>JACLAD010007873.1_pt1 | contig 33771 bp, 25 predicted proteins | sample 8027901 | NCBI WGS metagenome assembly JACLAD01 (sample SAMN15725071, study PRJNA655200) | protist metagenome | isolation source: fluorescence activated cell sorting (FACS) single amplified genomes of... | place: Spain: Blaines Bay Microbial Observatory, Mediterranean Sea | collected 2016-07-05 | reverse complement strand
GCTATATAACATGTAGATAACTTATTTGGATATCGGCTTTCATTAAGAGATTAGTAACCTTCGTCGCTTTACAGTAATTTTTCGCTATCAATTTCATTACTTATTTTTTGCAACAAGTGAGTGGCGCCCTTAGATGTTAAGTGACCATAATCGAATTGGAGAGGTGTGTTATCGCTTGTGGTAAGTATACATTCATCTCTCGAAGGGCATACCGCATCTAACACTGAGATGTACTTTGCGTCACTACCGATATTCTCAATTAGTAACCGCTCGTATGATTTTATTTTATCGTAGTTGTTTTTACTGGATATCTCTTCTCTATTTGCACCTTTAGCCAGCAGGCGCGGTGGTGCGACGTTATATTCAATAGTGGGGCCCAGGATGATTACTTCACCAGTATGCTCCGAAAGGAAGTTCACAGTGTCTTTGAGTTTCTTTACATCGTCTTTTACCCATTGGGCAGATATGAGAACTTTATCAAAATGGTAGTTCGTAATGAGTTCCCTGTAAGCCCATTCAATAAGCTGAGTGCATCGGTCCGGTCCTTTGGTTTTGAGTACAGGTTTGCAACCGCTAGAAGTCACCTGGGTCGTTGTATATTCTGGGAATACATTTTTCATTGCTGGGTACCAATGCGCGGCGTGGCTATCCCCAATTAATAGAATATTTATTTTTCCATCAGTATGCGTATTACATAGCTCTTTGTTGAAGAGGCTATAGTCATTCGATGTGGAAGAAAGGAAGCAGGTACCATTTCTAAAGTCCGATGCTCCATAAGAGAGAAATTTTTCGTAGTATTGCAACTTTTCATCGGAGTGGGCAGCCTTATATTGCGCTGCACCAAAAAAGAATACCATTAAAATAGTGCAAGTTACGCCATATGTTAGGTAATTTTTATTGGCTGAATAAGTGTTTAATTTATTTCTGACTGGGTTCTCGATCGCATGATAACTTAGGATAGATAGCACAAAAGTCAGAGCTATCACTGCTATTTTGTATTCTCGTGCTAGATACGAGGACTCTTCGACAGTGAAATACACTATGAGAGGCCAATGCCAAAGATACAGAGAGTAGGATATATCTCCTATATATTTTGGAATTGTTGAGCCTATTAACTTGTAACTGAAGTTATCTCTAGCTCCTAAAGCTAGTATAACGGCTGTCAAAAATGTTGGTAGTATCGCTTTCCATCCAGGGAAGTCCTCATGCCCTAGAATAAAGCATAATAAAACAAGAGCAATTATGCATATTATTATTGCGGCGTCTCTGAATTGTTTGGGGATGCTATCGGGTTTAATGTAAAGAGCGACGTAACCACCAATCATGAACTGCCAGAATCTTAGTGGAGAAAAATAGAAGGCGGCAGGTTGGTTTATGTTTGTTACCACAATACATGCAGCTAGGCTAACCACAATGGCCGTCAGTAGTACTCCCTTTGTATTCAGCTTTGCTTTGTGAGCAAGGTAGAGGAGCCCCGGAATTATTAAGTAAAATTGCTCTTCGACGGAGAGCGACCATGTGTGTAGTAGAGGAGACGTTACCAGCTCAGAGTCGAAGTAACCAGCTTTGTTGTAGAACCAGAAATTTGATGCGTATGCGAAAGAGGCCGCTGCACTTTTGGCAAATGAGTCATATTCTGAGGTGAGTAGGGAGTTATATAGTAGAATAGCTGTGACGATCGTAACGACAAGGTACACAGGAGCTAGCCTTGACAATCGTCTGTTGTAGAAGCTTTGAAATGAAAACTTATTTTCTTCGATATTCTTTACTATGCTTGATATAATTAAGTATCCGGAGATTACAAAAAATATATCCACTCCAATAAAACCACCGGGAAGCCTTAGTGGGGCAACGTGGTAGATAATAACGCTCAAGACTGCAAAAGCTCTCAGTCCTTGTATATCCAGTCTCATATTTTATCTCAGAATTCCATTGTGTCTTATTTTCGCCGTCTCTTAAATCCCATTCTTGTAAGCTGGGGCTTAACTTTAGTATAGAGTGGGCGCCTGAAGTAATTGATAATTTTAAAGCGAAGGAGGCTAGTATTACGCTTTTGCATGGTTGTTTCATCGTCTGAATAATTATATTCATTAGCAAGTGTTCTAGTGGCGCTCGACAGCTCATGAAAAAAGTTAGCATCAGATTCCCAGCGTTTAAGCGACTTTGTATCAATGTACGAGTCTTTTGCGTGAGGTAGCTCTGCACCACAGAAGTTGATGATAGGCTTTACCCTATTGTTGTCGTTTGCTACGTCTTCGTACCTTAGTATTAAGACTTGGTCACCCAGTTTTTGTTTTAACTCGAGCAAGTTGGTATAGGCTTTCAGCCATTGACTTTCTACTAAGGCTGGAGGTGAGCACCAGCGATCATACTGAGAGTAGATTGTATCCATTGGATTTCGAATTAACCCCACGATCAGGTACTCATTATCCCTATCTCGTTTTATTTGTTCACAGATAAGGTCTAAAGCAGCTCTCTGGCAAAGGTGGTGCGGTGACTTCTCGAACAGTACAGGACTATATTGTTTACAGAGCATGCTCCAACCCTCGTGGACTAGTTCTTTGTCGTCTTCAGGGGGGGTATATCCGGGTAAGTTGTCTCGTAGAAGTTTGATGAGTTCAGATTTTCCGTAGTCACGGCTTAGGGGAACTTCGCTGTCCACCATGTCATGTTGGTCTAGGCCAAGCAGTGAGGCTGCCTTAGTCCAGTACAGCGTTTCGTTTTCGTAGTGACGAGTATTTGGCAGAAGTTTCGCATCGGTGTACTTTGTTACAAACTTTTGAACAATGCTGGAGCCTGATGACTTTTCTGATAAAAGGATGATGCATTTACCCATACTGCCGGTCTTTCCATGTTTTTGGTATAAGGCCGAACCATACCATTAAACCGGTGAATGATGAATCAGGTTTCGTATTAGAGTATTTTCTTCCGGTTTGATCGGTATTGAGGTTGTATCTTTCTGATTATTCGCGTTTTCAAACAAAGATGCCCTTCTTGCTGGAAGCATTGCAAGCGTTGAGTTACGCTCCTTCCTTAAATGGACTTTCTCATGGAGAAGATCGTACCGTATGGCGGCCAAGAAAATCGTTTTTCTGATCAACTCTATTCTTTATGGTGGCGCCGAGCGAGCACTCTGCAACATCTTGTGTTCCTCAGACCAATATCCTGATGCGAGTGTAGAAGTCGTTGTTTTGGATGATTTGCCATTTCGGCGATCGTTACCTAGCGGAGTGAGATATACAGTTCTGAACTCGAAAGAAAGTTTGGTATGTTCTGTACTTGAGTGGCGAAAGTACGTAGCGAAGGCACGCCCTGATATTGTTGTCAGCTTTCTAATACGTGCCAATGTGTGCAACGCGCTGCTATCCAAATCCTATTCTTACCGCTCAGTCATTTGTGAGCGAATGCATATGAGCAGCCATCTCACTATTAATCATTCTGGCCTGAAGTTGCATGCAGCCAAGCTGATTCCCAGACTTGCCTATCCTTTCGCTGACCTTGTACTGGGCGTGTCTGATGGGGTTACGAAAGATCTTGTCGAGAACTTCGGTGTCTCCTTGAGAAGAGCCGATACTGTGTACAATCCTTATCCAATTGAAGATATTGAAAATAGCGCCTTGGAGTTACCTAATGAATGGGTTCCAGATAGAGAATACATCGTATCGGTCGGGCGCTTAAGTAAATCGAAGAATGTTAAAACCTTGCTTGATGCCTTTTTGCTTTCAGCTGAGTCAGCTGATCTGGTGGTATTGGGTGAAGGAGAGTGTCGTTTTGAGCTTGAGTCATATATTGACGAGACTGGCTTATCCGGTCGTGTTCACTTGCCTGGTAACATTGCGAACCCTTTCCCTATCGTTAAAGGGGCTAAGTACTTTGTGTCTGCCAGCTTGAATGAGGGCTTCCCCAATGCGATGGTCGAGGCCATGTGCCTCGGTAAGCCCATTGTAATGAGCAACTGCCATTCTGGGCCGCTCGAAATTTTAAATGACAATCAGGACCTTGAGCCATCAGATAATGGCTGTTGGCCTGTTAAGTTTGGGGTGTTGTGTAAGCCGGGTTCTGCAGAAGCTCTGTCCGAAGGCATGAATATTATGCAGGACCCCGAACAGCGACAATTTTATGGTGCTAAGGCGCGCGTTCGTGTGGGTGACTTTTCGCTTGAGAAGGTTAACTCACAATATTGGAATAGGTTTCTAGGGCATTGAGCCCACATGGAATAAATCATGAAAGTATGTGTCATTGGGCCCAGGAAAGTACCCGATCATATTGGCGGCATTGAGACTGTTTATACGAATCTTTATCCGCCGTTGCTCAAGATCAACCGGAGCGTCGAGATCACCCTTTTGACCCGCTCGAAACACCGCGAAACGAGTTATCGCTATCTCGGCACTACCGTGATTCCTCTGTCTGCAGATTTCGGCGCCGGGTTTGAGAATTTTTTGGGAAGCCTGAAAGCCTTATTCTACGCTAAAAGGCAAGTCAAACCTGATATCGTACACCTACATGGAATTGGACCTGGTGTGTTTGCACCGATTGCCAAACTACTCGGTTTTAAGGTTGTTACTACTCACCATTCTACCGACTACGATCGCCCTAAATGGCGTTGGTACGCCAGGGCATTGTTGAGAACAGGTGAAATATTTACGTGTCTGTTCTCGGATCGTGTGGTTTGCGTTAGCCAAGCTTTGAAGGACGATATTGACGCCAGGTTACCCTTTAGGCGCAAGATCCGAAGGACAATCCCCAATGCGGCTCCCACTGTAGTGAACTCAGGTTCTTCGTCTGTGCTTGGTCGTTTGAATCTTACCACCGGTTCTTATTTGTTGTGTGTTGGTCGCATTGAAGAGACGAAACGCTTCGATATCGCAGTGAAAGCTTACCAGGCGAGCTCACTTGATATCCCTTTAGTTATCGTTGGGGACACCCAGGAAGACAGAGACTATGCCGAGTCTTTGGTGGCCGATACAGGACGTGACATACGGCTCGTTGGTCCAATATTCGGCGAAGAGCTGGCTGATTTGTATCGGAACTGCACTTTGTTGGTTAATGCGTCCAAGATGGAAGGCTACTGTCTGGTCGTTGCAGAGGCCATTATGCAGGGCTCTCGAGTTCTGTTATCGGACATTCCTGTTCACCGGGAGTTCGGTTTGGACGATGTGTCTTATTTCCCTGTTGATGATGTTGGAGTGCTTGCGGATAAATTGAAGGTCCCCGACTATAGCGTTTATGAGAGTTATCGGAGTAAGGCCAAACTTGAGGCTTGGAGCTGGGATGCCGCCGCGTTCGACTATTTTGGTCTTTACTGTGAGTTAATGAAAAAAGAGCCTATTCAGTAATGCAGTATGGGTTGGTGCGACCAAACTGTCTGATCCGTAGTTTCACTCCAACATATAGAAGTGACTCCTTGGCTGGTTTGGTAACAAACATAGCGGTATACCGGAAAGTACCCGAATGATTCCTGTAATTATGGCTGGTGGGTCCGGTACTCGTCTTTGGCCGCTGTCTCGTACTGCGTTTCCTAAGCAGTTTCTGTCGTTGGGTTATGACGAGACCATGCTACAGCAGACGGTCTCTCGTCTTGAGGGTTTAAACACTACAGACCCGATCATCATCACGAATGAAAACCACCGCTTTTTAGTAGCTGAACAACTGCGTCAGATGGGGCAAAGCGTCTCAATTCTACTTGAGCCGGTAGGTCGCAATACAGCGCCTGCGATTGCTTTGGCTGCCTTTCAGGCGTTAGGTGATAGCACTACTAGCAAAGGTGAAGCGCCAGTTTTGTTGGTTCTTGCGTCAGACCATGTGATTAAAGACACTGCTGCATTTCAGGCCGCTGTTACGAGGCTGGAACCTGCGGTACGTGACGGTAAGTTCGGCACGCTGGGTATTGTGCCTACTGAGCCAGCAACCGGATACGGTTACATCAAAGCGGGTGCAGAAACATCAGGCTTGTTCACTGTTGAGCAGTTTGTTGAAAAGCCAGACGCACAAACGGCTCAGTCTTATCTGGATGCCCAGTGCTACTACTGGAACAGTGGCATGTTTATGATTCGGGCTGATCGTTATCTTGAAGAGCTTAAGCGTCATCAACCAGAGATGTACGCCGCGTGTCAGGCGGCGATGGTGAACACAGAACAGGATTACGATTTTGTTCGTATTGATAAAGAAGCCTTTATTGCCTGCCCGGATGACTCTATCGATTACGCTCTGATGGAGCCGTTAACTGCCGACTCAGCGAACTCTCAAGTGATTGTTGCGCCGCTTGATGCGGGTTGGAGTGATGTGGGTAGCTGGTCTGCACTGTGGGGTATCGCCGATAAGTGTGAAGACGGCAACTCGGTGCTGCACGCAGGCAAGGGCGATGTTGAAACGATTTTAAAAGATACCCGCAACTCGCTGATCAGTACGTCAGATCGTTTGGTGAGCACGCTGGGTGTTGATGATCTTGTTATTGTTGATACCAAAGACGCCTTGCTGGTTGCTCATCGCGACAAGGTGCAAGACGTTAAGAAGATCGTTGCTCAGATCAAAGAACAGGGCGGTGGTCAGCATGAGTTCCACCGTGAGGTGTATCGTCCGTGGGGCCGTTACGACAGCATTGATAACGGTGAACGCTATCAGGTGAAGCGTATTACCGTGAAACCGGGGGCTAAATTGTCGGTTCAGATGCATCACCACCGTGCGGAGCACTGGATCGTTGTTTCAGGGATAGCAACAGTAACACGAGGTTCTGACACTTTCCCGGTGTTTGAGAATGAGTCGACTTACATCCCTATTGGAGAGACACACTGCCTGGAAAATAGGGAGAATATCGAGTTGAGAATGATTGAAGTTCAGTCAGGCGACTATCTGGGAGAGGACGATATCGTACGTTTGGATGACAAATACGGGCGAGTAGAGGGGATACGTCCTTGATTTCACCGGGTTTCTTTATCGTTGCTGTGTTATTCGTAGCAGTCATCCTAATGCTGGCAGTTACGCGACTCAGGCCAATAGCCGTCTTTGGGGGCGTGGCTTGGATATTGTATGCGTCTGGTGTTCTAACGCTCGAGAGCCTTTCTCATAATTATGTGAATCCCTCACTGTTAACACTTATTAGTCTTTTACTTCTCTCTGTTGTGCTCGAAAAGGTTAGTTTTGTATCCAGCCTTTCCCGCCATAGCGTTACCCAAAGCCAGAGTGTGGGGCGGGGTGTATTCAGGCTGGGGTTTGTTGCTGGGGTAATCTCCTCCTTTCTCAATAATACCGCTGTCGTTGCAACCTTGATGGGCGGGCTTCGTCGCCAGTCGGGGCTGGCATTATCGCGATATTTGCTACCACTATCCTATGCATCAATTGCTGGCGGTATGATGACTCTGGTAGGAACCAGCACTAACCTGATTGTGAATAGCTTTGTAGAAGAAGCGGGGGAGGTTCCACTTGGCTTCTTCGACTTTACCTTGATTGGTGCTCCCGTATTTGTTGCTACTCTCCTGGCAATATCGTTGGTTTCTCATAGGCTGCTGCCAGATCACAAGGTTGTTAGTGAGTCTCAGGAGCGTCGCCAGTATCTCTTTGAACGGGTGGTTTCTGCGGATTCGGGCATGGTCGGGAAGACGGTGTCTGAAAATGCCCTGAGGCGATTGGAGAGCATGTTTCTCGCAGAGCTGGTTCGCGGAGATAAGATATTTTCTCCTGTTGACCCTGATTTCATTCTGCAGGCTGGAGATGTGCTTGTCTTTGCGGGAGACCCACGATACGAGCACATTCTTTCTGAGTTCAATGGATTGTCTGGGCGGGATTACGACGATGGATTTCGCGCAGGTACGGAATCTTTGGTGGAGGTCGTGGTTTCGCCGACATCTTCAATGATTGGTGCGAGTCTCAAGTCCTGTGAGTTCAGGTCGAGATTTGGTGCAGCTGTTATCGCTATTCGACGGGGTAGTAAGAATATTCGCGGCAACTTGGGTAATCACGTCCTGCAGGCAGGCGACTCGTTACTTCTCACGACAGGGGATAAATTTATAAGTAGTAAGCATGAATCCCGCAGAGACTTTGTCACGATCTCTGGTATTGAGAGACGCCAATCATTGAGCACTGTCTCTAGTGTTTTGGTAATGGGGGGCTTCGGACTTGCCATCGCTTTGTCAGTCATGGGAGTAATCCCCTTACTCAAGGGAATTCTTTTGCTGTTGGGGGCATGCCTGGCTTTCAGACTAGTGTCTCTCGACGAACTTAAAAACCGGTTTCCCTTTGAGTTGATCATCGTGATTGGCGGCGCCCTGGGCTTGTCGCAGGCGATGTTTGAGGTTGGTCTTGCGAGCATGTTGGCTGCTGGGGTTGAGTACTCTGTGGGAGCGCTCGGCCCGTATGCCGCTCTTGTTCTGGTGTATATAGTTACATGGCTGGTAACCGAGCTTGTGACGAACAATGCGGCTGCTGCGCTGATGTTTCCGGTAGCTTATGCAAGCGCAGAGGCGCTGGGTGTTAGCCCATATCCGTTTTTTATGGCATTGGCTTTTGCAGCGAGTGCCAGTTTTCTGTCGCCATACGGCTATCAAACGAATCTGATGGTATACGGTGCAGGGAATTACCGCCTTGCAGACTATATTCGAGCGGGGCTCGCTCCGCTGATTGCATACTCCGTTGCCGCGCTGGCTCTCATCCCGGTAGCGTTTCCGTTTTGGCCTACTTAAGAATGTTTCATATTTCTGACATAGTGGCCGCGATAAGCTTTCTTAACGAGTGAGGCGTGTTAACATTCCGCCAAGTTTCATCTAAAGATTCAGGATTGATCAAATATGAAAATCGCTATTGCCGGTACCGGCTATGTGGGCCTTTCTAACGCGATGCTGCTGGCACAGCATAATGAAGTGGTTGCTGTCGATATCGTGCCCGAGAAGGTCGAGATGCTGAATAACAAGCAGTCACCTATCGTAGATGCTGAGATCTCGGACTTTCTGGCGAACCGCGATATTAACTTCCGGGCGACGCTTGATAAGAATGAAGCCTACTCTGGTGCGCGATTTGTCGTGATCGCGACACCGACCGACTATGATCCGGTCACTAACTACTTCAATACCCGCTCGGTCGAGAGTGTGATTGCCGATGTGACGGCCGTGAACCCGGATGCCGTGATGGTGATTAAATCAACGATTCCGGTGGGTTATACCCAAAAACTGAAAGAAGAGACGGGGTGTGAGAACCTGATCTTCTCGCCTGAGTTCCTGCGAGAAGGTAAGGCGCTGTACGATAACCTGTATCCAAGCCGTATTATCGTTGGTGAGCAGTCTGAGCGTGCTAAAGAGTTTGCTGACCTTCTGCTACAAGGTGCAGTTAAGCAGGATGTCTCTGTATTGTTTACCGACGCGACCGAAGCAGAGGCCGTTAAGCTGTTCTCGAACACCTATCTGGCGATGCGTGTGGCTTATTTTAATGAGCTGGATTCTTACGCTGAGACTCATGGCCTGAATACTCGTCAGATTATCGAGGGGGTTGGCCTTGATCCGCGTATCGGTAACCACTACAACAACCCGTCGTTTGGATACGGTGGTTACTGCCTGCCGAAAGATACCAAGCAGCTGCTGGCCAATTTTGAAGATGTACCGAGCAATATTGTGCGCGCGATTGTGGATGCTAACAGCACCCGTAAGGATTTTATTGCGGATTCTGTGATTCGTAAAAACCCGAAGGTGGTGGGTATCTATCGTCTGGTGATGAAAACCGGCTCGGACAACTTCCGTGCGTCGGCGATTCAGGGTGTGATGAAGCGGATTAAGGCGAAGGGCATCGAAGTTATTGTGTATGAGCCAGTGTTGGAGGAGGAGGACTTCTTCAATTCGCGGGTGGTGAATGACCTTGAAGCGTTTAAGGCCGAGTCGGATGTGATCATTGCCAACCGGTTGTCGGATGATATCCGTGATGTGGCCGACAAGGTGTATACGCGGGATCTGTTTGGTAACGACTAAGACTTCGCCGTTCCTACTGAACGGATAAGTACGTTATAAGCGGTTTATGCCGCAACACATTTGTATGCGGGGCATTATATTGCAAAACAAGAATCAGTTATTTGACACTGATCATTTGAAAACCGGACTAAAAGAACGCGCCGTAAAAAGCGCGGGCATCACTTTGGCTGCACAGGCTATCAAACTGATCTTACAGTTGGGTTCAATAGCAATACTGGCCCGTTTGTTACAGCCATCAGACTTCGGTTTGATTGCAATGGTTACCGTATTTACTGGACTTGCGCTGCAGTTCATGGAAGGTGGACTTTCCATGGCGACCATCCAGCGCGACCAGATTACCCATGCTCAAGTGTCGAACCTGTTTTGGGTGAACGGAGCCTTGGGTGCAGCGTTGTGCTTGCTGGGGGTCCTGATCTCGCCGTTGGTTGCCATTATATATGACGAGCCCCGCCTGACTTTGGTGATGGCCGCTATGAGCCTGACATTTTTGATTGGCGGGCTATCAGTACAGCACGATGCGCTGTTGCGCCGGCAGATGCGATTTAAAGCCATTTCGGTGATCGATATTGTGTCCATGGCGACTGGTATCATCGCCGGTATAACGGCAGCCTATAAGGGGCTTGAATACTGGGCATTGGTTATCAGTCCTATTGCTACCTTTGCAACAAAAACCTTCATGCGTTGGTTGATTGCTCGCTGGGTGCCATCGATGATGAGCCGAGGCTCCGGTGTACGCCCGCTGTTGGGGTTCGGGGCAAACCTGACTGGAGCTAACTTTATTGGTTATATTGCTACAAATATCACACCGTTTGCTGTCGGCTATATTGGTGGTGCCCAGTCGCTGGGGCTTTTTAATAGGGCTAATGTACTCACCTCTATTCCCTCAAGCCAGATGCTGCCCCCTGTCATGAACGTATTACAACCAACTCTGGCTCGTGTAGCAAATGATCCAGAGCGGCTCCGTAGCACTCTCACGTCCATCATGGGGAAGCTGGTGCTGGTAACCATGTTTGTGACTCTCACTATGGCAGTTTTGGCGGATTGGATTGTTCAGTTGTTTCTTGGCTCTGGCTGGCAAGGTGCTGTTCCTATCTTTCAGATGCTTGCAGTGTTCTCGTTAGTCGAGCCTATTGCAGGTTTTCTCGCTGTCAGTCTTGTTGCTATTGGCAACGCTAAGGCATTATTACGCTGGAAGGCGATTACTCTCTCTATTCTGATTGTCTCGGTTGGCGTTGGTTCATATTGGGGCGCATTTGGTGTCGTTACAGCCTACGCTCTTTCCGGTGTGTTTATCCGTTTGCCGGGGTTTTTGTATTACGCCAGTCGATTTCTTCCGGTTACTTTTGGCGAGTTCATTAAGGCATTACTCCCTGCAGGAGCTTGTGCACTGGTAACGGCTGCTGCATTATATTTCTTCAAACAGCATACTCTTATCGAAAACCCAATAGCAGGTTTAGCCGTTTTTATTGCTGCAGCAGCTGTGATTTATCTGCTGTTTAGCTCATTGATAAAACCTACGCGGAATGAGTTAATTGGGATTATCAACCTAATAAAACTTCTAACTTCCAGGAAATTGGCCTCAAAGTGACTACCAAGCAAAGCCCTCAGGCTCTGAACGATACAGTTATCAAAAATGGCTATTGTGTAGGTTGTGGAGCCTGTGCCGTACCTGAACAAAGCCCATTCAAAATAGTTATGGATGACTATGGGCAATATCAGTCTGCTCTGAAAGATTCAGATATATTTGCAACAACGCAAACTGACTATGAAAAAATCTGTCCATTTGGTTCGGGGGCTCCGAATGAGGATGAAATCGCCAAACAGTACTTTTCTGAAACGTGCAAACACAATGACCAAATTGGTCATTACAGCGGAGTGTTTGCTGGACATGTTAGTGAAAGTGATTTTCGTAAGCAGGGCAGTTCTGGTGGTATGGGTACTTGGGTACTTAACGAACTCCTCTCTAAAGGTTTGGTGGATTACGTGCTACACGTTAAATCCGAAAATGCTGACCTAAATCTGCATAGTATTCCATTTAAGTATCAGGTGAGTGCAACTTTGGATGAAACCCAGAGGGGGGGGAAGTCCCGCTACTACCCAATAGAATTATCTGAAGTGTTGAAAGAGGTTAAAAGCAAGCCTGGGCGTTATGTTGTGGTGGGGTTGCCATGCTTTATTAAGAGTGTACGGCTGCTCCAGGCCCAGGAGCCAATTCTCGCTGAGCGAATTCGATACTGTGTAGGTTTGGTGTGCGGCCATCTAAAAAGTGCCCATTATGCACAAAGTCTGGCTTGGCAAATGGGTATAGTCCCGCAAGAGCTCACAGGAATAGATTTTCGAGCCAAGGACCCATCTCAGCCTGCAAACCGTTACAGCACGTATGCCAAAGGTCACTCTGTTGAAAAAGAGGTGCGAACCAATCAGCTCTTCGGTACAGATTGGGGGGCGGGTGCATTTAAGTACAAAGCCTGCGATTTCTGTGACGATGTGTTTGCTGAAACTGCCGATATCGCCTTGGGCGATGCCTGGCTGCCGGAGTATGTGCAGGATGGTAATGGCACCAATGTTGTTGTGACCAGAAATCAGGATGTGCAGCAGTTGATTACAAATGCCCTTGTGGAAGGACGTTTAGCTATGGATGAACTTCCTGTTGAGAAAGCTGTGCAATCCCAGGATGCGGGATTACGTCACAGGAGAATAGGGATCATTGACAGATTGGCATTTGAGGCCGAGGCCGGTCGGTGGGTTCCAGCTAAGCGTACAGCGATGACGAACCGTGCAAATCCGGAACTTGAGAATGAAAAGCAAAGGCTGCGGGTTAAAATGAGAGAACTATCTCATGAGAGTTTTAAGCTGGCTAAGGAGAGATCAGATATTAATGTCTACATTAAATCTATGACACCAGTTTATAAAAAATATAAAAGGATTGGCATGTCGTTGAAGAGCAGGGTGAAGTCAAAACTAAAAAGAATGTTTCTTGGATACTGAAGATCAGGATGTATATGCACATGAAAGTTTCGATACTTACACAGCCGCTTGGTAGGAATTATGGAGGTTTACTGCAGGCTTACGCGTTGCAATTGGTTTTGAAAAATCTCGGTTGTGATGTTGAAACCCTGAATAGGAGGAGATCTTTATCTGTCAAAGAAAGGATGTTTTCTGGAATTAAACTTTTAACTAAAAAAGTATTAGCGAAATTAGGATTTAAAAAATATATAGATCCGAGTAGAAACCCCTGTTTAAACCTAGAATCTTTTAGGGATCGATTTATCTCTCTATCCCCTTTGGTTGAGTCCGATCGGGACCTCTTTTCATATTATGATTCGAATGATTTTGATGTATTTGTCGTTGGTAGTGATCAAGTATGGCGACCATGTTATTCGCCAAATTTACCCAACTATTTCTTGGATTTTTGTGACAAATTACGTCTTGAATCGAAGCGAGTGGCTTACGCGGCTTCCTTTGGTGTGCAGGATAAGGAGTTTACGGAAGAAGAGGTGGCTGAATGTCGTCCATTAGCGAGGCGCTTTGATGCAATATCAGTTCGAGAAGATTCGGGAATTAACTTGTTGGCAAGTTACTTTGGTGTTGAATCGAAACTAGTTTTTGACCCAACATTGCTCCTTAATGTCGCCGACTACGAGTACTTGATAAAAAATGATGGATCGACTGAGACGATATTACACGGCGGTGTTCTTGCGTACATTCTTGATATGGATGAAATGAAAAAAAGCATTGTTGAGAAAGTTTGTAGTTTAGCCGGTGGTACATCATTTTATCTGATGAATAATGAGTCTTGGGAAGTCAATAAATCGAAATATCGAAGTGAATGTTATCCTAGAGTGGGTGATTGGTTAAATAACTTTAAATCCGCGGAGTACGTCGTAACGGATTCTTTTCATGGGTGTGTCTTTTCGATTATTTTTAATAAGCCGTTTATTGCTGTTGGAAATAAATCCCGTGGTTTGGCGAGGTTTTCCTCTATCCTGAAAATCTTTGGCTTGGAATCTCGCCTAGTAAGTGATGTTCGTCAAGTTGACTCATCGCTTATTTCTTCGGATATCGACTGGGTAAGGGTTAATAATATTAAGACTGAAGGTCGGAAGAGTAGTTTGAATTTTATTAAAGATTCCTTGTCTGTGTAAGGATGTGACTGTAAGGTACTGTTGGGGGTGTATCATGGGTCAACTGGTTCCCTGGAATAAGACTTCATTAGAGATTGGTGACGTTCCTGTGGCGATAATATCTCTTTCTGATGCAAGGGGGCGGAGAAATACTCTAAGAAAAAGAGGTTTTTCTCCCGAGCTCGTAAATAATTTTTGGCCTGCTTGTGATATGAGGGTTGTGGCTGATACTGAGTTGCGGAACTATAGTCAATATAACGATATAAAAGCGATTTATAATCGTTCGCCTATTCCGGCTGAATTAGGTTGCTTATTCTCTCACAGTCAAATTATTCGGTGGTTGTCTGAGCAAGATATTGTTTCGCAGGTTGTTATCTTTGAGGATGACGTTATACCTACAACAAGAAAGAGTTTAGAAGTATTGTGCAAGTTGACAGAATTTTTGGAACCCTTCGCAAGAGATGACAAGCCTTATGTTTGCCATTTGGGGCCAAGACCGGGTCAATGGCGCTCAGTGTTCACTAGGAAAATCGTGAAGAAAAACGGTTTTTCTGTTAGTGACATCGATTTGTATGAACTCGTAGATAAAAAATCGAGAATTTGGCGAGCGCATGCATATGTTATTAGTAAGAAAGCTGCGGACCGCTACGTGGAAATGTTTAGTAGAACAGGGTTTTTAGCGGATGACTGGCGATTGATCGCTGATAGAACGGGTAGCAAGATGATTCTTTCAGATCCACCTTTGTTTACACAAGATGAGGATGTTGTTAGCACTATAGACCCGGGAAATAATAGACTTTTGATTGATCAATTAAAGTCATCCAATCAAGATAGTGATTTAGCTAATGGAATGAAAATTTCGACACTTGGTAGGGGAATGTTACGGATTTTAAAGAAAGCGCTTAAGCGTTTTTTTGTTGTGTTGTGCAGGAATTTTTATAGAAAAAAGCTTTTTTAGTCAGTTTGTTTTCAACCACTGTGCCAGTGGGGGTGCTAATACGTGGAGAGCTGTAAATGCATCTGTGAAGACTTTATTGCGGATTCTGTGATTCGTAAGAACCCGAAGGTGGTAGGTATCTATCGCCTGGTGATGAAGTCTGGGTCGGATAACCTCCGTGCGTCGGCGATTCAGGGCGTGATGAAGCTCATCAAAAAGACTTAGAAATATTTTTTGAGAATTATACAGGAATTTTATGTCCCTCATTGTGACATTAACATCAACATCTACGCGTTTGCCGGTACTGCGGCACACATTGTTGTCGTTGCTAGACCAAAGTCATACACCCGACCGGATTGTCGTTTGTATTTCGAAAGAACCCTACCTTATTGATAAAGGTATAGACATACTCCCTGATTGGTTCCAGCTAATGCTGGATAGCGGTGAAGTGGAAGTTGATTGGGTGGAGAATACAGGCCCCTACAGAAAGCTAATCCCTGTATACAGACTGGCAAATGATGACGATTGGATAGTTACTTGTGATGACGATGTAATTTATGGTGCGGAATGGCTTGCTTCACTGGTAGAAGCTGGGAAAGCTCACCCGAATGCTATTGTATGTGGTAGAGCTAAATATCCAGCATTTAACCCTTGGAAGGGCAGGCAGAGCTATCTACACTGGCCACTTGCTGCAGCAGGTTCAATTGGTAAGGAGCTTCTACCAATTGGAATTGCTGGGGTGCTTTATCGCAAGCCTTTATTAGATGATGGCATTATGCTCAGTAATGACTTTAAGCAACTAGCGCCAAAACAAGATGACCTTTGGTTCAACCTGGCAAGGCAGTTAGCAGGTACCAGCGTAGTTGTTGCCCCGGAAACAAATTCACAAGTTTACCCTATAGAAGCACCGGGAGCACTCTCAGCAACAAATGCCAAGATCAAATCTGCCGGTTGGGATAACTTTATTAAAGCATTTTATGATCGGATCTTTGTGAAATTTAAGGGCTACTTAGGTATGTCGGTTTGTGGAAATGACATTGCCATTAGAAGACTCGACGAATACAGGAGAAACCTGGGGCGTTGATATTAAAAGGCGCTTAGTCAATGCTTCAGTTTGAAGACGTATCAAGTAATATCGTGCGCGCGATTGTGGATGCCAACAGCACCCGTATAGCCTTTATTGCGGATTCTGTGATTCGTAAGAACCCGAAGGTGGTGGGCATTTATCGCCTGGTGATGAAGTCTGGGTCGGATAACTTCCGTGCATCAGCGATTCAGGGTGTGATGAAGCGCATCAAGGCGAAGGGTATTGAGGTTATTGTGTATGAGCCAGTGCTGGAAGAAGAAGATTTCTTCAATTCGCGGGTGGTGAATGATCTCGAAGCGTTTAAGGCCGAGTCGGATGTGATTATCGCCAACCGTTTGTCGGATGATATTCGCGATGTCGAAAGCAAAGTGTATACGCGGGATCTGTTTGGGGCGGATTGATCGCGAATAGCCTTCGGCTGATTCGCTCCCACATGGGTGGAGCAGGCTGGCTGATTCCCTCTTAAAGGTTATAAGGGCTGTTCGCCCTCTAAAAACACATATCAAGGAAGATATATGTACAAAATCTCTCACCATGGCGCGGTTGATGGCGTCACGGGTTCTTGCCACCGGCTGACGCTGGATTCGGGCGATGCCATTCTTATTGATTGCGGTATGTTTCAGGGCGCTGAGGGCGAGGCCATTTCTGAAGGTCTGGCCAGGGGCGAGTCGCCCATCGATTTCGATATATCGAGGGTTAGGGCGTTAGTCGTCACTCACTGTCACATTGATCACGTCGGGCGTATTCCTTATCTGATGGCGGCGGGTTTCTCAGGCCCTATCTATGCCACCGAGGCAACGGCCCAGTTATTGCCGCTGGTGCTTGAGGATGCCTTGAAAGTCGGTGTTACCCGCGATGAATCTCTGATTAATAATTTCTTGCGCTTGCTGGATAAGCAGTTGGTCGCAGTGCCTTTTAAAAAGTGGTTTGTACCGGCTTCTATACCTGGGCTGCAACTCAAGTTTCAGCGGGCAGGACATATTCTGGGCTCTGCGTATGTTGAGTGCGCCGTGGGCGAGAAGTTACGTGGCTCTAAGCGTGTTGTCTTTTCGGGTGACCTTGGCGCGCCGTATTCTCCGCTGCTGCCCGCACCCAAGTCACCGTATCGTTGCGATGATCTGGTGATTGAGAGTACCTACGGCGATAAGTGCCACGAAGGCCGAAAAACTCGCCGGCAGCGTTTGCAGGCAACCATTGAGCGTTGCCTGAAAAATCGCGGTACGGTGCTGATTCCTGCGTTCTCGATTGGGCGCACACAAGAGTTGTTGTACGAGATCGAGGAGATCATTCATCGGGTAACTGAGAAGTCATCGGATGCAGCTCAGGTAGCGCTTTGGGAGTCACTGGATATCATTGTCGATTCTCCGTTAGCCGCTGAGTTCACCGCGCATTACCGGTCTTTAAAGAAACTATGGGATGCTGAGGCGCGCCAGCGAATACGCTCGGGGCGTCACCCTTTGTCGTTCGAGCAGCTGACGACCATTGAATCTCACCGCGAGCACATGCAAACCGTCAAGTATCTGGCTAATACTGGCAAGCCTGCGATTGTTATCGCGGCGAGCGGTATGTGCGCAGGCGGTCGAATGATGAATTACCTTAAAGCGTTGTTGCCCGATGAGCGCACTGATGTCGTGTTCGTTGGCTATCAGGCTCAGGGCACTCCGGGCAGAGACATTCAGAGGTACGGCCCGCGGGGTGGGTATGTCTACCTGGACGGCGAGAAAACAGACATTCGGGCGGGTGTGTATACCTTGTCTGGGTACAGTGCTCATGCGGATCAGAAGGATTTGCTGAACTTTATTAAGCGTATGCGCTACCACCCCAAAACTGTACGCATTGTTCATGGTGATGATGAGGCGAAAGCCGCGCTGAGGAGTAAGATTCAGCGCCAATTTACTGATTCTCAAGTAGTTATTCCGTGACAATTCATTTTTTTGTCATGGAATGCCTTTAATCTGCGTCGTCTGAAAATTGTGCAATTGCGACAAAGTCGTTCACGAATCGTACGAATAGAACGATTGTCACTCGCCTGGCGGTAACTTTACCCATACGGGGGATGGACACTTTCAGACCCCCGTCACATAATTCACATAAAGTTACGTCACGAATCACTATGTGGCGCAAAAAAAGGAATTCGTAGTCAGAGGTAGTTATGACGAAACAAGGACTCATCCGCTCGAATGAGAACTCTTTTGGGGTTCTTTATCGTGTCATAGACCTTTCCATCATTCTGATGACCCTGTTCGTCTGTGTGATTGGCTACGAGATTACTCCGCACGTTGGCTACCTGACAGCGGGCCTTATTGCTTCAATGAGCTATCTTCTCGTGGCTGAGTCTCTGGAGGTTTACCGCTCCTGGCGCGCTGCGACGGCGCTTCGTATGATCACAGTGACTTCGTCTGCCTGGGTGCTGGTTGCCTCTGGTCTTATTGTCCTGGCGTTCTTTGCCAAGGTCTCGGAGGATTTTTCTCGCCTCGTCATGGGGACCTGGATGGTAGGTGCTTTAGTTTTTCTGAGTACCTGGCGCCTGATTTTCAGGCTTTTTCTCAAAGAGATCCGGTTGCGCGGTTATAACACTCGCCGGGTTGCCATTGTAGGTGTCAATGACGCTGCAATTGAGATGCGCAGGCAGATTGATCGTAGCCCAGAGCTTGGCTATCAGTTCTGGGGCTTCTTTGATGATCGTTGTGATGAGCGCATCATGGCTGAACACGACGATGTTGAATTGATGGGAACCATTGATGAGCTTATTCATCTGACTCAGTCGGGCAAGTTTGAGGTGATTTTTATCGCGTTGCCGCTGAAGGCTCAGGTCAGGATTGCTGAAATTCTGGAAAAATGCGGTGACACAACGGCATCTGTTCACCTTATCCCTGATTTCTTTACTTACAATCTGCTGCATGCCCGCCTGAGCGAGGTTGGCCACATGCAGACGCTGAGCGTGTACGACTCGCCTATCTTTGGCATCAATGACGTTCTTAAGCGGATGTTCGATATTGTCTTTTCGTTGGCTGTGCTTACTGTGATAGCTATTCCTATGCTGGTTATTGCTGGGGCTGTGAAGTTCACTTCTAAAGGGCCGGTTATCTTTAAACAGATTCGTTATGGACTGGATGGTCGTCGGATTGAGGTCTGGAAATTCCGCAGTATGACGACCATGGATAATGGCGATAAGGTGATGCAGGCGACCAAAGGCGATGCGCGTATTACCCCAGTTGGTGCCTTTATCCGCAAGACGTCGCTGGATGAACTGCCACAGTTTATTAACGTATTGCAGGGCAGTATGTCAGTGGTTGGGCCTCGTCCTCACGCGGTTGCGCACAACGAAGAGTATCGGAAACTGATTCCGTACTACATGCTGCGCCACAAAGTGAAACCTGGTATTACCGGCTGGGCACAAATCAACGGCTATCGCGGCGAAACAGATACGCTGGATAAGATGGAAGGGCGTGTTGAGTACGACCTGGATTATATCCGTAACTGGTCCTTGTGGATGGATGTGAAAATTGTCGTGCTGACATTCTTCAAAGGTTTCATTGGTGGTCACGTTCATTAGGTTGGATAGAGAAAGGAAAAAGCGTATAGCTCTCTTGAGCGTATTCTTTGCATACTCCATGTTTTTGGGGGGGCTTAGTCTGTTTAAGAGTCTGGGGCTTCAGCTTGAACAGATATACGCTTTAGAGGAATGGTTGGGGGGTGATAAATGGGCGCATTTTCAACTAGCTGCCGTTCTTGCCGTTTTAGGTTGTTTTGCGTTTGACCGAGTGTTAGATTTGCGTCCTTATTGGAGTGTAGTCCCCGTAGTCGTTGTTCTGGCCCTTGCACTAGCGATCGATGAAACCTTGCAGTACGCGTTGGCTTCACGACGATTCGAAGTGCTCGACTTTGCTTGTGGACTTGCGGGGCTCGCGTCAGGATGTGTTGTGTATGTTTTTGGCGCAGAAAAACTGAAAATTTTTGGTTTCAGCCCAAGAAAGAAAGAGGTTGAAATGTGATGTGTGAGGATAAACTATGAAAGCCTGGATGCTGCCTGCAGGTGCTGTAGCAACAATGTTAAGCACGGGGGCGTTTGCCGTTGAAAGAAATGGGATTCCGCTAGGGTCTGGTGTTTCCGTGTACCCTTCTGTAGGGCTCGAAGTGACAGACAACGACAATGTATACCTTCAGCCTGAAGATACACAGACCTCTTCTACCATCACTAAGGTAACGCCCGCGCTGGGTGTTGAAGCTGATATGGGGCAAACAGTGCTCCGAGCGGCTCTGTATGCAGAAAAAGGTTCATATTCTGAAGATGAGAATGATGGCTACACTGACACGGGTATTGTGTTAGGTGGTGATTTTGAACTGAACTCCCGGCACCAGTTGGCTGCTGAAGCTCAGTTCAGGAACGAGCACGACGCTCGTGGTGCGGGTACCGTTGAAGGTGCAGACGCACTGGGGTTACGTGACCCCGACAGGTATGACGAGACAGTTTATGGTGGTTCTTATACATACGGTAGTTCCTCAGCTTTGTTTAATGTCACAGCGGGCCTCAATCGGTATCAGAAGTCTTATAAGAACAACTTCGTCAACGGTACCCGTGATAGAGAGCACGTCCGAAATCGCATGAGTCTGGAAACAGACGTCTACATCAGCCCGTCAACAGACCTTTTGTTTGACGTTAGTGCAACTGATATCGACTACACCAACGACTCAGTCATTGCTGAAAGCCGTGAAGGTAATCTTTATCGCGCGCTGGCGGGTTTTAGCTATGAGTTGACTGGTAAGTTAACCAGTCGCGCCAAAGTCGGTGTTAGCGAACGTACATTTGAGCTTTCGGACGTAGAGTCCGATAGCTCCTTTACTTGGGAAGGTTCTTTGACGTGGAATCCACGTACTTATTCAACAATCACGTTGTTTACTGCTCAGGCTGCCAATGAAACACCAAGTGCGAGCAGTAATTATGTTGATGCAACCTTTTCTCGCGTTACCTGGACTCACGAGTTCTCGACGTTCTTCTCATTGAGAGCGCATGCAAGCTTCGCTGAAGACATATACTATGACGGTGATTCCGGTGAAGCTGATCGTGAGGATGACATTATAAGTTATGGCTTACGCGGTACATATTCTCCAACGACCTCGTTAGACGTATACGCAAGTGTCGAGCAGTCTGAACGCGACTCAACTGAAGACGGTTTGGATTATGACCAACAACTGATCTCGTTGGGTGTAGTTGTAGGAATTTAAATCAGTGGTACGGTGCCAGGGGGCATGGCTATTATGCCCCTTGTAGTCTTTTATCTTGCGAGTTGTTAGATGTTCAGGTCTTTGTCTCTAGCCGTATTAATTCTATTTCTATCCTCCTTCGTCAATGCTGATGACGGGATCTATCTCTTGGGGCCAGGTGACCTCATTTCGATAAGTGTCTATGACGAACCAGATCTGAGCCTGAAAGAGCTTCGTATCGGACTATCTGGGCAAATATCTTATCCCCTCCTCGGCGATATTCAGGTTGAAGGTTTGAGCCCGAAAGAGCTGGAAAATAGACTTACGGATCGGTTAAAGGGGCCTTATCTGGTCGACCCCAGTGTTACGGTAAGTATTATTAATTATCGACCCTTCTATGTGACTGGAGAGGTTAAAAAGCCTGGGAGTTACTCCTTTCATCCGGGGCTTACTGTAGATCGCGCGATATCAATTGCCGGTGGTTTTACCGAAAGGGCCTCTAAGAGCAAGATTTATGTTGTTCATGATAATGAGGAAGATAGTTCTGAAAAAAGTCGCACTAAGCTTGCTGATGTTGTTCGCCCTGGTGATGTAATAACAGTTGAACAGAGCTTTTTCTAAGATGGAAGGACGCAATACGGGTATGGGAAAATTTGACGTGAGCTCTGTCGAAGTAATTGATCTGGCTCACTATTGGCAGGTGATACGTCGGCAACTCAGTAAGATAGCTGTTCTTAGTATTGTCGTAACTATCATCGCTGCACTTGCTTCTATGGTAATGACTCCAGTCTACCGTGCTACAGCTACCCTTTTGATTGAGTCTCAGGAAGCTAAGGTTCTGTCAATTGAAGAGGTTTACGGCATTGGCAAAGCATCAGACGAATATTATTTGACTCAGTTTGAAATTCTCAAATCCCGGGAGTTGGCGAAGCGCGTCGTGCTGGCGCTTAACCTGGTTGATGTTCCTGAGTTCAATCCGCACCATGAAGCAAATGCTAAGTCATTTTCCATCCGAGGTACCATCAACAATATCTTGGGGGTAGAAAAGGAACCGCCCACTGACGAGCAAATTCTTGAGTCAACTGTCGGGCGATTTGCAAAAGCAGTAGATATCTCCCCTGTACGTAGTACTCAGCTTGTTAAGGTCTCCGTCGAAAGTGAGTCGCCGAGTATGGCTGTCACTGCAGCGAATGAGTTGGCAGATCAGTTTATTGAAAGTCAGCTGGATGCTAAGGTCGAAGTTACTCAGAAAGCAGCGACATGGCTCAGTGACCGTCTTGGAGGGCTAAAGCAAAAGCTCGAAGAGTCTGAGAAGAAGTTGCAGGAGTTCAGGGAAGCCAATAACCTGGTGGATGTTCAGGGTGTAAACACCTTGGTAGCTAAGCAAATTGATGAGATCACTCGAAAGCTAGTCGAGGCACGTTCTCAGAGAGTTGAACTACAAGGAACGTATCAGCAGCTTAGAAGTCTTGGATCTCTTACATACGAGAACCTGTCTAGTTTGCCTTCAATTCTTGCCAGCCCGGTTGTTAGCCGTCTCCGTGAGAATGAAACTACGGCTGAATTAAAGGTCTCTGAATTGCGTAAGCGCTATGGTCCCTTGCACCCGAAAATGATCGCTGCAGAGTCTGATCTGGATGCTGTAAGGGAGTCTGTTCTGACTCAGATGAAACGCATCGCGACCTCCCTGGAAAGTAATTACCTCGTCGCGAGAAGCAAAGAGGAGTCTCTGCAAAAGGCACTTCAGGAGGTTAAGTCAGATGCGCAAGGGCTTAATAGAACCGAATTTACGCTTAATGAGTATGTGCGGGAAGTTAATACAAACCGGCAGCTGTACGACGCGTTCTTTAATCGCGTGAGTGAAACTTCGGCGACCGGAGACCTCCAGACAGCCAATGCTCGTGTCGTAGACCCTGCGATAAAACCAGGCGTTCCAATAGCTCCCAATAAGAAGTTGATAGTAGCAGCAGCTCTGTTCTTAAGTGTCATGTTTGGCGTGGCTCTGGCATTTTTGTACGACGTTCTGGATTCTACGGTTAAGAATCCTGATGACGTTGACCGCAAACTAGGTGTTCCTATGCTGGGACTGCTTCCTTTTGTTGGGTCAAAGAAGGAGCCGGCCGAAACAGAACAGTTGGTGAGGGCTTTTGTTGATGATCAGCAGAGTGGCTTTAAGGAATCAGTCAGGACCCTACGTACAAGCCTGACTCTGGCGAGTATGGAGCAAAGCGCTCAGGTAATACTCGTTACTTCTTCTATTCCCGGTGAGGGGAAGACGACTACATCCAGTAATGTAGCCGAAGCTTTCGGGCAAATGGAAAAAACGTTGCTGATTGATTGTGATATGCGTCGACCATCGGTTGCGAAGAAGTTTAGTTTACCTCACGGTAAGCCGGGTCTTTCTAATGCAGTAGCGTATCCAGATACTCTTGATAGCTGCATTCAGAGTGTACCTTCACTAGGCATTGATGTTATTGCCGCAGGGCCAATTCCTCCGAATCCGCTGGAGTTATTAGCTTCAAAAAACTTCAAGGCCATTCTTGATACGCTTCGGGACAGATATCAACGTATCATCATCGACTCGGCTCCGATGCAGGCAGTGAGCGATGCACTGTACCTCTCATCATTAGCTGATGGAGTGGTATATGTGGTAAAAGCAGATCACACGAAAGACAAGCTTGCTCTTTCTGGTATTTCTCGTCTAGACGATAACAATGCTAGGTTGCTTGGTGTTGTGTTGAATCAGGTGAACGTTGAGCGTGAAGCCAAATATACCGATTCGCATGCAGGTTATTATGACTCGTATGGCTATACAACGGACTCGTATCAAAGCTAATGAATTCAGGTAGAAAGGGGGCATTTAAGATAGGGCCTAACTTTTTAGCTATATCAGTGTTCTGCTTGTTAGCTGTGATATTTATGTATTTTACAGTTGTAAATGCCTTGATCGCACATGGACGAATGGCGGATGAAGTATCAAGCTACAATTCATCGCTTCATTGGGCCACTACTCTTGCTCCTTGGAGCGCAGATGCTGAAATAGCTTACGCAGCTTATTTACGAGACTACGCTGTAACAGCTTCTATACCTGAGAAAGATAAAACGTTACCGGTAATCCATGAGTTGGTTGATTCTGCTATCGCAAAGAGACCTCTATGGCCGTATTACCAACTCGCAAAGTATGATGCTGAGGTACTCTCTGGTGCTTCAGCAGATGCACTTCAAGCTCGCTTCGATGGTATTAGGTCTCTAGCTCCGAACGAAAGGGGCGTTGACCTCAGCCTGATTCAGACTTCGTTATATGTTTGGGATTCGCTTAAAGAATCTCAACAAAGCTGGATTGGAGTACAGATGTTAGGGATGCAACGTGAGAAGCGTGATGAGCTGTTACTTCAGATCTCTAGCCTCAAAACCTACAACCCCCGTCTCTGTACTCAGTTACCCTGGAAGCTCGTAAGGCGCGCCTGCCAGGAATAGTTTTCTCTTTTCCATCTTCTATCCCCTCGATTAATCTGACATGGCACACTGATTGCTCTGTAACCCTCCTCTAATTAGGACCACTCACGATTAGAGTGTTTCCAGAGAGGTTGCTCTTTGTTCACGATACTCAACCGGTGTTAGATGACCAAGTGACTCTTGAGGTCGTTCTTCATTGTATTCCATCATTCAGCGGCTGGTAATATCTCTTATTTCATCCAGGTCGCTGAACAGGTAGTAATCCAGTATTTCTGTTCGGTACGTGCGATTGAATCGTTCAACACAACCGTTCTGTGTTGGTTTTCCAGGTTTGATAAACTCAAGCTGCACGCCATGCTCGTCTGCCCATTCTGACAACACCAGAGCCGTAAACTCGGGCCCATTCTCCATGCGAATCTGAGCCGAATAGCCTCGCCATTCAGCGATGCGCTCCAGTGTTCTCATGACGCGCTTTGACGGTTCTGCCCGCTTCTACAGCCTTCAGGATGGTAATGATCTGAGTTTCGGTGTAACGGGATTTACGCATAAGATGATCTCCTGTTTGCGTTAATTATCCGGAAAACCTCTAATTTGGAATGGCCCGGTTTTTAGGGAGGGTTTCAACTTGTAGGGTGGTCAGGCATGTAAGAAAAACATTTCGTAACAATCTTTTTAAATGCCAGATTCGGTGAGTGTCAAAAATAATTTTCTTTGTATATCAGCGGGTTACTGAGGCTGTTGTGAGGGTGTCAAAAGTGTGTCGCAGATGCCCGTCACCTTGTTGAAAAAAACTTCTAAAGAACTCTACAGGGGCGCCGTTAACCCTAATGACAAAGTCAGGCGGAGCCGAAAAGCGTCGAAGGCGATGCCGGTTCCAATAGAAGTAGGTACAGGAGAAACACCATGCCTCAGATTATTAATACCAACATTGCCTCGCTGAATGCTCAGCGTAACCTGGACAAATCCCAGTCCGCGAACCAGCAGGCGTTGCAGCGTCTGTCTTCTGGTCTGCGAATCAACAGCGCGAAAGATGACGCTGCTGGTCTGGCGATTTCTACCCGTTTCACTTCTCAGATCAAAGGTCTGGACGTCGCCGTGCGTAACGCGGGTGACGGTATCGCTCTTGCGCAAACCGCTGAAGGTGCACTGGGTTCTATTAACGAATCTCTCCAGCGTATTCGAGAGCTGGCGGTTCAGTCGGCGAACGCGACCAACTCTGATGTTGACCGTGAAGCTCTTCAGGCTGAGGTTGATCAGCTGGTTTCAGAGATCTCACGTACTGCTGACGAAACTGACTTCAACGGTCGTAAGCTGTTGGACGGTTCCTTCTCAGCGACTTTCCAGGTTGGCGCAAACGCCGGTCAGACCGTAGACATCTCAATCGGTGAGCTGACAGCAGACAAACTGGGTTCTTCTTCTCAGTCCGGTCTGTCTGCTCGCGGTACAGATCAGTCTCTGGGTAACGGCGATCTCGTCATTAACGGGGTTGCTGTTCAGGCGTCACGTGCGGAAGATGATACGTCTTCTACTTCTAACAACTCTGCATCTGCAATCTCGAAAGTTGCGGCGATTAACCGCGTTTCAGATGAAACCGGCGTAACCGCATTTGTGAATGAGAACGTTGCTGGCGGTTCTGATATGACCGCGCAAAGCGGCACTGGTAGCTTCAAGCTGAACGGTGTTGAAATCTCCTTCGCGACCACAACAGATGCAGCACAGACCCGTGCAGCGATTTCTCAGGCGATCAACGCAGTAGCTGATCAGACTGGTGTGAGCGCTGTTGATACTGAAGCAAGTTCTACAGGTGTGAACCTGACTGCGGAAGACGGCCGTAACATCCAGATTTCCGATGTGAACTTCACCGGTAGTGATTTCGCTGCAGCAACAGGTCTGGCAGCGGCAGGCACTTACGAAGGTGGCTACACACTGATTGCTGACGGTGATCAGAAAGCCATCGAGATTTCTGGTGGTAATGGTACTGGTCGCGGCGATCTTGCTAATGCAGGTCTGACAGCCGGTTCTTACGATCGCGCTGAGGCTGTATCGGTCTCTGATAAGGTTGCTGATACTTCAACGTCTTCTACGGTAAGTGGCGGTACGCTGACTAATCAGATCGCTCGCACTGACGATGACCGCGCTTCTCTGGATGGTGGCTCATTTGCGAATCGCCTGATTGCTGCGGCTGAAACAACTAGTGCTGACACTGAGTTCTCTGTCGATGTGGATGGCACGGTAAGTAACGAACAGGTTGCTGCGGGTCAGACGACTGCACAGGCGGCGGCTACACTGGACGGTGTAACTGGTCTTGATGTTCAAGAGCGCATTGAGTTTACGGTAAGCGATTACGCAACCGACATAGCAACAGCGGGTTCTGTCACAATAGCGGGCGCAACCATTGCCCTGGCGTCTTCGGATAGCTTCACTGGTGCAACAGCGACACAAGATCGTCTGACTGCTCTGGCGGACTCGATCAATAACGCAACAGGCTTCACCACTGACGTTACCGTAACGGCAGAGCTAAACTTTGCCCGTAACGAAGTTCTGATCACTGTTGTTGATGATACACAATCAGGTACGGGCCAGACGATTGCGACGGATGCGTCAACAACCACTCTGACATCAACGGACTCAGCTGGTGCTGTTACTGTCGATGACACAGCATTGACGCTTCAAGGTAGTCTCGAGTTTAAGAATACCACTGCTGGTGAGTCGGTAACGGTGACTGGTACGGAAGCAGGCGGTGCTGCTAACGCCGAAATTCTGGATGACGGTACTCAGACTATCTCAACTGATGGTTCTGACGTTCTGTCTACCTCTGGTGAGAACCAGCTGACTATTAAAGTAGGGGATGCGGCACCGACTACGTCGACTATCGCAGCGAACTCTACTGTGGCGGACCTGGCTAACACCATTAATAGCGCTTCAAGCGGCGTCAGCGCTTACGAAGAGATTAACCTGACGCTCGACGGTAGCACGCTCGAGTCTGGTGATGCTCTGGATATCGGTGGCGTTAACGTCAGCGTATCGGGTGCGGCGGGTGACCTTGAGAGTCTTGCTGATGATATCAACAGCACTGACTTCTCAGCAGCGAACCTGGATGTATCTGCAACGCTGGATGCAAACGGCGAGATCTCTCTGCAAGTTCGCAACTACAGCGCTACTGAAGTTACTGTCTCAACCGAAGCAGAAGGCCGCGCGGTAACTGCGACAAACGGCACAGACAACTTCGAGATTACTTCGGTAAGCAAGAATGTCTCTGGTGAGCTCAAGTTCTTCTCAGACGATGGTCAGGACGTTTCTGTCACGCTGTCTGATCCAGATGTGGGCGGCGAGCTGTACTCAGGCAAATCTTCATCAGCCGATTACACAGGTGTAAACGGCCTGGAAGACGGTGACTTGCTGATTAACGGCGTAACCATCGGTGCAGCGGATGTGAATGCCGACAAGGCATCTGCAACCGTATCCTCTGACGGTGCACGTATCCTGTCCTCTGAGAAGTCTCAGTCTGCTATCGCGATCGCCGCTGCGATCAACGAAGTAGCCGATGAGACCGGTGTATCTGCTGAAGTGAACGCAACTGAGGTTGTGGGGGGCGACGGCAAGAGCATCGACCTGTCTCAGTTCGAAGAAGGTGACCAGGCTGGTATCTATGTCAATGGTGTTGAAGTCGGCACAGTGACCCTACAGACCGATGGCGGCGGCAACCTTGACTCAGACCGTGCACGTACGGACGCTCTGAACCTGATTAACCAGAACGCGGGTAAAACAGGTGTTACTGCGGTCGACAACGGTGTTTCTCTGACGCTGACTGCTGCAGATGGCCGTAACGTCTCTATCGCGATTGATGATAAGTCTGGTGCCAACGCCTCTATTGGTGCAGTAATGGGGCTGGACGCTAAAGTAGATGGTATCGGTGAAGCGACCTTCGGTGCAGAAAGTGTATCTGGTGCGGCGACCTCTTCTGAGGCAGCAACGTACGAGACTACCTACGGCACAGTGAAGCTGAGCTCTGCGAAAGAGTTCACTCTGGAAGGTGGTGCGAACGGTAACGCTGAACTGGATGCGATTGGTCTGGCAACGGGTACTTACGGTGGTGGTGAAGATGGTCAGTTCCTGGCTGATATCGACATCTCAACCTTCGAAGGTGCACAGGCTGCTATCACTGCGATCGATAACGCGATCGGTCAGGTGGCGAGCCAGCGAGCTGACCTTGGTGCGATTCAGAACCGTCTGGAATCTACAGTGAGCAACCTGCAGGTGACCTCTGAGAACCTGAATGCTGCGAACTCACGGATTCAGGATGCGGACTTCGCGGCTGAAACGGCAGAGCTGTCACGTACTCAGGTACTGCAGCAGGCTGGTATCTCGGTACTGGCTCAGGCCAACGCCGCAGGTCAGCAGGTTCTGTCTCTGCTGGGATAAGGTAACCGGTAAGATGGGCTGGCTTTTCAGCCCATCTTTGCTGACTCAGATACCAACGAGGTGAATTATGAACGAGCTGAGAAATAACATGATGGATAAGTCCGCTGCGGCGTCCACTGTCAGCGTCACCCAGGGTCAGTCTGCTAAGGTTAACGTCAGCGCTGATATCAGCGCTACCAGCGGCAAGGAATTGCCGCAGGGTGCCGAAGCCCGGGCAGAAGTGAGTTCAGACAAAGTGCGTGACGCTGTTTCCCGTATCAATGAATACGTGCAACAGACAGAACGGACTCTGGACTTCAAACTGGATGAAAACAGCGGTAAGACGGTTATCAGCGTCTATGATAAAGCTTCTGCGGAACTGATTCGTCAGATCCCCAGTGAGCTGGCCCTTGAGCTGGCGCAGAAATTGAATGATGAAGAGCCATCTTTATTGTTCAGTGCGCAAGTGTAACGGTTAAGTAAACCGCTCTAAAAAGAGACCCGCACTGGCCGATAAGGTGAGTGTGGGTTTTTTTATGGCCGCAATATGCGGCAAGAGGATTGTATGGCATCGATAGAATCGTTAGGTTTGGGCTCAGGTGTACTGACCACCGACCTCGTCGAGCAGATCATTGGCGCTGAGAGAGAAGTCAGTGAACTTCGTCTTGACCGCCGCCAGGAGCTGATCGAAGCCAAGATTACGGCCTATGGTGAAATCAAAGGCCTGATGTCTACCATGCAGTCTTCGGTCAACAATCTCGCATCGCCCAGTGCGGCAGGTGCGACCCTCGCCACTTCCAGCAACGAAGATATTCTGACGGTTACCACGTCGACCACGGCCGATCCGGGTAATTACAGTGTTGAGGTTCTTAACACGGCAAAGTCTCACTCGTTGGCAACGGGTACATTCAACAGTTTTGATGAAATCGTTGGCACAGGTGAGCTGACGTTCAGCTTCGGCACTAACAACTACGATGAAGTGACTGGCGATATCACGGGCCAGGACGTCAACACGGATCGTCCAACCCGTACTATTACCATTGATGAATCAAACCGTACTCTGAGTGGTATTCGTGATGCGATTAATAACGCCGATATGGGCGTAAGAGCATCCATTATCAACGACGGTGTGGGCTTTCGTTTGCTGATGACGAGCGACGACACGGGCTCCAGCAACGCCATGCGGATTGAAGCGCGTGATGATAGTGGCAACCTGCTGACCAATGGTCTGGCGTCGATGGCGTTTAATGAACTTCAGGCTGGTCCTGATAATCTCGAGCAGACCAGTCGCGGTGAGAATGCGCAGCTCAGCGTGAATGGCCTGACGATCACTCGCGAAAGTAACAATGTCGATGAGGTCATTAAAGGCGTTACGATTAATCTGAAAAGTGCAGATGTCGGCACTCAGGTGAGCATTGGTGTGTCTCCTGATACCGAGACTCTGAGTGAGAATATTCAGGGCTTTGTTGATGCCTATAACAACCTGAAGCAGTTTGTTGATGACCTGTCGTCGTACGATACCGATAGCCAGCAGGCAGGTTTATTATTGGGTGATTCGACTATCCGCACGATGCAGAGTCAGGTTCGCTCGTTGATCTCCCAGCCGATTGCAGGGCTGAACGGTGAGTATCGTTCACTGACCGAGCTGGGTGTGAATACTGACCGGAATAACGGTTATCTGCTGGAATACGATCCTTCGGTATTCCGTAAGGCGATTAACGAAGAGCGCTCGTCCATTGTTGGGATTCTGGCAAAGTCGGGCGTCACCAGCGATAGCCAGATTACTTACGTTAACGACTCTATTAACACTAAGTCGGGGACGTATGGCGTTGAGATTACGCAACTGGCGACGCAGGCAAAATACACGTCGGCGTCTCTCGGACTGCTGGATTTTGCGTCTCCTGTGACGGTCGACAGCAGCAATGACAGTTTCACTATCAATGTGAATGGTAAGGACGCGACCGTCAATCTGACCCACGGTGATTACACCTCGGGCGATGACCTTGCCGCTGAGCTGGCGTTGCAGATAAACAGCAACGACACTCTGGTTCAGTTCGGACACTCTGTATCCGTCGACTTTAATACGAGTAGTAATAACTTCTCGATTACATCGAACAAATACGGCGCTGACTCCCAGGTTTATATCAAGTCGGTGAGTGGTAATACCGCTAACACCCTTGGTTTCAGTGCACTGGGTAGCGGTACTTACGAAGGTGGAGAACTGACGACCTTAAATGCGGCGGCGTTTGCAGGGCGGGGCGCGACAACCGACGCGGGAAGTCGCTTTCTCAACCCCGAAACAGGTATTAACTTTCAGGCAAACAACGCGACTTTCAGCCTTGATGTGGATGGCTCCGGCCCGATCGCTGTCACCGTCGATCAGAATGCTCAGGGACAGGACCTGAATGGTGACGGCACCTTCGGTGATCGCAATGATACTTTGCAGGCGATTCAGACGGCGATTGATTCGACTGCTCTCAATGGTCAGGTGCTGGCCACGTTCGATAACAATGGTTATCTGAAGTTCGAAACGACATCGGTCGGTGCGGCAAGCTCAATTGAAATTGCGTCGGTTGGCGCATCGGTTACTGATACTCAGCTCGGCCTTGATGCGACGCAGGGCGCTCAGACGAATGGTAAAGATCCTGGCCTCGATTTCCCGGCTGCGGTTAATTTTAAAGTGCAGGTGGACGGCATTGACTCGGATGGGTTCGTGTCGATTCCGGCAGGGACTTATCTGACGGGTGAAGATCTGGCGACTGAAATACAGAATCAGTTAGGCGCTACCTTAAGCACAGATCCTAATTTTGCTGGCGTGGTACGCGGCGGTGAGACAGCCACCGGTTCGCGTGATATCAGTGCCAATATCGACTTCAGTACAACGAATGCCGGGTTCCGCCTCAATGTGTCGGGCGTCGAGCAGGATATTCTTGTTAATACTGATTCTGGCGACAACGTTGCTGACGTACAGGCAGCGTTAGATGCTGCCTATGGTGCAGGCGTAGTGACTGCATCCCTGGACGGCGCCGGGCTGAAACTCAGCACGGTAGCGACCGGGCATGAGGAGTTTATTGAAGTCGTCAGCGACGGACGTGGTGCTCAGACATCAGCTTTTGGTGACATTTCTACTGGCTTCGATTTCTCGGCACCGGGTCAGAACGCCAGCTTTACGCTGACCGTCGGTGGAACGGCCATTAATGTCGACGTGACAGGCGATGGTACGTCTGGCAGTAACGATAGCCAGTCGAACCTGGTTGCGATCCAGAGTGCTCTGGATGAAGCCTTGGTCGCCTCTGGTGAATACCAGGCGGGCGACGTAACAGCCGCAGTCGATGGGGCTGGGCAGTTGTATTTCGAAACGAACTCGAAAGAGGGCGTAAAAACGTCGGCCACCTTTGGTTCTGCAGCAAGCATCGAAGTGAGTAACCTTGGCGGAACGGCAGCGACGTCTCTGGGATTATCCGCTGAGACCAGTACCAATGGTTTCGACGGTTTTGGTATGAGTACTGGTCGTGAGTTTGGCTATGACCTTGATCCGGTTGTTAGCTACAACTACGACCCAGACAGTGACCTTGGCTCATTCAATATTCAGATTGGTGGTGAGGGCACTCGTGTTGGGTTCACAGAACTGGATGCGGATGCTATTGCTTTCCTTGGCCTGCAGGATGTCAGTCTTTACAGCCAGGAGATCGCGAAAGGCCAGAACGTCGCCGGCAAGATTAACGGCGTCGAAGCCTCCGGTAACGGCCAGTTTTTACGTGCTGTTGATGGCAACGTAAAGGCATCCCCTGGCTTTTACATCGGCAACGAATCTGCAGGCTTTGATACGCCGGTTGTGCTTGATGCTGACAACAGTAGCTTCACCATCGAAGTGGATGGGGTAGAGGCCGAAATTCAACTGAACTTCCCGGCGACCTACATCAGCGGATCTGCACTGGCATCGGCCATGCAAACGGCGATCAATGACAACGCCACGCTGAAAGCAGAGGGCGTTTCTGTGAAGGTTGAATACACAGATGACACCTCGTCGTTCGCCTTTAACAAGTTCGGTATTATTTCTAATCGTACTGGTGCCGATTCGTCGGTGGAGATCAAAGACCTGCCAAACGACGCAGCCGATTTATTTGGTTTTGTCAGGGGTGTTGGTGATGGTGAACGCGGAAAAGACGCCGATGGCGAAATCGATGATGCGTCGGGTATTCGCCTGAAAGTCACTGGTGGGGATATCGGTGACCGCGGAGATATCACCTACATCACCGGCTTCGGCGATCAGTTGAAAGATATTCTTCTGAACTTCCTCGATAACAGTAGTGGTACCATTACTAACAAGCTGTCGGCACTGGATCAGGACATTACCACGGTTGAAGAAGATCGTGCGGATCTTGAGGCTCGCATGGATGCGCAGGAAGCGCGTCTGAAGGCCAAATTCCTGTATAACGACTCTTTGATTCAGACGCTGAACACAACGTTGGACTATGTGAAACAGCAGTTTGATGCGCTCAATGGCAATAACAAGGATTAATTCTTCGCGAATAGCCTCCGGCTGATTCGCTCCCACCCAGAGTCAAAGTGTTTGTGGGAGCTATTCAGTCAGCTTGCCTGACTAATAGCGAA
>JACLAD010008397.1_pt1 | contig 33820 bp, 28 predicted proteins | sample 8027901 | NCBI WGS metagenome assembly JACLAD01 (sample SAMN15725071, study PRJNA655200) | protist metagenome | isolation source: fluorescence activated cell sorting (FACS) single amplified genomes of... | place: Spain: Blaines Bay Microbial Observatory, Mediterranean Sea | collected 2016-07-05 | reverse complement strand
TCCAGTGCCGGAACCGGATCGGTCACCGCCGCGTCCTCGCCGAGCATGACGTTGTAGAGGCTCGCCGCGCCGTCGCCTGCGATGCGCAGGACGGTGCCGCCCAGCGCGCAGAGCGCGTTCGTGCCGCCGGGCGCGGGCATGGCCGCGACCTCTGCGAAGCTGCGGTCCGGGCCGACGGTGAAGAAGGCGATCTCTTCGCCGCGCCCGGCGGCGGCGAGCGTATTCGCAGGATCCTCGTCGTCCGGGTAGCTCACGGCGACGCCGCCGCTGAAATCGCCCTCGACCGAACTCAGCGTCACGCCCGAATCGATCGGGATGACCGCCAGCCCCGCCTCTCCGTTCGCGGCGAGGACGGCGCTCTCGAAGGAGAGGGTGGGATGCTGCCAGACGGCAAGGCCCGACACCGCGCTTTGGAAGCTGCCGAGCGTGTCGGTATAGATGGCGCGGGGCGCGGAGCGTTCGGGCCGCTGGCGCAGAGGCTCGCCCAGCGTGATCTCTTCGGGTCTTTCCGCCGCTTCCGGCACGGCGACCTCCGCCTCTTCTTCGCCGCAGGCGGCGAGCGTCAGGGCGAGAAGGCTGGTCGCGAGCAGCGGTCGGATCATGGGGAGAAGTCCTTCGAAAGAAAGCGGCGCCCTTCTAACACATGGAAAGCACAAGGCTATCCGGCCCGCCCTGAACCTGTGGTAACACGATACCACAGAGCTAGCGGACTGTTCGGGCGTGATTTCTTCGGGCCATGTTGACAAGTTCGCGCGCGGGCCCTACGCGCCCGGCCTTCGGAACAACACGCAACAGAAGGGTCCGGCATGCAGACCGAGGCCAGCAAGACCTACAACACGAAACCTGCCGACATCGAGAAGAAGTGGGTGCTGATCGACGCTGAGAAGCTCGTCGTCGGCCGCCTCGCCTCGATCATTGCCCTGCGCCTGCGCGGCAAGCACCTGCCGACCTTCACGCCGCATGTGGACGATGGCGACCATGTCGTCGTCATCAATGCCGAGAAGGTCGCCTTCACCGGCCGCAAGCGCGAGAAGCAGACCTATTACAAGCACACCGGCTATCCGGGCGGCCTCAAATCCGTGACCGCCGACAAGGTGCTCGAAGGCCGCTTCCCCGAGCGCGTCCTGCACAAGGCCGTCGAGCGCATGATGCCCAAGGAAAGCCCGCTCGCGCGGCGCCAGATGAAGCATCTGCATATCTATGCCGGCTCCGAGCACCCGCACGAGGCGCAGCAGCCCGAGAAGCTCGATATCGCTGCCATGAACGCCAAGAACACGCTCCGCGGCTGAGGAACGAGAGAATATGTCTGAGACCACCGCAGGCCTCGAAGGCCTCAAAGACCTCGCCGCCGACGCCGGCGTCATCTCCGAAGAGGCGGCCCAGGACGATTACGTCCCCGCCGAGCCGAAGATCGACGAGCAGGGCCGCTCCTACGCCACCGGCAAGCGCAAGACCGCTGTCGCGCGCGTCTGGATCAAGCCCGGCAACGGCAAGATCATCGTCAACAAGAAGGACTACACCGAATATTTCGGCCGTCCCGTCCTTCAGATGATTCTGCGCCAGCCGCTCGACGCGGCCGACCGCAAGGACCAGTTCGACGTCTATTGCACCGTCAAGGGCTCGGGCCCCTCGGGACAGGCGGGCGCCGTGCGTCACGGCATCTCCCGCGCGCTGACCTATTACGAGCCGGGCCTGCGCCCCGTGCTCAAGAAGGGCGGCTTCCTGACCCGCGACTCCCGCGCGGTCGAGCGGAAGAAATACGGCAAGGCGAAAGCCCGCCGGAGCTTCCAGTTCTCCAAGCGATAGGCGCTTCGCGCGTTCCGTCTCGAAAGGCCTCGCTCCGGCGGGGCCTTTTTTCTTTTCCGGCTTCGCTCCCGTCACTGGCCGGGCCCGCCTCCAGGTCTAGCTTCCCTCCATCTCCAGGAGGACGCGAATGCCGAGCGCAGAGCTAGGACCGATCAGCGACTATTCCGAGAACGAACCCGCAAAGGCGAGCGGCGGCGGGCGCGACTTCGTCGTGGTGCGCAGGGGAGAGAGCGCCTTCGTCCTCGACCATGCCTGCCAGCACCTCGGCGCGCCGATGTCCGACGGCCTCGTCGAAGGCGATACGCTCGTCTGCCCCTGGCACCGGGCCGTCTACGCCCTCGGCACCGGCGCATTGCTGGAACCGCCGGGCTGCAACCAGCAGCGGGCCTACAGGACCGAGGTGCAGGACGGCATCCTGATCGCGAGCTGGGAGGAGGACGAGGCGCCGCATCCCGCGCCGCCCATGGCCTCCGCCGGGAGCGACAAGCGGCGCTTCGGCATTCTGGGCGCAGGCGCGGCCGGGCTCACCGCCGCCGAGGCGCTGCGCGAATACGGGTTCGAAGGCGAAATTGTCCTCGTCGACGGCGAGGAATCCTCTCCTTACGACCGCACCAAGCTCTCAAAGGGGCTGGTGGAGGAAGACGAGGTTCCGCGCCTGCGCGGCGAACGCTTCCTCGCGCAGCATGACATCTCGCCCCTCAGGGCCACCGTGACCGCGATCGACCTGCCCTCGCGCACCCTGCAATTCGACGAGGGCGAAGACCTGCAATGCGACGGGCTGATCCTGGCGCCCGGCGCAGAGCCGCGGCGCCTGGACCTGCCGGGCGCGGACCTGCAGCGCGTCGTCACCCTTCGCTCGGCCGCCGATGCGCTGATGCTCAAGGACTATGTTCAGGGCGCCAAGCGCGCCGCGGTGATCGGCAGCGGCTTCATCGGGATGGAACTGGCGACGGTGCTGCGGAACCAGGACCTGCCGGTGACCATGGTGGCGCGCGACGAGGTTCCCTTCGAGAAGATTCTCGGCGAGCAGATCGGCCGCCGCCTGCGCCGCGAGCAGGAAGAGGCGGGCGTCACCTATGCGGGCGGCGCCGAAATCGAGGAGTTCGAGGGCGAGGAGCAGGTGCGCGCCGTCAACCTCAAGGACGGGCGGCGGATCGAGGCCGATCTCGTCGTCATGGCCGTGGGCGTCTCGCCCCGCACGGAGCTTCTGAACGTCGAGAAGGAGAAGGATGGCGGCATCGTCACCGACGCCGCGCTCCGCCTGCCCGATGTCGAGGGCGTCGTGCTGGCGGGCGACATCGCGCATCTGCCCACCCCGTGGGGGCCGATACGGGTCGAGCACTGGCGCTGGGCCCAGCAGCTCGGCCGCCTCGCCGCGCGCAGCCTCCTCGGGCAGGACGCTGCCTATGAAGGCGCGCCCTTCTTCTGGACCAAGCAGCAGGCCCCCGGCTCCTATGTCTATTTCGGCCATGCCGAGGGGTTCGACGAGATCCGCTATGAGGGCGAGCCGGACGACGGCAAGGACTTCGCCGCCTATTACCTCAAGGACGGTAGGGTGATGGCCGTGTTCGGCCACGGCATGACCGATTCCCTCTCGGCGCTCGAGCGCCGAATGGCGCGGGAAGGGCCGTTGCCGGCGGAGGTGGCGGCGAACGCCTCAGCCTAGCGGGCCGAAGATCCGCTGCCAGCTGACGCGCAGCGCGGCATCGGCCTCGTCCATCGTCACCGGATGGCCGAGATCGACGAGGCTGGTGACGCCGAGGCCCTCCTCGGCGATGCCGCAGGGCGTGATGCCGCCGAAATGGGAAAGGTCGGGCTCGACGTTCAACGCGATCCCGTGAAAGCTGACCCAGCGGCGGATGCGCACGCCGATCGCCGCGATCTTGTCCTCGCGCCGCGGGCCGCCGGGCCGGGTCCTGTCGACCCAGACCCCGACGCGTCCATCTCGCAGCTCGCCCCTGATGCCGAACTCGTCGAGGGCCCCGATGATCCAGGCTTCGAGGTCGCGCACGAAGCAGCGCACGTCGCGCTTCCGCTTGCGCAGGTCGAGCATGACATAGGCCACGCGCTGACCGGGCCCGTGATAGGTGTACTGGCCGCCGCGCGCGGACGGGAAGACCGGAAAGCGCTGCGGATCGAGAAGATCGCCGGGCCGGGCCGAGGTGCCGGCGGTGTAAAGCGGCGGATGCTCGAGAAGCCAGACCTGCTCGCCCGCCATCCCCTCATGCATGGCGGCGACATGCGCCTCCATCTCCGCCACCGCCTGCGGATAGGCCACGCGCCCGGGGCTGACCCGCCATTCGGCGGGGGCATCCGACCAGTTGGGGGAGCAAGCGCGATCCATCGGCTCCGCTTACAGCGTCTTTCTTTCCCGGCAAGGCGAGAAGGGGGTTCACAGAGCCGATTCGCCGCGCTATCTGCCCGCTTCCGCGAGGGCAACGCCCCTCGCCAGTGCGGTCGTGGCGGAATTGGTAGACGCGCAGCGTTGAGGTCGCTGTCCGGTAACACGGGTGGAAGTTCGAGTCTTCTCGACCGCACCATTCTCTTCAGGAGCGGGTCTGCCGAATCGGCATCAGTCCGCATCCTCAAGCTCTCCTTCCGATCAGGCGCCATGATCTGCAGGGATCTTCTCCGTGTCCGGAATATTTAGGTGTGGGGCCGATCTTCCTGCCGCCGAGAGCAGATGGCTCAATTATCCCGCTTCACTGATCACCTGCTCGCCTTGCGGCGAGAGGCGGTCTCATTATGATGCCGGCTGGCGGCGATGACGGCATCGGGTATGGACGACGAGAAGAACGGACAGGATAGAAGCGCCGACGGTCGCTTCGCTGAACCTGGCGCAACGGGTTCGCACGATGAATCCGTTCCGCAGACATTGCTTTGGTTCGGCCGGTTTTCCGGCTTCGGCGGACTTTCCGATGCGGCTCTCGCCTATGTCGAAGCCTGCCATGCGGCCGATTTGCCGGTGGTCATGATTGATACGACGACTACGGAGCAGGTTGGGCCGGCGCCAAAGCATGTTGTCGTAACGAAGAGCAACGGCAATCTCGTGGTGAGGTCTCAGCGCGGGGGCGAGCGCTTCGTGACGGTCTTCCATGACTCGCCGGAGCTGTTGCGCTGCTTCGACTTCGAGGGGGCGGTGAGGAATATCGGTTTCATCGTCAGCGAGACAAAAGCATTCCCGCCGCAATGGGCTCTGCGCCTGATGGATTGCCATGAAGTCTGGACGGCGTCGGATTTCAACGTGCAGAACATTTCGCAATCGATACCGCCCTTCATGGTGCACAAGGTGCCGCATAGCCTGCCCTCGGCGCTGCTGGCCTCCGCGCCAGATGCCGACAGGCAGCAGTCGCTGACCTTCGGCACCCTTGCCTCGCGCCGCGACCGGCGTAGGGTCGGCCAACTCGTGCGGGTGTTCCAGAAGGCGCGGGCAAGCGGAGAGATCCCCTCCAACGCCGAACTTGTCATCAAGACCTCCCCTACGAACATGGAGGACATAGCCGGGGTCTGTCGCGATGCCGACCTGGCCGGGCTCGGCGAGGTTCGGATGCTCGAGAATGTCCGCTTCCTGCAGTCACGCCTCACGCGGCAGGACGTGTGGGAATGGCTCGCAACGATCGATGTGCTGGTCAGTACGGAGTGGGGCAAGGGCTGGGATCTCCCCGCCTTCTACGCGATGGCAATGGGAAAAGCCTGTGTCTCCACAGGTTTCGGCGGCAATACCGAGTTCATGACGAAGGAGAACTCGGTACTGATGGATCACTACCTCGATTACCCGGACCCAGAGGAGGCGGTGAACACCAAGCTCTACTCCGGTCACAAGGCAGGATTCGTCACTGATGAGAACTTGGCCAACGGCCTGCGGGAGGCGGTGGAGCGGCGCGAGGCGCTAGCCCGTCCAGAGTTGCGTAAGGCGCTGATCGAGAAATTTTCTCCGGAGAGCATAGGGGTGCGTTTGAGGGAACGCCTGTCGAACTACGCGATCTACGACTATTATGGGAATGGCGCCCCCGTGATCACCATCCGGCCGTTCCGAAATGTCCGCACCGCAGCCGCGCCCGCGCCGGTGCCTGCTCAGGCGGCCACCGTAAGCCCGTCTCCGCATCCGGCAACGGAACGACCCTTGGTGCATTTCATTGCCAAATCACTGGCGCGGCACCCCCGCCTCTTCAAGGGTGCGCAGATCGTCTATGGAACTGTGCGCGGGAAGAGGGCTGAACGATGACCGACATGATCGAGAACACCGTTTACGATGAGTGGATCGAGCGGCGTAGACAGCTGGTGCGTGAGAAGGGCGAGCCGCAGCTGAGCCGGACGGACCGAGAACGGCTTGAAGCAATGCGCGGACGCTTTCGCGGCAACCGCATCTTCCTCGTCGGCAATGGTCCTAGCCTCAACAAGATCGACATGGATCTGTTGAAGACGGAATATACCTTTGCAGCCAATCGCATTTATCTGATGTTCGACCGCACGGATTGGCGACCGACATTCTACACGTCCATCGACTGGCGGGTGACACCGGATATCCGCGACGAGATCGTCAAGCTTGAAGGTATACCCTACCAAATCTTCCCATCGCGCTATAAAGGGTTCTTGGATAATCCGAGCGACCCTTATTGGTTCCGGCTCTCCGGGGGAGGGATGCGCTTCGAGAACCACTTCAGCCCGGATGTCATTGAGCATGGTGTGTCTGGCAGGGGCTCTGTCCTTGTCCAGGCGATCCAACTTGCCCACTTCATGGGCTTCAGCCCGATCTATCTGATCGGTGTCGACGTCAGTTACCAGGTGCTCGACACTGTCGCACAATCGGGCGGCGACAGGTTCGGTACGGGCACACAACTCCTCCTGACAAGCACTCAGGACGATGATCCGAACCACTTCGATTCCCGCTATTTCGGGGCAGGCCGGAAGTGGCATGACCCGAACACGGATGAGATGATCCGTGCCTTCATGGGCTGCCGGCGTGGCGTGGAATATTACGGCGGCAGGATCTACAACGCTACCGTCGGCGGAAATCTGAACCAGATCCCGCGCGTAGATTTCCAAAGCCTGTTCTAAGGTGCCTCAAGCCGACGTCGGTGACGGTGCCTCAACGGCCTGTATTGCCCAAGCGCCTTGACCATCTGCGGAAGGAAACGTTCAGCTGGTGCAGGCGGGAGTCCAGGCGGCGCGGAGCCATCCGCTCCTCCGGATACAGACGTCTGAGCTCGATACCGTGCCTCTCGCAAACCGGCGCCATGATCTCGGCGAAGCGTTGCTGGTGCAGGATGTTGCGGATCTCATCGCACATCCTCGATGACAGCTTGTCGCGATGCTCGCCGACAATGCCTCGACGCAGGTGCGGCGAGGGGCGACGGGCCTGCTCGGCTTCAATCGACATGTCCTGGTTGAAGTTCGCAGGAAGCGGCTTCACCGGCTGAAGGTCGAACCATGCCAGGCATCGCCGCATCTCTTCGGCATAGTCCGCCTTCATGTTCTCGAAGCTAAATAGGAACGGATCGCTTCTCGTGTGCCACCCGGTGTGATGCTTTGCATACTGCTGGGCGAAGGTGATGCCGTCGCGCGGAAACCAGGCCTCGAAGGGGAGGCCCGTCTTCTTGAGGCGGATCATGTGATGGTACCATGATACCAGCGCGTCACCGACATTGCGGATTGAGTTGATGTGCCGGATACGGTTGTCGGCGAAAAGAGCGGCGGCAGAAAGCCCGTTGAAGTCCTTGTCCGGCATAAAGTGAGATTTGCTGTAGTAGATGCATTCCGCATCGTGGTCTGCCAGAAACATCCGGAAATGCTCGGGGGCGATCGAATCGTTTTTCATGCCGCTGTCGCGCACCTGCTGCGGAAGCGGCATGACGTCCAGCAGACGATACAAACCTCGCTGGAGCCAGACCGTACCCGTCTTCCGAGACCCGTTGTTGACGATGATCATCTGACGCTACCCGTCAGTTGGTGAAAAACTTCGAAACCAAACCCTCTGGGCATGCATCACTCGACATAGCGCGCGGGCCGAGAGGATACCTAACGCGCGTCCCAGAATTTGACCCGCTGGCGGTTCGAATGCTCCTGAATAACCTCGATGTTCCTGAAGGCGAGGCGCAGCAAGAGAGCACTTTCCTTGTCTCGACGAATATCGGTGATGCCGACTCCGCCATTGGCAAGAATAGCGCGGACATACTCTACATATGCCGCTAGCGGATAGTGGAAGCCCCAGGAATGCAGCGAGATGACCAGATCAACGTCTTCGCACCATGGCAGCGTCGGCCCGACCTCGTGTCGGGTAATCTGTTCGGCCGGTACGCCGTTGGCGGTGAGGAGGCCTTGAGCCACATCGAGCGAGGCATAGAAGCGGTTGCGGCCTTTGAAGCCGTAGGTGAGATCTTCGCTCACTTCGGACTTGTCGAGGAGATGCAGCTTCGGCCCCTGCCCATCCTTCCGAAGGTGCCGGTGGATCAACGCATCGATGCCGGCCGCACCGCAACCGATGTCGAGGACTGCTCGAGCTGTCGCAGGTATATGATCCTGCACCGACCGCCAGTCCTTCGCGAGGTTGGACAGGTAGAAGTCGCTGATCGTCTTCACCTGTTCCGGTGTCGCGCTTTCTAGCGCGTCCATCTGACTTTCCGGATTGGGAATGTCTGCCTTCTTGGCCGCGCCAGGCCACTGCAGTCCGATATAGGGGATCGCAGCATTGGGAATCTCGAGGAGGGCCTCAGGACGCGGGTCTGGCGTAATGTCGGCAGATGAGAACATGTGTTCGGTCCCGGAGGTGGCAGATCCGAAGGCTTGGCCGATGCTCATGCCTTTGACAAGTGCAGCGACAGGGCGGCTGGGACCTTGGAAGGGCGCGTACGAAAGCAGGGCAGACGATGAAGTCTCCTACTGCTGCAGGCGCTCATCCGAATGCGCATCCATCGAGCGCTCGATTTCGGCTAGGCGTGCATCGGTATCCTGAAGGCGCTGTTCAATGACTGCCAGATGTTCGATCACAACCATCCTTGTGTAGAGGAAGGCTCCAGCGATGCCCATGAGGCTGGCGAAGGCGATTGATATCGCGATCATCGTCCAAGCCGGCGTGGCGGCGAAGAGCAGGCCCGCGAAGACGGCGGCCATGCAAATGGCGACCAGGCCCAGAAGGGCGATTTGCCGCTTCGGAAGGTTGCGCAGCCGGCTGCGCGCGCCGGCGCCTGCGGCCTCGCCGGGTGCCGCTGGCGCCTCATAGATCGGCAGGGGCGTATCACCGGGCAGAGGGACGTCACCGTCTCCCAGAAGCGCGTCGAGGTTGACGAAGGGAAAGAAACGCACCGACGAGTCGGGGTTGCCGTTGAGGACAGTGACGCCTGCAGTGCGGAGTTCGTGCCCCGCCATGCCCCAAGCTTCCAGGTGAAGGTTCGGGCGCGGGTTCGGCAGATTGTATTTGTCGCCGGGCTGCTGATAGCCGTCGAAGAAGTAGTTGGGATTGTCGCCGGAATCGACGATCTCGAGTTCGATCCCTTCCCGCTGAACTGCGCCATCCACGATGTCGCGATAGCGACCGTCAATGCCTAGGAGAACGATCTTCTCGAATCCCAATGTCGCGGCCCATAGGGTTGTGTGACTGCCGGTCGTGACTGTCCGCGGGCGTAGCATCGCCTGCCGCGAGCGTAGGGCGTCGAAATTGATCACTCGGGGATCATCTGCCTGGCAGCCCAGCGCACGTACAAGGTTGTCGCGCAGGAGGAAGCGGCCGATCCGGCCCTCGCCGATCAAAGCAGCGATCTCGTCCCGGTGGGAGAGCCCAACGACGAGATCGAGGCATGCATAATGTGAAGGGCGCCAGTCGATCTCGCGCCAGTAGCGATACGCTGCATTGAGGCCGATCGTTGCGAAGGGCGACAGTCGGTGGAGGTCGACGCCACGCAGCGAAGGTCCATTGCCCAGAACGAACGCGGTCGAACCGTCGGCGACGATGCCTCCATCCGCTCTTCCTCGCACGATGTTTTTCCTGTTTTCTTCGCCCATGACCCGCAATGACCCCCTGACTTTCTCAATCCGGCTTCGCCCGGTCCCGGTTCTTCAATGAGCAGGCAGAGTCCGCAAGGTGATCCACGGCTCCTGCTGATCGACATGACGCCCATCTCGGGAACTGCCGCAACCAGCGCATTGAAGGCAACGTATTTCGAGGACTGGCAAAAGGATCGCTTGGTGCACCTCCTGTCCCCGGCACCAGGCCAGCTGAGCCTCTCGGTGGGGTCGGCGCCTCATCGTCCGCTCAAGACGGAGCGCGATGATATCGCGGAGCTGCTCGCCCTGTTCGCGCCCCAGGTCATCCTCTACCGGCCTGTCGCAGAGCGGCCGGAATTGCATGCTGCGGCGATGAAGCTTCTGCGGGCGGGAACGGCGCCTTACGTGATCTGGTTCATGGATGACTGGCCTGAGCGGCTAAAGGAGCAGGATTCGCAGCGTCATGCTCAGCTCCATGCCGATTTCTGCGAGCTGTGTCCGGGTGCCGCAGCCAATCTGGCTATCTCGGACGGAATGGCCGCCCGCTTCGGAGAGCGCTATGGCGCCCGCTTCGCCGTGGCTCGCAATGGCGTGGTGCCGGCAGAATGGCCGGAAAGGACAAGGACGCAGAAGGGGCTGCTGAAGGTGCGATACGCGGGCTCACTCGCTCCGGACATGTCGAACGATGCCGTGTTCGAAGTCGCCCATGCCGTTTCCTGCCTTGGCGGGGCGGGGTTGCCCGTCCGGTTCGAAGCGCGGACCCCCACGCATTGGCTACGGCACGAAGCCTCCCGCTTCCAAAACCTGCCGCACGTCTCTCTTACTGCGGCCACCCTGTCGCCTCATGGCTATCGCCGCTGGATCTCCGAGGCCGATATTCTCGTGGTCGCCTATAATTTCGATCTGAATACGTGCCGCTATCTGCGATACTCCTTCGCCAACAAGGTCCCCGAAGCTCTGGCGTCCGGGGCGGCAGTGCTGGCGTATGGACCTGAAAATCTCGAGACTATGGCGTATCTGAAGGCGAGCGACGCTGTCGAAGCCGTCCTGACTCCGGATAGCGCTGCGCTCGAGAGGGCCCTTCGCCGCCTTCTTGGCGATCCTGGCCTGCGCGGGAGGCTTGGGACAGCGTCCCGACGTCTGGCCTTCTCCGCCTTCGATCTTAGCCAGTCCCGGCAGTTCATGCGCGCTACGCTGGCGAAGGCGGCGGGAAGGGGCGATGCGGCTGCGCACTCGGCGGGTGCCGCCGCGGCGGTGGCCCGTCTGGCGGTACAGCCTCCTGCTTGGTATCGGCGCTTGGCACGTCGTCTTGCCGGCCGCCTGCCGCTCCTGGCTCCAGTGCTGCGACTTCCCGGCAAGCTGCTTCGCAAGCTCTCCAGCGGAAGGTCGGGAGATACCGTGTCCTGACGGCAACCCTGTGGCCCCTAGCGGACCGGGCCGCAGGGGTTCACAACCGGCGGGGTATGGCATAAGGCGCCGGACCAACCATGTTAGGGGCGGGTGAGGCGAATTCAGACATGGAATCAACGTTGCAGAGCTCAACGGTCAGTATTGTCTTCCGGGCGCTGAACGAAGAGAAGTGGTTTGCTCAGGCGCTTGATGCTTGCCAGCGGCAGGAGCTCGATGGCGCGGACCTGGAGATCGTGCTCGTCGACTCGGGCTCCACTGATGGAACGCTGGCTATTGCCGAGCGCTACGGCTGCCGGATCGTTCACATCAAAAAATCAGATTTTACGTTTGGCCGGTCTCTAAATTACGGATGCGAAGCGGCGACCGGAGACGTGCTCGTGTTCATCTCGGCGCACTGCGTGCCCACGCACAGTCAGTGGTTGCGGAATCTGATCGCGCCCCTGAAAGATGGGAGGGCCGACTACGTCTACGGGCGGCAGGTCGGGCACGCCGTGAGCCGCTTCTCCGAACATCAGATCTTTGCCCAGTATTTTCCGACCCACGATAAGCTTCCGCAGGACAATTTCTTCGCTAACAACGCCAACTCAGCAATCCGCAAGCACGTGTGGGCAGCGCATCGGTTCGACGAAGTCGTCACTGGCCTCGAGGACATGGTTCTGGCGAAGGAGATCCAAGCGAGCGGCGGAACGATCGGCTATATCGCCGATGCGCCGGTTACGCATATTCATGAAGAAAGCTTCAGCCAGACGCGCCGCCGCTACTACCGCGAGGCGCTGACTCTGCGTTCGATCATGCCGGAAGTGCACTTCCACTTCGGCGACTTCCTGCGCTTCTTCTCGGCGGCGATATTCCACGATGTTGGCGAGGCGCTGCGGCAGCGGTGCCTGATCGCGAAGGTCGGCGAGATTGTCTCGTTCAGGGCGATGCAGTACTGGGGAACCTATAGAGGTCACAATGAGCACCGGGCTCTGTCGAGGGCTCAGAAGGAAAGCTACTACTATCCGCAAGCGGCCAAGCCTCACTTCGGCGCTACGACAGGCGCCTCGCATTCCGCGACCGTCTCGCCGGCCGAATAGCCGGCTCAAACGAGTGTGCCATGATTGACCAAAACAAGCGCGTGACCGCGCTGCTGCCGATGAAGGCGCACAGCGCCCGCGTGGCTTCCAAGAACTTCCGCATGATCGCGGGCAAGCCGCTGTTCCGCTGGATCCTCGATACGCTTGTCGCGACGCCGGGCATCGACGAAGTGGTCGTGAACACCGACGCCCGACATATTCTGAGAGACAACGGTCTCGAGGATGGCGATTACGACGGCCGGGTCCGGATTCGGGATCGCAAGCCGGAAATCTGCGGGGACTTCGTGTCCATGAATCTCGTTCTTCAGGATGATGTGGATCATGTTCCGTCCGACTATTACGTCATGACGCACACCACGAACCCGCTTCTGCGCAGCGAGACCATCACGAGGATGCTCGAGGAGTTCGTGTCGGCCGAGAAGGACGCTCGTGCCGACTCCCTCTTTTCCGTGAACCGACACCAGACGCGGTTCTACACGCCCGAGGGCGCGCCCATAAATCACGACCCAGACAATCTCATCAGGACGCAGGACCTTCCTCCGTATTATGAGGAAAATTCCGTGTTCTACGTCTTCACGGGGGACAGTTTCGCCGTGAACGGCGCTCGGATCGGCCGCAAGCCGATTCTTTTCGAGACGCCGCCGCTCGAGTCGGTGGATATCGATGAGCAGGAGGATTGGTTCGTCGCGGAGTCGTTGCTCCAGCGCGTCGCCGCCGGAGAGAGCCTGCCTCGGAGGTCTGCCCAATGAGCAATCGGGTTCTGGTGACATGCCCGCCAATGCTAGGGCTGATTGACGAGTTCGCCGAGGACTTTGCCGCACATGGCTTGGAATACGAAGCTGCCAAGACGACGCAGGTTCTCTCGGAGGCGGAGCTGATCGAACTGCTCCCCGATTTCGACGGCTGGATCATCGGCGATGATCCAGCCGGCCAGGCCGTAGTCGACGCCGGGCGGAAGGGGCGGCTCAGGGCCGCTGTCAAATGGGGGGTCGGGATCGACAATGTCGATTTCGATGCGTTCGAGGCGGCGGGCATTCCTGTCACCAATACGCCGCGCGTCTTCGGCAATGAGGTTGCGGATGTGGCGCTGACCTACGTGCTCGGTCTCGCCCGCGAGACCTACTTCATTGATCGGGAAATCCGTTCGCATAATGCGTGGCCGAAGCCCAGCGGCATCAGTGTCGGAGAGCGCACCGCCGCAGTCGTGGGGTTCGGTGATATCGGCATGCAGACGGCGCGACGCCTTCTGGCGTGTGGGGCGAAAGTCATCGCCTATGATCCAGCTGCGCCAGCCGAGCCGGCGGATGGTGTGGAACGTGCGGAATGGCCAGATCGCCTCGACGAAGCCGATTTTCTAGTCTTCACCTGCCCTCTCAACGCTGCTACGCGCGGCATGTTCAATGCGGATCTCTTGCCGAAGCTGAAGCCGGGCGTGCGGCTCGTGAACGTTGCAAGGGGGCCGGTCGTTGAGGAAGAGGCACTCATCGCGGCCCTTGAACAAGGAATCGTACACTCGGCCGCGTTGGACGTGTTCGAGGTCGAGCCGCTGCCGGCGGACTCGCCGCTGCGCAACTTCGACCGTTGCATCTTCGGATCTCACAACGGCTCCAACTCGCAGGATGCCGTGCGACGGGTTAGTCGCATTGCGATCGGCAGGATCGCCGAGTTCTTGAATCGGTAGCCCATGAAGAACAGCGTGCTGATTACCGGATGCAGTGGCGGCATCGGGGCGAGCCTCGTCGATGTATTTCTCCGCGAGCAGTACAATGTTATCGGCGTAGACAGGCAGCCGGCCGCTGACAGTACTCTGAAGAGCAACTTCATCCAAATGGATATCGGCCGTTTTGGTAACGAACCGGCTGCGTTGCGAGACTTCGCGGAGGAGGTTCGCAGCTTGAGCGTAGAGTATCCGCTTTCCGTCGTGATCAACAATGCAGCTATGCAGATCCTGGCGCCGATCGAAGAACTCGAAGCTGAGGACTTCGTGCATTCCATGAATGTGAACGTCGTCGCACCCTTCCTGATCATCAAGGCTTTTCTGCCCGAGCTGACCGCCGTGAAGGGCACGGTAATCAATATCGGTTCGGTGCATGCGCAAGCGACGAAGCCGCACTTCGCAGCCTATGGAACGTCAAAGGCTGCGCTGCACGGGCTGACGCGAGCCGCGGCGATTGATCTGGGGCCAGCTGTGCGGGTGACGACGCTTGCCCCTGCCGCGACGGCAACTCCCATGCTCAAGGCCGGCTTCGTCGGCAACAAGGATGCGTTTGAGGCGCTGAAAGACCTGCACCCGCTCAAGCGCATCGCCGAGCCTGAGGAGATAGCACGTTTGGCTCTTTTTCTTGCTTCTCCCGACGCAAGCTTTCTGACCGGAGCGACCATTTACGCGGACGGGGGCGTTCTTTCCCGCCTCCACGATCCAGCGTGACGGCGCTTTCCGTTTCGGAGGCCGAGTGCGTCGCTCCCGTGAGAACAGTGCTGGGGGAGTCGCCGCTGTGGGATCCCCGCTGTGGCCGCCTCTTTTGGGTGGACATAAAAGGAAGCGCAATCTTCAGCTTCGACCCGAAGACGGAAACCGCTAAGCGCTACGCTGCGCCAGGAATGGTCGGATCCATCGCTCTGGCTGCCAATCATCAATTCGTGTGCGCACGCAGGGCCGGCTTTGCTTACCTAGACCTGCGGGACGGAGAAGCGAAGTTCACGCCTATAGCAGATCCGGAAGCCGATCTGCCCGGAAACCGTTTCAACGATGGCAAGGTCGATCCAGCCGGCGGATTCTGGGCTGGCACCATGGATAATGACGAGAAGCAGCGAAGCGGGAGGTGGTGGCGCTTGTCACCCGCCGGCACATGCGCATGTCTCGATTTCGGTTACATGGTGGCCAACGGTCCGGCTTTCGATCCGGAGCGCAAGCGAGTCTATCTCGTGGATTCCGCCGATCGGGTCATTTTTACGGCGCATACGGATGGTGCCAGGGTTGAAAATAAGAAGATCTTCCGTCAATTTGACGCTGCGTCCGGTCATCCTGACGGCATAGCTGTGGACGGAGAAGGATGCCTTTGGACAGCGTTCTGGGGTGGCGGCTGTGTCCGTCGCTTCGGGCCAGACGGTAAACTCCTGCTCACCGTGCCCGTCGCTGCGTCGCAGCCCACCAGTCTGGCGATCGTCGGTGAGCACCTTTACATCACGAGCGCCTCAATCGGACTCGATGCCGATGAGCTGCAGCAAGAGCCCATGGCTGGAGCTCTTTTTCGGGTGTCGCTGTCTTATGCTCCGGGTGGGGACCACTCATTTGTTTTCGGCCGGCCTCGAGCGGAGTAGTCGCTGCCAGATGAGCAATACGGTATCGCCTCCGACCTTCTCGATCAGCGTTCCTGTAGGCGCTTATCATCCGTTTCTGCCGGACTGCTTTGCGAGCTTGGAAGCGCAGTCGCCGGCTCTGCAGGTCGCCCTGCTGGATGCCTCGGGCGACCCTCGTGTCCGTGAACTGGCGGACCGGCACGGCGAACTGTTCGCCTATCGGCGCCACGGACCAGACAAGGGGCAGAGTGCAGCGATCATCGAAGGCTGGGCTCACACTGAGGGCTGCATCCTCGGCTGGCTCAACGCGGACGATATTCTGTTTCCGCATGCCCTTGAGACGGTTTCCCGTCGGTTCGATGAAGACCCTGCCCTCGGTGCGGTTTACGGACACAGTACGATCTTAGACGACAAGGGGCAGACGACCGGTTTTCAATGGTCGGTCGAGCCGCCGAGCGACCTGCTGCTTCGCTCCAATATTATATCTCAACCTTCCTGTTTCTTCAGGCGAAGCGCTTACGAGGCAGTCGGCGGCCTCGATGCGAACCTGCATTACACGATGGACTGGGACCTCTTCATTCGTCTGTATTGCAACGGCGTCCGGTTCGGCTTCGTGGAAGACGTGCTGTCGATGGTGCTTTGGGACAGTGGAACCAAAACGGCCTCGTTTTCGCAGCGTCGTCGTACCGAACTCCAGCGGGTCGAGCGCCTCTATACTTCAGAAGGTCGGAATTCCAACATTGTTCGGGCGTTTGCTATCAACCACGCTGTAGAGAAGATGCCTCCTAGGCTGGGACGACTGTTCCAGCGCCTGCTCTTCCGCGGCGGTCGTGTGATCAGAGGGGTGTCCGCAGACGCCTTGATTACGGGTCGAGCGTCCATTCCTATGGTTCATTATAGAGACCCGCCTGTCTTGGGACTCCGGATCGAGATCTCCAATGGCGACAGCGTGTCCGCAGTCATGGTCGATGATGTGGAGGTGCCACTCCTTCCACATGCCGGCGGCTTCGCCCTATCGCTGCCACGTCCTTGGCCTGCTGCCTGTCCACTCTCGCTGAGCATTGCCGCCAAGGAGGGGCGAGCGCTGCGATTCCGGGCCGCTGCCTGGGCGGACGAGCCAAGCAATCAGCCATCGTCGCCGACCGCTTCTTCATAGCTTTCCAGAACTTCGGTCAATTCGCCAAAGGCCTGAACACGGCCTTGGTCGAGCCACAGCGCCTTGTTGCAATTATCAAGCAGCATATTGCGATTGTGCGAGGCGAGTACGAGAATCCCGGCCTTTTCGACGAAGCCGCTCATGCGCTGCGATGCCTTCTTGCGGAAGCGGGCATCGCCGGCACTGATCCACTCGTCCAGCAGGAGGATCTCCGGATCGAATGCGGTGGCGATCGCGAAGTTCAGGCGCATCCTCATCCCTGCCGAGTAGGTGGCAACCGGCAGGTCTAGGAAGTCGCCGAGTTCGGAGAACTCCATGATCTCCTGACGCCTGCTCTCGATGGCACTGCGCTTGTGCCCGGCGGCGAGACCCCGAAGGGTGATGTTGCGGTGGCCGGAGGCTTCGGCCTGGATGCCGAGATTGATGTTGATGAGGCTTGTTGCGACCCCCTCTACTGCAACGCTGCCGGCATCAGGGGTGAGGATGCCTGCGAGAACCTGCAGGAGAGTGGTCTTGCCGGACCCATTCCGCCCGATCAACGCTAACCGGTCGCCGCTGTCGAGGTCGAATGAGACGGCTTGTAAAGCGTGGACGCCCGTGATCGTACCGTCGGCTGCCCGGGCGATGCGGTCATTCGTTCCCAGGTCCCGCTGTCGGACTCCAGAACTTGTATCTGCACGTCGGCTGGATAACGGGAGCGTTAGAGAGACGGCGCGCGCTGCGATGGTAACCATGAATCAAACCCAGAAGGGAAGGCGTCGGCGCATGAAGGTCGCTGCGGTGAGGGCGATGAGCCACCCGACGCAGGTGGCGATGAGCACATAGCCCCACGAGAAGAGACTCACCGGCTCACCGAGAATAGGTGCACGGAAGATCTCCAAGAAATGTGTAAGGGGATTCGCTGTTGCGATGCGCTGCGCCCAGCCGCTCCGTTCTTCGTAAACCCATAGGATTGGGGTGGCGAAGAGCAGGATCCTCTGCACCGCTGCGACGAGATGTTTCAAGTCTCTGTAACGTGCCGCCACGAGGCCGAGTGTCAGCTGGATCCATACTGCATTGACGAGATAGGCAAGGAGTGCGGGAAGCACCATAAACAGGTGGAAGGTGGGGCGCCAGCCAGTGAGAAGGAGCACACCGAGCGCGACAGAAATCTGAATGGCGAAGGGGAAGAGGGAGCGCGCAATGCTCTTGTAGATATAGATCGAATACGGAAGAGGGGCGCTCTTGATCCAGTTCGCGGCGGAGGTGAATACAGCGCATCCATCTGTAAGATTACCGACGAGAAAGGCAAATCCGGCATATCCGACGGCCACGTATTGCAGGAAGCCTTCGCTTCGTCGGCCGGAAAACGGGCCGAAGAACAGGGCGATCCCTAGAACGAAGATCAGATAAGCTATGGCGATCCAGCCGATGCCGAGTGCGCTGCGGCGATATCTGTTCTGGATTTCATCCCACGCGAAGACGCGCCACACAGGCCCGAGCGCCAACCCCTCCCGCAGATCACGGAACACGGCTGCAGGGGTCGCGACGTTTCGCGCAGAGTAAACGCGGATGTCAGCCATTTTCGTCGAAGGTTCTTTCCCTGCTTCCTGCATCGAGCATGATCGCTCCGCCAAGGAGGAGCGGCATGACTGCTTCGCCCGCTGGTAGCAAGTCAACCGTCCAACGGCTATGGTCCTGCAAACGCGCCGTTACACGAAGCCGACAGGGTCGGCATCGCGAAAGGGCGGTTCCTCGTATGAGCGGAATGCAGTCGGACGCGGGCGTACAATTCGTCGGTCTGGGTGTTGGCCCGCGCCCGCCTAATGACTAGGACCGGTCCGGTCATTTTCAGGAGTCTAGAACAGCATGGGGAAAGTTGCGCTTGTCACTGGGGCGACCGGTCAGGACGGAGCCTATCTTTCGCGGCTCCTGCTCGACAAAGGCTACACCGTTCATGGTCTCAAGAGGAGAGCGTCCTCGTTCAACACTGAGCGGGTCGATGAGCTGTATGTTGACCCGCACGAGGCGGACACTGCCTTCTTCCTGCATTATGGTGACATGACGGATGCCACCAATCTCATTCGTCTGATTCAGGAGACGCAGCCGGATGAGATATACAATCTCGCTGCGCAGAGCCATGTCGCGGTTTCCTTCGAGACACCTGAATATACCGCGAACGCGGACGCGGTCGGTACACTGAGGATACTTGAGGCCATCAGAATTCTCGGCATGCAGGATCGCGTCCGGTTCTATCAGGCATCGACTTCTGAGCTTTACGGCAGAGCACGTCAGGTTCCGCAAAGCGAGGAGACGCCATTCTATCCTCGTTCGCCCTACGGGGTCGCGAAGTTGTACGCATACTGGATCACAGTGAACTACCGAGAATCCTACGGCATGCACGCGTCGAACGGAATATTGTTCAATCACGAGAGCCCGTGGCGCGGCGAAACCTTCGTAACACGAAAGATCTCGCGGGCGGCGGCATTCATCAAAAATGACATGCAGGAGTGCCTCTATCTGGGCAATCTCGATGCAAGGCGCGATTGGGGGCACGCCCGAGATTACGTCGAAGGCATGTGGCGGATGCTCCAGCAGGACGAACCGGACGATTACGTGCTGGCGACAGGAGAGATGCACTCGGTTCGGGAGTTCGTGGAGCTGGCCTTTTCACACGTCGGGATCGACATCGTGTGGCGGGGTAGCGGCGAAGGCGAAACGGGTGTGGACCGGCAGACTGGCGAAGTGCGTATAGCGGTGGATCCGCGATACTTCCGCCCGGCTGAGGTTGATCAGTTGCTCGGAGATCCTGCCAAAGCCAAAGACAAGCTCGGGTGGCAGCACCGCACGAGCTTCCGTGAGCTCGTCCATGAGATGGTCGAAGCGGATCTCGCAGCCATCTCAACCGAGCGAAAGCAACAGGTTCATCATGACTGAGGGAACGCAGGAGGCATACGTCCTCAAGGACAAGCGGGTCTGGGTGGCTGGTCACGCCGGGATGGTGGGATCGGCGCTCCTTCGCCGCCTCGAGGGTGAAGCAACACGGGAGATCCTGACCGTGACGCGGCAGGAGGTGGATCTCACCCGCCAGCAGGCCGTCGAGGATTGGATGAGGGAGGCCCGTCCGCAGGCCGTTTTCGTGCCGGCGGCCCGGGTGGGGGGAATCATGGCAAACGCCAATCAGCCGGCAGACTTCCTCTACGAGAACCTTCTGATCGCAGCCAACATCATCCATGCGGCATTCCGCAGTGGCGTCGAGAAGCTCTTGTTCCTAGGCTCCTCCTGCATTTATCCGAAATTTGCTCCCCAACCCATTCCTGAGTCCGCACTTCTCAGCGGTCCGTTGGAGTCGACCAACGAGTACTACGCCATTGCGAAGATCGCAGGCGTGAAGCTCTGCCAGGCCTATCGTCGGCAGCATGGCTGCGATTTCATCTCAGCTATGCCCACCAATCTCTACGGGCCCGGCGACAACTTCGATCTGGAAACTTCTCACGTCGTCCCTGCTCTGTTGCGGAAGGCTCACGAGGCGAAGCTGCGCGGAGAGGCCGATCTGACAATATGGGGCTCCGGAACGCCGCGCCGGGAGTTCCTGCACGTCGATGACTGCGCCGACGCCCTCGTCTTGCTGATGAAACGCTATTCGCAGGAGGAGCACGTCAATGTCGGTTCAGGCGAAGACCTCACGATCGAGGAGTTGGCGCGTCAGGTGATGGCTGTCGTGGGGCTGAACGGTGCGCTTAGGAGGGACACCTCTAAACCCGACGGGACACCTCGCAAGCTCATGTCGGCGGAGCGGCTGGGCGCGCTGGGCTGGCAGCCGAGGATCCCGCTACGGGAGGGGCTGCGCGACGCTTATGAGAGCTGGCTGGCCGACTGCGAGAGGTGAAGAACGATGCTCTTCCGAGGGAGAGCCTTCCTATATGATCGGCGGCTAGAAGTTGCCGGCTGGTGATGTTACAGCGTTTTCCGATGTTTCCGCCTGCGACGAGGCGAAAATGGCCACGGCCTGAAAAGGGGTTGGAGTAGCAATGGCGAATTTTGATGACACGCTGATCGGCGGAGATGGAAACGACACGGCGCTGGGCGGTGAGGGGGAGGACCTCATCCGGCTTGGCGGCGGCAACGACCGCGGTGAGGGCGGGGCCGGTAACGATACCATTTACGGTGATGAGGGAAACGACACGCTGCTAGGCGGCACGGACAACGACAGTCTGTTCGGCAATGCTGGGGCAGACCTTCTCTACGGGAATGCGGGAAACGACACGCTCCGCGGTCTCGCCGACAACGACACCCTTCACGGCGATGGTGGGGCCGAAGTGCTTTACGCGCATGAGGGCGACGACCTGGTATATGGCAGCGACGGCAACGACACCATTCGCGGCAATGAGGGTTTCGACACGCTGTACGGCGATGCCGGGGCCGACAATATTCGCGGCGGAATCGGCAACGATTTGATCTACGGCAACGAAGGCAACGACTTCCTCGCCGGCGACGAGGGGGCCGATACGATCCGCGGCCTCGGCGACAACGACACGATCGAGGGCAATGCCGGCGATGACGTGCTCTACGCGCATGAGGGCGACGACCTGGTATATGGCAGCGACGGCAACGACACCATTCGCGGCAATGAGGGCGCCGATACGCTGTGGGGCAATGAAGGCGCCGACAATATTCGCGGCGGAATCGGCAACGATTTGATCTTCGGCAACGAAGGCAACGACTTCCTTGCCGGCGACGCGGGCAATGACACAATCCGCGGCCTCGGCGACAACGACACGATCGAAGGCAATGCCGGCGATGATGTGCTCTACGCGCATGACGGCGATGACCTGCTTCTTGGCGGCGCGGGCAATGACGTGCTCCGCGGCAATGAAGGCAACGACACGTTATTCGGTGGTGCCGGCAACGATAACATGAACGGCGGAAGCGGCGCAGATCTCTTCGTACTCGAAGCGGGCTCGGGCTCTGACCTCATCCTTGAATTCGAAGCGAACAGCGATGTGGTTGATCTGAGCGAATACGGCTTTGCGGATTTCAGCGAGCTGTCCTCTGCTCATTCGCAAAGCGGTGCCAACAGCATCTTCGATCTCGGCGATGGCAATAGTCTCACTATGGCCAATGTGACACTAGCTGAACTCGACTCCGGAGACTTCATCTTCGGCTGAAGTTCTCCGGCTTGCTTAGATAGCGAGAGCTCTCTGTACCCAGAGCGCCCATTGTGCGTCACGGCACAGTGGGCGTTCTGGAATTTCAACCCGTTCGCTAATCAACGCCTTACAATACCTTCCCAGATACGCAGAACACTCGCGCGAAACTTATCGCGCTTGGCTGTCGTTTGGCCTGCTTGAATAAAAGGATCTATAGGAAGCAGCGAGATGCCGATCCTAAGGAGCCTGCGTTCAGAAGGTGGAGCGGGGAAACCTTCATCGACCTTTCGCCGTCCCCGCAGACTTCAAACGGTCGATGTCCGCCAGTACCAGCGACGGAGTCTGCGGCAGAATTATGTATGAAACCGGTCATCCGCCTTTCGGCGCCGAATGGTCAACCGCCTGCTTCTCATCACTCTTCAAAAGAGCATAGAGCATCAAATCATAGCGCAGGAGCGGCTCGCTGCGCTCGAGCAGGCGGGGGGTCTTGCGCATGATGCGCGGATCATCTTCGTCAACTGGCGGGTCGAACCGAGGATCGACAGTAGATTTCCTGTTCGTTTCATTCGAACGGCTCAATTGTATCGCCGTCTCGAGATACTCAGCCAGAGAGGTCTCGAGGTAGTTCAGGCGATCGAGAAAGAAGATCCGGATGTTCCGCCGATCCACTGTTTGAAGCACTCGGTGGAGGGAAAAAGCATTGAGCGGAGCTAGACTTCGATGGTGACACTGCTCCCACCGCCTAGGCAAGGGAGCTCCCTGAAGGAGGCGGCAATACGGATTGTTGAAGAAGGGACTCTCTATAACACATCGAGAAGAAAGAAATTCTTCTAACGAAGCGTTCCTTGCCAAGAGCGCAAGATCGAGATTTTCCGCTCGCGCATAGTCTTCGGTATGGCTCCGCAAGAAGCGATAGGCCGAAACGAGTCGCGTCCAAGGCTCGCGAAGGACGGTGAAGGTCATTCCCTCGAAGTCATCCGGTACGGCCAACGCAGAAAAATGGCCACTATAGAGTGCTTTGTCTGGCTCTAAAGTGCCGCTATGACGCTGGGCCGACAAAGCGGCTTCATCACCTATGGCTGTCTCTAATGCGTTTCTAACCGAGGTTCCAGCACATTTAGGAATGTGAAGGTGGAAGATCGCTTGAGATCTGTTCATCATCTTCTGTCCGATCGTCGAGTGCTGCCTTCAGATCGTCTTTGCTGTTAGTCGCTACGCATGTTGCGGACCCAAATTGAAAGGTCTCGGAAGGCACCCCGTGATAGGAGGTCGCCCCTTTTCCGCTCCGGCGTGGGAAGAGCAGGAGTGTCAGTCCGCTTTCCTGGGGAAATCTCAGGTTGAACTCGATCGAGAAAAGCAACCAGCCATCCTCTGACGCGTATACGTTATGTGCGACGATTTCTTGCTGATGTGTACAGGTTAGCTTTGTGAAGTCTCGTTCTTCAACATCATAAATCAGAACAACCTCATTGTTGTTCATCCTGCGTGAGCTAGAAGAATAAAGGAAGATTGAGAACGCCCGCTTGGCGTCTGGGCGGACCGGAATGAGCATCCGGTAACAGCCCCCTGCATCCTGCGTTGGAAACAGAAATTCCACGCCATGCGTCCCGTGAGTTTCTTCGTCACGGAAGTTAAAGGTGGATGCAGTCACCTTTGGGTGAGAGGCAACTTCAACTTGTTCGCTGGGCTCAATTTTGCCGCGGATGGCACGATTCGGCTCCACCACAGAGACTTCGTTCTCAGGATCTTGTTGTGGGGATTCTTCCAATACATCGGGAGTGAACACCACCGGCTGCCCTGCCAGGTTGAACTGCATGGAGCCAACGATCTCCTGTGCGGTCCGTTCCCACCGGAAGCGCCGCGCTCTCTCCGTGGCACGTTGACGAAGAACTGTTCGAAGACTTGCTGACGATATCATTGTGGACAGCGCCTGTTCAACTTGTTCCGGGCGGGTCGGATCTACATAAAGTGCACTATCACCTGCAACTTCAGGCATGGCCGTTGTAGCCGAGGTGAGGATCGGACAGCCGCAGGCCATTGCTTCAACGATAGGAAGCCCGAAACCTTCTGCTAATGATGGGAAGGCAAAGAACTCAGAGCCGGAGTAAAGCGCCGCCAAATCCTCGTCAGAAACGTCGATTATGACTTTGAGGTTCGTATCAGACGGAGCGACATCTTCAACCAGCTGTCGCGTACGCTCCCAATTTATCGCCGAGGCAATAACTATACACGTTACCTGCCCGGCGGCTGCTCCGCGTAGCGCTTGGGCCACGGCCTCCACCGTTGTCCCCAAATTTTTGCGGGGATCGAACTGCGCCATCATGACGAAATAGCGTCCTGACACGCCAAACTTATTGAGCGTGCGAGCTACTTCCTCGTCGGAACGGCGTCGAAAGGTTTCGTCGGGTGCAAGATGAACACTACAAACCCGTTCGGGTGCATGACCGAAATGCTGGAGGACCCGCGCTCGAGTAAACTCTGAAACCGTGAATATATAGTCCCGGTCCCGGAGGCTAGCTCTCAGGCGCTCCGTATGAGGGTTTGAGAACTCATAGCCATAGAGGTCGAGCCGTTCAATATGGAAGAGGTCGTGGATAGTTACGGCGGGCAGAACGCCTCGGAGTCGGGCGAAGTCCGGTATTTCTTCGTAGGGCGAGAAGTAGATGCACTTTCTATTCTGGTCGGACGCCGTTCCTACTGCTCGCTCGTAGGCAGCGGGGCTGAGCGGAACCTGACCGAACTCGTCGATGAAGGTCTTTAAGCCGAGATCGCCTTCAATGATGTCCGGGCGTGAGATAACAGGCGTCACTTGTAGTTGTTGCTCGGAGTGCCTCTCCAGCTCGAATAGCTGCTGTAAAATCTTCCGGCCGAAGCGCGATATACCGGAATGATACTGTGCTTGGCGGCATAGACGAGTAACGTCGTAGAACCACGTTTGCCTGCGCTCTATTTCTATCATTTTCTGCTGCTTGCCTATTACCTGGTCTTTGAATCAAGCTGGAAACACTATTAAACAATTTTCCAGCGCCGAGCTCCCAGATTACTAGGAACAAGTGCTTTCTCGGAAGCGCTATCCACGATTTCCTCTGCGAGTGTAACCACATTTCTTTCGCCAAAATGGATCGGCTGTTGCAGGCCGATATAGAAGCGCTTGGCTGCCCATCCCAGGAAGGCGGCAAGCCGCTTCTTCGGAGCATTGCGGTGACCAGGGCGCAGAGTCGCATCCTGGCATAGGCTCGCTACGGCAGCGCGCAGGCTTCGCGATGTAGAGAATACGTGCTCGTCAGTCGCAGCTGCGGCCGTATTCGTCTTGAGGACCGCTGTCGGTATGCCTAGCGCCAGTGCAGGAAAAGCTACCTTCGAAAGCAGCGTCACAACCGCATCGCACTGGCCAAGAAGGTCGTTCAACCCATCGCGCACCACGATCATGTTCGAAGGCAATGGAGCCGTCTTGCGTAAGAGTGGCTCTCGTTCCGCTGGATGCAACTTGATGCAGACGGTGCCGCCAAAGCGGTCCGCTTCTGCCGCGACCATGCGGATCAAACTGTCTGTGTCGCGGAGGTCCGGCGGGTAGTCGAGTTGCGCCTGGGGGTGATCCTCCTGCGCCAAGCCAGTCCAAAGGACATTATCCATCGGCATCAGGATGAGGGGGCCAGACACGGCCAACAAACGCCGCCATTCCTCCAGCCCCAACGGGGCCTGCTGTCGGAACCCTTCAACGTTGAGCCTAATTTTGTCTATCTCCGCCTCGCCGGCACGCACTAACATGTCGTTGGCTATCGAAGCCTCTGGATCGAATTGCTGAAATACATCAGATTCTGCAAACATTCCTCGCGGCTCGACGATGATTGAGTCCAGCGGGGACCGCTCGACAAAGCGATATGTGCTTCCGTAATATTTTGCCGCTTCATAAAAGAGCTCGCAGCCGTGATCAATCTTGTTGGTTGTCATCACCACTGCTGGTTTGACTTGAGTCATCAGGCGGTCAACGTGCCAGGACAGCTTATGCAAGCCTACGGTAAGTTGGTGGTTGTATTGCTGCAGAGACCAGCGTCGACGCTCCCAATCTATGATTCTTGCAAACTGATCATCCGACATCCAGCCCGGCAGGCGGTTTGCCTGCTTCCAAGAGACTTCGGGAAGATACCCAGGGAGGTGCCACAACCGGGCGGGGAGGATAATTCGAGAGGGCGCCGGCTCGATTTTGCGCATGGCGTGCAGCAGCAGCTGCCAGCCATGCCGCTTCAGGGCGAGATCAAGATCGGACCAGAACTTCTTCTCGAGCGGGTGCTCGAAGCTCGGGTTCGCAGCGATGACCGTGCGCGTGGCGATGTCTTCGGAGATGATTCGAACCTCGTCGTCGAGCGGGGAGCTCTTGAATGACTGCCACGCTGCTTTTGCCTCATCGTCTTCCTGAAGCCAACCGGTCTAGGTCGACTGCTCTTCCTGGTGCCGGCATCGAGCCGACGCATTGTCTGTCGCTACTCTGACCGCGCAAAGCCAGGTCTGCGCGAAGTGGTGGTCTTGCGCGGTGCGCGTAGACAGTTGCCTGCGGTCCGGATATTCGGCACGGACGCCTGCCTTCCCTCGGAGCCTCCAATGCGCCTGTCCCGTTTCTACCTGCCGATCCTGAAAGAGACGCCCGGCGATGCGCAGATCGCGTCTCATCGCTTCATGCTGCGGGCGGGGATGATCCGGCAGCAGGCGGCGGGGATCTATGCCTGGCTGCCGCTCGGGCTGCGGGTGCTGCGCAAGATCGAGGGGATCGTCCGCGAAGAGCAGGAGCGGGCGGGGGCGGTCGAGCTCCTCATGCCGACGATCCAGCCTGCGAGCCTGTGGCAGGAGAGCGGGCGCTACGAGGCCTATGGCCCCGAAATGCTGCGGATCGAGGACCGGCACGGGCGCGACATGCTCTATGGGCCCACCAATGAGGAGATGATCACCGAGATCGTCCGCACGGCGGTGCGCTCCTACAAGCAGCTGCCGCTCATGCTCTATCATATCCAGTGGAAGTTCCGCGACGAGGTGCGGCCCCGCTTCGGCGTCATGCGCGGGCGCGAATTCCTGATGAAGGACACCTACAGCTTCGATCTCAGCCCCGAGGCGGCGCGGAAGAGCTATCTCAAGATGTTCGTGGCTTACTTGCGGACCTTCGAGCGCATGGGCGTGCGCGCGGTTCCGGTCAGGGCCGATCCGGGCCCGATCGGCGGCGATCTCAGCCATGAATTCGTTCTCCTGACCGAGAACGGAGAGTCCGAGGTCTTCCTGCATGAAGGTCTCGCCGATCTGCCCGCGCCGCCCGCCGACACCGATTTCGAAGGCGATCTCGAACCGCTCTTCGAGGAGCGCACCGCGCTTTATGCGCGCACGGACGAGATGCATGACGAGGCGCTCTGGGCGGAGGTGCCGGAAAGCTCGCGCGTCACCCTGCGCGGCATCGAGGTCGGGCATATCTTCTATTTCGGCACGAAATATTCCGAGCCGATGAATGCCCGTGTGCAGAATGCCGAAGGCCAGGACGCGCCGCTCGAGATGGGCTCCTACGGCATCGGGGTCAGCCGCCTGGTCGGCGCGCTGATCGAGGCGCATAGCGACGAGGACGGGCCGCGCTGGCCAATTCCGGTCGCGCCTTTCCATTGCGGCATCGTCAATCTCAAGGCGGGCAATGCGGAGACCGACGCGGCCTGCGAGACGCTCTGCGCGGCGTTCGAGGCGCAGGGCGTGGAGGTCCTCTATGACGACACGGCCGACCGGGCGGGCGAGAAATTCGCGCGCATGGACCTGATCGGCCTGCCCTTCGCCGTCACGGTCGGCCCGCGCGGCTTGAAAGAGGGCAAGGTCGAGGTGAAGACGCGCAGCACGGGCGAAAAGGCCGAGATGAGCCCGGACGCGGCGGCCGCGCACATCGCCGAGGCGGTGCGCGCGGCGCTGGCAGTGCGCTAGAGCCGCACCACGATCTTGCCGAAATGCTCGCCCGCCTTCTCGTGGCGGAAGGCGTCGGCGAGTTCCTCGAGGTCGAATTGCCGGTCGATGACCGGTTTCACTCTCGCGGTTTCCAGTCCGCGGATCATCTCGATCTGGTGCTGGCGGCTGCCGACCGTCACGCCGTGGATCTGGGCCTGCTTGTGCATCAGGAGGGCCGTCGGGATATCGCCCGATACGCCCGTCAGGACACCGATCAGGACGATGCGCCCGCCCACGCGGAGCGCCTTGATGGAATGGGGCAGGGTGGCCGGGCCGCCGACCTCGACCACGAGGTCTGCGCCGCGCCCGCCGGTCACCTCACGGACCTTCTCGCCCCAGTTCTCGGTCTTCTCGTAGTTGAGCGTATGGGCGGCGCCGAGCCCCTCCAGCCGCTCCCGCTTCTCGTCCGAGGAAGAGGTCGAGATGACGCGGGCGCCCATCGCCCTGGCCATTTGCAGTGCGAAGATCGACACGCCGCCCGTGCCCATGGTCACGACCGTATCGCCTGCTTTCAGGCCGCCTTCGACCACGAGGGCGCGCCAGGCGGTCAGGGCGGCGGTGGGCAGGCAGGCGCTCTCCGCATGGTCCCAGCCTTCGGGCGCATGGGTGAAGGCGTTCGCCTTTCGCACCACGACGTCCTGAGCGAAGCCGTCCACGCCGTCGCCGGGGGTCTTGCCGAAGCCGGCCTCGGCCGCCTCGCCGTCCTGCCATTGCGGAAAGAAGACCGAAACGACGCGGTCGCCGGTGCGGAAGCCCGTCACGCCCTCGCCGATCTCCTCGACCTCGCCCGCCCCATCGGCCATGGGCACGCGTCCGTCCTGGGTCTCCATCATTCCTGCGCAGACGGCATAGTCGTGATAGTTCAGCGAGCAGGCCTTGACCCGGACCTTGATCTCGCCAGGCCCCGGAGAGCCCGGTTCCTCAGCCTCTTCGAGCTTCAGCCTGTCCAGGCCCTCGCCCTTGCGGAGTCTCATGCAGCGCATCGGCGCCTCCCGTCATGCTTCGTTCCCGATGTTGCCCGCATGGCGCCTGCGGCAAGCGGCGGCTTGATCTGAGCCGTGGGGCCGCTAGTTCGGGGGCTCAGCTTCCTTCTCGCGCGGTGCCGATCCGGCATTCGCGCTTTTCCCGCGTGACCGCATGGCTCTTTCGACCCTGACACCGATCATTCCGGCCAAGACCGCCTGGACGCCTGAGGACCACATCACGGTCCATGGCGCGCCCGAAGGCGCCGATGCGCTCGCTGTCGCGGAGGCGGCGCGGCATCATGACGGGGTGACGCTGGTCATCGCGCGGGACGCCAGCCGGGCGGCGGCCATGGCGGCGGGCGCGCGCTTTTTCGCGCCGAACGTGCCGGTCATGCAGCTGCCCGCATGGGACTGCCTGCCTTACGACCGGATGAGCCCGAGCCCGGAGGTGGTGGCGCGGCGGATGGCGGCGCTCTCGGCGCTCGCGAACCGCAAGGCGGACATGCCGCTCGTCGTCGTGACCACGGTGAATGCCGCGACCCAGCGCGTGCCCGCGCGGGGAATGATCGAGACCGCCAGCTTCTCGGCCAAGCCCGGCGGCACGGTCGAGACCGACGACCTCATCGCCTATCTCGGCGCCAATGGTTACGCCCGCGCCTCGACCGTGCGCGAGCCCGGCGATTACGCTGTCAGGGGCGGACTGATCGACCTCTTCCCGCCGGGCGCGGCCGAGCCGCTGCGCCTCGACTTCTTCGGGGATACGCTGGAATCGATCCGCAGCTTCGATCCCGTCACCCAGATGACCACGGCGCAAAAGCCGTCGATCGACCTCGCCGCGGCATCGGAAGTCCTGCTGACGGACGAGACGGCGAGCCGGTTCCGCACCAACTACCTCGCCCGCTTCGGCGCGCCGGGCGACGACCCGGTCTACGAAGCGGTGACCGCGCAGCGCCGCCAGGCGGGCATGGAGCACTGGCTGCCGCTCTTCTACGAAGAGGTCGGCACGTTGTTCGATTATCTCGGCGACGCGCTGGTCTTCACCGATCACCTCTCGGGCGAGGCCGCCAAAGAACGCTTCGATCAGATCAAGGATTATTACGAGGCGCGGGCCGAGGACGCCTCCGCGAAGGAAGGCAAGGGCGCGATGGATGTCGTGCCCTATCGCCCGCTGAAACCCGATGCGCTCTATCTGTCGCCGGAAGAATACGAGGCGAAGCTGGCGGGCGCCGCGCTGCGCCCGCTCTCGCCCTTCTCGCCGCCGGAGAACAAGCGCGCCTTCGATTTCGGCGCCAAGCAGGGGCGGACCTTCGCCGCCGAGCGGGCCGCGAACCTCAACGTCTTCGACGCCGTTGCGAGCCATATCGCCGAGCGCCGCAAAGAGAAGAAGGTGGTCATCGCCGGCTGGACCGAAGGCTCGGCGGAGCGGATGCGGTCCGTCCTCGCCGACCATGACGTCCCGGGCCTGAAGATGGCGGGCTCCTGGTCGGACGTTGCGACCGGCGACCGTGCGCGGGTTCCCGTCGTCGTGCTCGGCCTCGAAAGCGGCTTCGAGACGCCGGACCTCTGCGTCATCGCCGAGCAGGACATTCTGGGCGACCGCCTTGTCCGCCGCACCAAGACCAAAAAGGCCGAGAATTTCCTGACCGAGGCGAGCTCTCTCTCGGTCGGGGACCTCGTCGTGCATATCGATCAGGGCGTCGCGCGCTATGAGGGGCTTGAAACCCTCGAAGTGCAGGGCGCGCCGCATGACTGCCTGATCCTGCAATATCACGGCGGCAAGCTGTTCCTGCCGGTCGAGAATATCGAGCTCCTCTCGCGCTTCGGATCGGACGATCCCAACCATCCGCTCGACAAGCTCGGCGGCGCCTCCTGGCAGGCGCGCAAGGAGAAGATGCGCGAGCGTGTGCGGATGATGGCCGACCAGCTGATCGGCATCGCCGCCAAGCGCGCGGCCAAGAAGGCGGAGACGCTGACCCCGCCCGCCGGCGCCTATGACGAATTCTGTGCCCGCTTCCCCTATGCCGAGACGGACGATCAGCTCAACGCCATCGACGACGTGCTTTCGGACCTCGCGGCCGGGCGGCCGATGGACCGGCTGATCTGCGGCGATGTCGGCTTCGGCAAGACCGAGGTGGCGCTTCGGGCCGCCTTCGTCGCGGCGATGTCCGGCCGCCAGGTGGCGCTGGTCGCGCCGACCACGCTCCTCGTGCGCCAGCATTACCGCAATTTCGCCGACCGCTTCGCGGGCTTCCCCCTCAATGTCCGCCAGCTCAGCCGCTTCGTGTCGCCCAAGGAGGCGTCGGAGACGCGCAAGGGCCTCAAAGACGGCTCGGTCGACGTCGTGATCGGCACGCATGCGCTTTTGTCGAAGCAGGTCGGCTTCCGCGATCTCGGCCTCCTCATCATCGACGAGGAGCAGCATTTCGGCGTGAAGCACAAGGAGCGCCTCAAGGAATATCGCGGCGACACCCATGTCCTCACAATGACAGCGACGCCGATCCCGCGGACCTTGCAGCTTTCCATGACCGGCATCCGCGATCTCAGCCTGATCGCGACGCCGCCCGTCGACCGCCTCGCCGTGCGCACGACGATCGGGCCCTTCGACCCGGTGGTCGCGCGAGAAACCCTGCTGCGCGAGCATTACCGGGGCGGGCAGAGCTTCTATGTCTGCCCGCGCGTCTCGGACCTCGACGGAGTGGCCGAATATCTGACCGCGCAGGTGCCGGAGGTGAAGTTCCGCGTCGCGCACGGTCAGATGGCCGCCGGAGAGCTCGAGGACATCATGAATGCCTTCTATGACGGCAAGTTCGACGTCCTCCTCGCGACAACCATCATCGAGAGCGGCATCGACGTGCCGACGGCGAACACGCTGATCGTTCACCATGCGGACATGTTCGGCCTGGCGCAGCTCTACCAGATCCGCGGCCGGGTCGGCCGGGCCAAGCAGCGCGCCTATGCCTATCTGACGACGAGCCCGCGCAAGAAGATGACCGATGGCGCGCAGCGCCGCCTCAAGGTCCTCCAGTCGCTCGACACGCTGGGCGCGGGCTTCACCCTCGCCAGCCACGACCTCGACATAAGGGGCGCGGGCAACCTTCTGGGCGAAGAGCAGTCGGGCACGGTCAAGGAAGTCGGCGTCGAACTCTACCAGCACATGCTCGAAGAAGCCGTCGCCCAGATGAAGGATGGCGGCGAGGTCGAGGAGACCTGGTCGCCCTCGATCAATATCGGCACGGCTGTTCTGATTCCCGACACCTATGTCGCCGATCTCGACGTGCGCATGTCGCTCTATCGCCGCCTTTCGGATCTGACCGCGCAGGACGAGATCGAGGGCTTCGGCGCGGAGCTGATCGACCGCTTCGGCCCGCTGCCGAAAGAGGTGGAGCAGCTTCTCCAGATCGTCGCGATCAAGGGCCTCTGCCGCCGGGCCTGCGTCGCCAAGATCGATGCAGGACCGAAAGGCGCGGTCGTCACCTTCCGCGAGGGGCAGTTCCCGAACCCTGCCGGGCTCGTCCAGTACATCTCGACCAGCGTCTACGACATCAAGCTGCGGCCCGACCAGAAGCTCGTCTTCAAGCAGGAATGGCCGGACGAGAAGGCACGGCTGAAGGGCTGCCGCCGTGTGCTGAACATTCTGGTCGAGGTGGCGGAGGACGCCTAGAGAACGGGCTCGGGGCTGGGGGGCTTCACGCCGCGCAGATTGCTCAGCGTGCGGGCTACCAGCGTTTCCGCATCTTCGCCCGGGCGCCAGGCGCAGGCCGCCGCCTCGCCGTCGAAGGTGGTGAAGCGGTCCTCGGCGCCGAATTTGAGGTCCCCGACCAGCGTGGCGAGGCTGCGCACCGTGCGCTGCGCGCCGAGCGCGTCGGCGGAATTGATCTGGAACAGAAAGACATCGGCGGCGGGCCGCGCCATCAGGTCCTCGCTGCCGACGCCGAAGGAGAGATAGACGGCCGCTTCGGACAAGGCCGCCGAATCCGCCGCGCCCCCGGGCGCGCGCAGGCGGACCGCGCCGAGCGCGAAAGGCGCGGTTCCGCGGCGGCAGCGCTCGGCGAGGCAGGCATCGAAGAGGCGGCTGCCGATGATGCGCGATTCCGCCCCGGCATCGGACTGCACGGTGCGGGTGAGAAGCCCGCTGAGCCGCCGGTTCATCAGCCGCCGCCGGAGCCCTGCGCGGATGGCGGCGCAGGTGAAGGCGAACTCGCCCGGCGTGAAGCAGCCATCGATCTCCGCATGCGCCCAGTAATCGAGATGCCGCCGCGTGCGCCGCTTCTCGATCACCACGACCGGCACGTCGCGCAGCACGCTCTGGCGCCGGATGAGCCGCACCAGGGCCGCCGCGTCCCGCCGCAGCGAGCCTGCCAGGATGATCAGCGCCCCTGCATCCCCGCATTCGAGCGCCCGCAGCGCCTGGGTGCGGGAGAGAACGCCGGAGACGCCGAATTGCGGCGACAGGGCATGCAGCGTCTCGAGCGCGAGAGGGCCCGGATCGGCCAGAAGCGCGACGTTTTCTGCGGGCGGAGCCGTCTGGCTGTGGCCGAGCGGCTGCTCGAGCGCAGTCAGCGCGGCGAGCCGCACGCCCGCTTCCCTTGCGAGGTCGGCGGCGCGCACCGCCCGGCCGAGCGCGCGCAGGACCGGCGCGCTATCGCGCCCGATCTGGACGAGGACGTGACGCTCGGCGGCTTCGGCGAGGCCAGGCTGGGGCAGGGGGCCGGTGGCGACGATCAGCGGCGTCGCGCCTGCGGCCTGCCGCGCCCGGTTGAGGGCGGCGAGAGGCCGCTCCGCAACGCGCAGATCGGCGACGAAGGCATCGGGACGGCCGGCCATGGGGCCGTCCTGTCCGATCGGCGTCACGGCGCAGCCCGCCTCGTGCAGCGCGGGCCTCAGCGTCGCTCCGGTGCCGCTCTCGAACAGGCGGATATCGAGCGTGCGGCGAAAGGGCGCTTCCGTTCGGGACATCGCGCCTCAGCCCCTCGCGCAGAAGGCGTCGCGGCCGGTCCAGAAACCCTGTCCGATCATGCTCTCCGCCTCTCGTTC
>JACLAD010004057.1_pt1 | contig 33832 bp, 29 predicted proteins | sample 8027901 | NCBI WGS metagenome assembly JACLAD01 (sample SAMN15725071, study PRJNA655200) | protist metagenome | isolation source: fluorescence activated cell sorting (FACS) single amplified genomes of... | place: Spain: Blaines Bay Microbial Observatory, Mediterranean Sea | collected 2016-07-05 | reverse complement strand
GCCTGTGAAGCGTCTGCCGGCGGACGCTCGTAATGGCCGGTTCTTCTGGAGCGGAGCGCTGCATCGCACCCGGACCCTGGCGGAGCATCTGTGGTCGGACGAGCTTGGCGATTTCGCCATCGATCTCTACGGACGAATTTCCGACCCCGATCCGGCCGCGATCGAAGCGCGGATCGCTGCGGCGCCAAATCTGCGGCGCGGCGGGCTGGTTGATGCCGGGGTCTTCAACGAGAATCGAGCGGCGTATGCATTTTCGCTGGTGTGGTGGAACCCCGCCAACAGTTTTGGCCATCTGCACCTGTGTTCCAATCGTCTGTTCACGAGTATCGCGGCGGGCGTGCCGCCTGTGTGCGGTCCACATCCGCAATGTGAGAGTGTGGTTCGCCGATATAAGTGCGGCGTGGTGCTTGAAGGGTGGAGCCGGGAGGCGATCACGGACGGACTGGCGACCGCAATGGAAATCTACCATTCGCCCCGTTATGAAGAGATGGTCGCGAACTGTCTGGCCGCGGCGGGTGGCGAACTCGGCTGGCCGCACCAGGAGACGCTGTTGACGCGCGCGCTGGAGGCGGTGGCCGCGTGATGCATGGCGGCGCACTGATCCTGCATTTCGGCTGCGACCGAGCCAGTGATCGCGCGTCCTTCATTGCGTCTGCGCAGGAGGCTGTCAGCCTGACAGGTGCGCCATGCGAGACCAGGCTCGTGATGCCCCGCCAGCGCAGCGCCATAATCGAAGACGTCCCCAGAGCGCATGTGTCGGCGCGGGCGCGCCAACTGCTTTCGGGTCTGGGCATCGCGTCCGCAGCACAGATCGAAAGCGAACGCGGAGCGATCGCGAGCATACCTCATGAGTGGCGTGCGCTGGCGCTGGTGACTGGCTTTGCCCGCAGGTTGAAAGGTGGAACGCCATCGGCTCCCGGACCCGACGAATGCGGTGCGCCCGACTGGATGCAACCAGATCTGGCGGGTCTGGAGGACCTTGCGTCCCGGGCGGTTGACGATCTCCCCGGGGTTGTGATCGCGCTGGCCGGCCGCAGCGAGGATGCGGAGCTGCTCGCCAACCTACCGGTCCTCGACCGGCGTCTGCGCCGGCTTTCGCTGATCATCGCGCCTCGCAACGATCTGGCGTCCTCCGACGACAGCCGTGGAGCGATCTGGAGAGCGGGCCTGGATGCAGCCTATGACGCAGCTCCTGCTTGGGTTGCGGAGGAGTTGCCCGTGGCTGATCTGGCGAAGCTCGTTGAGGCGCGCCTCAAACCGGGTCAAAGCTAGGCGGCTTGCTGGTGCAGCGCCAACGCCCCCAGCGCCATGGCGAATAGCTGGTCGTAGCGCACGCCCAGACGTACGTGGGGCTCGCCGGTGTGCGGATCGATGACCGGGCGCCGCTCGATGCGGTCGGGAACAGAGGTCTCGACGGGCTGGCCATCCGGCCTGGCTTCCGTTCGGGTGTGCGAGGGTTCGATCACGACATTTTCGATGATCCCGTCTGCGCAGAACAGGCCGTAGCTTTCGGCGTCCAGGCCCTCGGCGGCAAATGCGTCGCGCACCGCCTGAGCGGTGACGCCGCAGTGCAGACGCGCGCCGCCTGCCGCCGGATCGGGGCCCTTGGCTGCGAGGGCGTCGCGCCACTGGAAGATGCCGATCCCGCCAAGGATGCGCAGGATCGCGGCCCGCTCGCGCGCATTGAGGGCGCGCAGCGGTGTCTTCTCGCGCGCATCGGACGTGTTGATCGTTCCTGTGCCGGCGTAGACTACGGACCATCGGAAACTCGCGGCGCCGCATGAGTAGGCGTTGTCGGCCCCGGGCTGTACCGCCCCGGCGCTGGTGATGCGCAGGTATTCCGCGAGCGGCGAACCGCCGAGGTCCCCGCTCTTGAGGTGAAAGGCGAAGTCGGACTGGATGCCATTCACGCCAATGGCGTCGACCTCCATTGCGGCTTTCCAGAAGCCGGTCAGCCCCGCATCGCCCACGCCGATGTAGCGGGACGTGGCGCGCGCGGCTCCGTCCTCGCCAAACGCGATGTCTTCCGTGACCGACAGTTTCTTGTTTGGGGTCGCCGTCCCCACCCCGACCGCGCCGGAAAAATACTGGTTGTCGCCCCATGTGTTGACGGCGTTGAGCAGCGGCACGTTGGCGCCGGACGTGCCGATGTCCTCGGCGGCGGCGGTGCCGAGCGTGCCGCTCGTGACCTGATCCCAGCCGGTCCCATTGTAGACGACCAGCTCCTCGTCATCCCTGACCCACGCAAGCCAGCCTTCGCGCGGAGTGATCTGCTCCCAGGCGCCGTCTCGGTAATAGCCGATGGCGTTGTTCGTGAACGCCGCCCAGCTTGTCCCGGTCTTTCCGGGCGGAATGATGTAAGTCTGTCCATCTGAAGGAGTGTCCGGCTCCACGATGGTCGTCGCCGATTCGACAGTGAGTTGCACGACGGCGTCGAGTTTGCGGATCGTCTCGTTGACCGTGACGTGTTTCTGAGCCTGGCCTTCTGCGAGATAGGGAAATTCGTGATTGGTTGTGGTCGTCATGGCTGTCTCCATCTGAGCGAGGCATGATGGGACCGCCAGTTGTGAGGCGGATAAAACGGCAGTTATCCCTGTGCACGTGGCCCTCCCAACGTGGTTGTTCGGTCGCCCGACAGGCGATATACAGCTCCTCGGCGAAGCGAGCGGCGGTTGTCCAAGTTGCCGTGGGATCGGGGTCCCGCCAGATTCTGCAGTCGGAGTACGAACATTGACCTATATGACGCGGACGCCCTTGCGCATTAGTCTGTTCGGCGGCGGTACGGACTATCCGGAGTATTATGAGCGTCATCCCGGAGCAGTGGTCGGGTTCACCATCGACAAGTTCATACTGATTTCAGCGCTGCGGCTGCGCGCCTATCTTCAATACAACTACAGGGTGAGTTATTCCGCGCTCGAGTTCACCGACTCGGTTGATGATATCCGGCATCCGGTCGTGCGCGAGGCGCTGAAGCTGTTCCGTATCGGGGAGCGGCTGGATATCAACGTCATGTCTGATCTTCCGGCTGCTGGGGGTGGTCTGGGGTCGTCGTCGGCCTTCACTGTCGGATTTGTGAATCTCATTGCATCAATGCTGCAGACGCCCATGAGCCGCATGGACCTGGCGCGAACTGCGATCCGGATCGAACGCGAGATTCTGGGCGAGAATGTCGGCGTGCAGGATCAGCTGCACACGGCGTTCGGCGGCGTCAATCGGTTCGACTTCGAGGGCAACCGGTTCCGCATTTCGCCCGTGCAGGTGCGGGGTGAGACCCTGGAGGCGATCAACAGGTCGCTGGTGTTGATCCATACGGGCATGGCGCGGCGCGCGACGGATACGGCCAAGGAGCAGGTCGCGGCGACCGCGTCGCGGAAGCTCGATCGCGATCTTCATGAGCTGTACCAGTTCGTGGAAGACGGGGTCGCCTTGCTCGAGGGTCGCGCTTCTGACGTTGTGCCAGAGTTGGGCAGGCGCTTGCAGGAAGCCTGGAAGATCAAGAGAGGGCTTTCGAGCGGCATCTCATCGGATGGTATCGATGAGCTGTACGAGAAAGCGCTTGGCGCAGGCTGTCTTGGCGGAAAGCTGTGTGGCGCTGGAGGCGGCGGCTTCGTGATGATGCTGTGTCCGCCGGAGCGTTTGAAGGATCTCATCGCCGCCGTATCGCCCCTCGCGGTGTTGCCGACAAAAATCGATATGGCGGGGACTTCGCTTCTGTTCTCGTCGAACGAAAAACTGGAACAGATGCCGGTTGCCGCGAACCGGGTAGCCGAGCGCGCTGTTACTGATTCGGCTCGTTAGATCTCGGGCGCATAACGGCCAAAGCCAGTACTACGTAGAGGAAAGCGCGCCTGCGACAAACTCCGCCCAGCCGCCCGGTTTCTCACGAAATCAACCGGTAAGGCGGTTGGCGCCAGTGCGCTCGGGGCTGTATCGGGCGCCTCGTTTGTTATATGGGCGTACCGCGCTTTGGTAGGAGTACATCGTGTTTGGATCCGACGTGGACAAACCTGTAAACGTTGTCGAACTGGGGAGCCGATCAGACCCCAGAGTCCAGGCGCAGGACGTTGCCATCGAGATCAACGACGTCACGCTGCAGTATCCCCTGAAATCAACCGGGCGCGGAAGCCTCAAGTCGGCGCTGTTTTCGCTGTTCGGCCATCGCGAGGCGAAGGTGGAGCGCACCTATGTTGATGCGCTCAAATCCGTCAGCCTGTCGATTTCGCGGGGCGAGCGCCTCGCGATCATTGGTCACAATGGTTCCGGCAAATCGACCATCCTGAGAGCGATGGCGGGAATCTATCCGCTGAAGTCCGGCTCCATTCGCGCCTATGGGCAGATTGGTTCGGTGCTCGACATCGGCTTGGGATTCGAGGCTGAGTCGAGCGGGCGTGAGAATATCTACTATCGCGGCATGACGATGGGGTATTCGCGCAAGCAGATCGCGGAAATGGAAGAGGAAATCGTCGAGTTCGCTGATCTTGGCGAATTCATCGACCTGCCAATGCGAACCTATTCCTCCGGCATGTATGTGCGGCTCGGGTTTGCGGTGTCGACCCAGTTCACCCCCGAGATCCTTCTGGTCGATGAGGTATTTGGCGCCGGCGACGCCTCGTTCGCCAAGCGAGCGCTCCAGAGGATGTACAGGATCGTCGAGCAGGCCGGTATTGTTGTCCTCGCGACGCATGACATGGGATTGGTGCAGGAGCTGGCGACGCGCGTGATCTGGATGGAGGGCGGACGAATCCGCATGGAAGGTGGGGCGGTATCCGTGACGCAAGCCTACCTCGCCCACATGAACGGCGAGGATGAGCCGGAGGTGGATGCTTCGGAAGCGTCAAACAAGGGAGCCGGGTTGTGAGTTACGCGAATGTGCGAGGCAAGCCGGCCGGTCCGGTGCTCCAGTATTTCTCAGAGGTTGCGAATTTTCGCCACCTGGCGTTCAACCTCGTTGGCTCCGATCTTCGCGCGCGCTTCCGGCGCAGCCGCCTTGGCATCGTCTGGGCGATCCTTCAGCCGCTTTGTTTTTCGCTGGTCATCGGTTTCGTGTGGGGCGGACTGTTCAATTACGACTCCGTCTGGGAGTTCTCCCTCTATGTGTTCAGCGGAATGCTGGTGTGGGAATACTTCACCAATTGCGTGCTGACGGGGCAGGATTCGATTGTGGCGGCTGAGGGCTACATTCGGCAGACCTCAATCCCGTTCCTGATCTTCCAGGTTCGCACACCGCTGTCTTCGCTGGTTATTCTGCTGGCTGGATGCATCGGCCTGCTCGTGTTTGAGGCGGCGCTCAACGCGTTGCCGGCCTTCGGGCCCCACCTGTTGCTGATACCAGCCTTTTTCGTCGTCCTGCTGCTGTTCGGGTTGCCGGTGACAATCCTGATGTCGATTCTCGGCGTCCAGTTCCGCGACATGAAGTACATCTCGATGATAACGGTTCAGGCGCTGTTTTTCGTATCGCCTGTCATGCTTGGACGCGAGATGCTGGCGCGGCCTGAGCTGTGGTTTATGAAGTACGTGAACCCAGTCGTACCGCTGATCGACCTTTTCCGCGCGCCGATCGTGCATGGTGAATATTGGCAGCTGGATACGCTGGCGACCATGGCGGTCTGGATCGCCGCGTTGTGGTTGCTTGCGATCACCGCCAGCGCTCTGACGGGCCGACGCCTGATCTACGCTCTCTAGGCCTCAGGCCGGGTTGGCAGCGTCGACCCGGAGCGTTTCGGCGAACGCCAGGAAGAGGTGATAGAGCGAGGATGCGGGCGAAGTCGCGTAGGTCGATTTGCCATCCGCGTCAAACTCTTCGGTCCACAGGCCTTTGACCGGATGGGACAGGTATTTATCGAGCAGCAAACGGCCCGACGCTTCCAGCGCTGGCCATGGATCGGTTCCGTCGAGTTCGTACCGAGCGATCACGCCCTTCATCCGTTCGGTATTCGGCCAGATACGCGAGCCTGCATTGAGCACGCGCCCATCGACGTCGACGGCATTGTACGTCGCGCTCGTGACAGGGTTGACGCCGAATTCTTCAGCGAACGAGACCAGCGCCCGGATTTCGGTTCCGACATCGAGATCAAGGAGGGAGCGGCCACGGCCGAGGATCCACGCCCATTCCATCTGGTGGCCGGGCTCGATGGTTGTGCCGTCCGGCGCCGGCGCGCGCGTCCAGTCGTCTTCGAAAAACTCAGCGAGTGTGCGTGACCTGAGGTCGAAGAAACGGGTCTTGAACAGGTCAGCGATCTCTCGTGTCAGCGCTGCGTAGCGTTGCTCGCGCGTGGCATCGAAGCAGGCGAGACTGGCCTCGATCAGGTGCATGTGGGGGTTTTGTTGGCGCCATCCGGTGGGGGGGGATTCATGGAGGAAACCGGCCCCGCCAGGATGCCGGAGTCGCTCGTCAGTCGCTTCCAAGGCCCTGGCGGCCCAGTCCTTCGCCGCCTGATCTCCGGACGCCGCGATGTACCAGCCCAGCGCGTAGAGAGCGAAGGCGTAGTCATACAGATCGTCGGTCGGGTCGATGATTTCGCCAGTCAGACTTGTACGGCGCGCGAAGCCGCCTTCCCCGGCCTTCCAGCACCTCTGAGTGAGGAATTCGACGCCATGCCGCGCCAGGTCCAGACCGGGCTCCCAACCGAGCTTGGCGGCATGGGCAAACACGTAGATCTGGCGTGCGGTCAGACGTGTGCGCTTGTAGCCGATGTCCGCGACATCCCCGTCTACCGTGAGCTGTTCGTGGAAACCGCCATTTTTCCTATCGACGCCCCGTTCTCCCCAGAACGGCAGGGCTGTTTCGAACATCCACGTGCGAAGATCGCTTGCGATTGGCCGCATGTGATTACTCTCCCCGATCTGCGACTTTGCGCAGCATACTCTCAGTCAATTCATTGATCTTCAGGCGCAGCGCCGGCGCATCGAAAAAGAGATCAACACCGCCGTGGCGCGCGTCATCGAGAGCGGCGCCTATGTCATGGGTCCGGAAGTGCGCGCCTTCGAAGACGCCATGTCGGCCTTCTCGTCAGCGAAACACACCGTGTCGTGCGCCAACGGCACCGATGCGCTCTACCTGCCGCTGATGGCCTGGAATGTCGGCGCAGGTGACGCCGTCTTCTGCCCATCCTTCACCTTCGCCGCGACCGGCGAGGTCATCCCATGGGCCAATGCAACGCCGGTCTTTGTCGACATCCTGCCGACGACCTACAACATCGACCCGGCCCACCTCGAAGCCTCGATCGAGCACACGCTGCGTGAAGGCAAGCTCAAGCCCAAAGTCATCATCGCCGTGGATCTGTTCGGGCAGCCGGCGGATTATCCGACGATCCGCAGGATCGCAGACAAGTACGGATTGAAACTGATCGCCGACAGCGCTCAGGGCTTCGGCTGCACGCTTGCCAACAGCCACCCTATCGAGTGGGCGGACGCCGTCACCACCTCCTTCTTCCCCGCGAAGCCGCTCGGCTGCTATGGTGATGGCGGCGCGATCCAGACCAATGACGACAAACTAGCAGAGCTGCTCGACAGTCTACGGGTGCACGGGAAGGCTACACCGAGCGACATTGCGGCCGCCAGTTTCGAGCACGACCCGAAATACTGGAACATGAGAATCGGCCTGAACTCGCGCCTCGACACGATCCAGGCGGCCATCTTGATCGAGAAGCTGGCGATTTTTTCGGACGAGATCGAACGGCGCAATAAAATCGCCGACCGTTACGCAACGGGCCTTGCCGGGCACGTAACGCAGGCGCCCGCTGTGATCGACGGCGGCGTTTCAACCTGGGCGCAATACGTCATCGAGCATGAAAACCGCGATGGTCTCGCGGCACATCTCCGGGCGCAAGGCATTCCGACAGCCGTCTACTACCCGCTCCCGATCCATCGCCAGAATGTCTACTCAGGTTATCCGTGTGGTCCGGGCGGTCTGCCTGTGACGGAGGCGAAAGCCGAGCTGGTCATCGCGCTTCCGATGCACCCCTATCTCGAACCGGAAACGCAGGACATGATCATCGCCGCAGTCCGCGGCTACAATGGTTAATCGCCAGCCGATGGGGGCAATGGCCAGACTGATTAGCGTGCGATGCGTCCGTCCTGCGCACGCGCGAAACGCAATTTAACCCTATCACATTGATGTTTGGGAGAATTCGCTCGCAGCTCCCCACCCGTTCCAGTTACAAAACGGCACATCACTTGCTGGTCACGGGCCACTGATACGATACCGTCGGGTGGAGACTGGCCCGGCGCCCCGCACACGGGAAAAGAGAGAGCGAACCAGTGTCAAGTATGCGAGAACTGTCCCGACAGGTCGGCAAACTGTGCCAGTACGCGCTCATCGGCGCCCTCGCCTCCATTGTTCTGACCCTGCCGCTGATCGGCATTAACGTTGTCTCCGCCTCCATCGATCGCACCGCCATCACGGAACACGTAGCAAAGGCGTTCGCCGAAGAAGACCTCGTCTTCGAGAATTTCCTCCACACCAACTCCCGGCTCGGCTCACACCAGTTCAACGACTGTCTGATCATGATGCAGCTGGTCGACGACCGCTCGCCGGCCATGCAGCGCGCACTGTCGCCGCTCTCCTGGTCGGCGCAGGGAGCGGGAAATAACCTCCCGCAGAACGCCAGCGGGTCGATGTGCGAAAAGCTGCACGACTTCGTCGAGGGCACCAACGTGCCCGCAGTCGAGGACAAGGAGCCATACCACCGCTACCTCCATGGCCACACGGCGCTGGCGGGCGTCGCCCTATCGATCCTGCCGCTCAACCTGGTTCGCCATCTCTTCAGCTTCGTGATGTGCCTCGCCGTCGTGGGCCTCCTCGTCGCCGCAATCCACCGCGCCGCCAGCGCCAGCAGCCAACAAGCGCTGGTGCGTTCGCTCGACGTCGCAACCGTCGGCATCGGCCTCATGCTCTTCTTCGGGCTGCAATACTTCAGCCCCTCCCTGTCGCACTTCCCGTCCGACCTCATACTGGTCGGCTACATGGCCTGCGTCCTCCTGTTCGACTTCTCGGCCTGGAGGCTATGGCGACTGGCCGTCCTCCACGGCGCTTTCGGTGTTCTCACCGCCTATTTCGAGTTTCTCACCGGCGGCATCCCGCTGGGCCTGTCGCTGATCTTCATCGGCTTCGCCGCACACGGCCTGCGCGATCCGAATTACGACGCGCTTACCCGTGCGCTCGGCGCCGCCGCGGCGTTCGTCACCGGCGTGATCGGCGCCTTCGTCACCAAGCTCGCAATGACGGTCGCCGTCTTCGGGCCCACGGTCATCACCGAATTCATGTATGGCCTCGCACGCCGCACGGTCGGCGACGAGAGCACCGGCAGCGTCTACCCATGGGATGCAGCCCGCGCGATCGCGATCGGCGCCTATGATGTCGGCTCCGGTTGGTGGGCGCTCGGCTTCCTGATGCTCGCCGCCAGCAGCCTGATCTTCGCCTACTCCCTGGTCCACACCTGGCAGGCCCGCAAATCAGGCGCGCCGGACTCGAGGATCGTGCTGCTGATCCTTGGCGCACTCAGCGTTTACCTTTGGTGGGCTGTATTTTCCCAGCACACGGTGCAACACTTCTTCTTCATGGCGCGGATCGGTGTTGGTCCAATAATTGCCAGTGCACTTCTGGCGGCGACGATGTTCCATAGACCACTCGTGGCGAGCCTGCGCCATGCGTTGCGCTTCGGACCACCGGCTCCGAAGTTTCAAGAGGAGCAACCCTCGTGACCAGTATCGATACGCCTTCACCGACCGCCCTGACTCCAGGCGCGGAGACCGGCTCCAAGGCGTCCCGCCGTTCGATTGATGACCTGACAATCGCCGTCGTCGTGCCCTGCTACAATGAGGAGGTTACGGTCGCGAAGGTGATCGCCGACTTCAAGGCGGCGCTGCCGACCTGCACCGTCCACGTCTACGACAACAATTCCACCGACAAGACCGCCGAAGTCGCTCGCGAGGCCGGCGCGATCGTTCGCCACGAACGCCAGCAGGGCAAAGGCAACGTCGTCCGCCGCATGTTCGCCAACGTCTCCGCAGACGTCTACGTCATGGTTGACGGCGATGCGACCTACGACGCCTCCGCCGCACCGGCGCTCATCGAAACCCTGATTGCCGGCGAACACGACATGATTGTTGGCGCGCGCCGCCACGAGAACGCCGCCGCCTACCGCCTCGGCCACCAGTTCGGCAACCGCGCGCTCACCGGCCTCGTTGCTGCAATCTTCCGCACCGACCTCGACGACATGCTGTCCGGCTATCGCGTCATGTCGCGCCGCTTCGTCAAGAGCTTTCCAGCCCTTTCCTCGGGTTTCGAGATCGAGACCGAGCTCACGGTGCACGCCCTTGAAATCGGCGCCTCCATCGAGGAAGTGCCGACCCACTACAGCGAGCGCCCGCCCGGGTCCCAGAGCAAGCTCCACTCGATTCGCGACGGTATCCGCATCGTCCGCCTGATCGGCCGGCTGGTGCGCGACGAACGCCCGATGGAATTTTTCGGACTTTGCGCCGGCGTGCTTGCGCTGGCCTCGGTCGTCCTCGGCCTCCCGGTCGTGCTGGAATACTTGGATACAGGCCTCGTCCTGCGCCAGCCGACCTGGATCGCGGCCGTCACGCTTCTTGGCGGCGCCTTCCTCAGCTTCGCCTGCGGCCTCATCCTCGATGGCGTCGCCAGAAGCCGGCAGGAAACCCGCCGACTGACCTATCTCGGCCTCGACCCCTGCCCGAACCCCTACGAAAAGTGACAAAAATCCCGCCTATCGTGCGCTTCGCCGGCGTCGGCGTTCTCGGCTTCTTCGTGGACGCCGCAACGCTGATCGCGATGCTGCAGTTTTTCCCCGAGGGCATCGCGCGCTTCATCGCGTTCTGTGTCGCCGTCACCTTTACCTACATGGCCAACCGCTGGTTCACCTTCGACGCCAGGGGGCAGCCGGGCTTCTTCCGCTCCTACGTCAAATTCATCATCGCCAATTCCGGCGGCGGCATTGTCAACCTGATCGTGTCCACGACCGCGCTAAAACTCGACCTGCCAGTTGTCAGCCATCCGGTGATCGCGGTCGGCATCGGCTCGGTCGCGGGCATGCTGATCAACTACACCCTGTCGCGCCGTTTCGTCTTCGCCCGCCAGCCAAAGCCGGACTGACAGCGATCACCCCCGGTAGGGGTCCCGACCATCAGTCAGGAACTGCTCGACGTGCGCCACGTCGTCCGGGCTGTCGATTCCCGCACTCGGAAGCTCGGACGGCTCAACCTCCACTGCATGGATAGACAGCCCGTTCTCCAGGAACCGCAGCTGCTCCAGCCCTTCCAGGTCTTCATAAGTCGAAGGCGCCATCCCCGCGATCCGCTCCAGCGCCCCGCGCGAATATCCATATAGTCCGATATGCTGGTAGACCGGCGAAGGCTCGCCCGCCGCGCGCAGCTTGTCTTCCTTCCGCATCGCCGGAACAATCGTCTTTGAAAACCAGATCGCCATGCCATCCGCGCCGCGAATGCACGTCGTGCCGGAAAACGGCGTCACCTGCTTGCGCGCACGCAGCGCATCCAGCGCCTCCCAGCTCAACTGCACCACCGGGGTCACCACATCGCCCTTCGCCGCATTCTCGATCACCGCAGCGACCTGAGCCGGCGGCGTGAACGGCGCATCCCCCTGCAGGTTCACGACGAAGTCCGCATCCGACGCCGCCATCTCGGCCGCCGCGCGCACACGATCCGTGCCCGACGCCAGCGCCGGATCCGTCATCACCGACTGAACCCCAATGTCCGCGCAATGCCCCGTAATCCGCTCGTCATCCGTCGCCACCAGAACCAGCGCGCCCGACGCCTCCGCGGCCCGTCGCGCCGCATCCACCGTCCGCGCCAGCATCGAAACGCCCGCAATCGGATGCAGCGGCTTGCCCGGAAACCTCGTCGAACCAAAGCGCGCAGGAATGATGATCGCCGTCTTCATGGCGGCCGTTCTAGCCTTTCTGCAAAGCCCGTGACTCTCGCCCGAGATAGTAGACCGGGATGCCCAACGCAAACAGCAAGCAGCCCCACCCGAGAACGGCCAGTCCAGACCCAAGGATCGTGAACACGGTGTAGGCAAGTGCGAGGCAGGCAATGCCCGCCCACGCCTTGCGACTGCTCCACGAGACGCGGAGTTCCGCGAGCGCGCTGACAACGAGCGGCACGAGCAGCGTCGCGGTGCTCATCATGATGAGAAACATGAACACCTCGACCAGTCCCTTCGTGTAGTTCGCCACCAGTAAGACAGAGGCAAGCGCAGCGCCAATTAGCAGCGAGAGCGTTTGCGCTCCTCCGGCATTTCGACGGGCCAGCGCCTCGGGCGCAAGACGATCCAGGGCGACCGCCATCGGCAATTGGCCGACTATGAAGATCGTTCCGTTGAGTGATCCTGCAGCAGAGATCATCGCCCCGATCGCGACCATTGGCGGCCCCCAGGCGCCGAGCCCCCGAGCGGCGTCCGCGAAAGGACTGGTCGATCGTTCAAGCGTTTCGGCCGGCACCAGCAGCATGACCGCCAGGGTCGATGTGACATACACGAACGTTACAGTCAGAGTTCCGATAATGATCGCGCGTGGGATCGTTTTCCCGGGCTCGACGACATCGCCGGCTGGCATCGTGCCCGCTTCAAGGCCGGAAAAAGCCCACATGGTCAGCAGCGCCGTCGTCGCCAGGAGCGGTAGCAGGCTCTCACCCTTCGGGTTCACCGCAGGCAGGTTTCCAGCATCTCCGGTGGCTGCGGCCAGACCGATGATTAGCGCCAAGGGAACCAGTTTCAATACGGTCATGGCCAGTTGAACAAACCCCGCTTCGGATAGGCCGCGAATGTTGATCGTCGTGAGCGTCCAGATCAGCGCCAAAGCGACAGAAACCTGCCAGACCGGACTGCTTTGGACGACCGGCGCAAACACGCCCAGGTAGCCGACGAACGCGATGGCCAGGGCCGGCATCGCGATCCAGTAGGAGGCCCAGTACCCCCATGCGATGAGGAAGCCGGGGAGGTCGCCGAATGCGTCGTGGGCATATCGATACACACCGCCCGACCGCGCTGTGCGGCTGGAGAGGCGAGCGAGGACCAGAGCGAGACAAATCGAGCCGCCGCCGGTGAGCACCCAGCCGGCAAAGCTCATCAACCCATAGGGCGCAAGCACCGAAGGCAGCAGGAAGATTCCCGATCCGATCATGATGCCGACGGTCAATGACCAGCAGGTCCAGAAACCGAGGGGTTTGGAAGCTGATGCAGAAGCGTCAGTCAACGGAGGGGACCGGGACGGGCTCGGCGAAGCCGCCCCCTGCATAGACCTCGCGCAACAGGTTGTGAAAATGCCAAACGCCGCCTTCGCGCGAGGGCGACAGACGACCCGGCTTGTAGACGGATGACGCCAGGCCTTTTTGCACATGCTCGCAGATCAGACGGTCTTCCTCCTGCACCTGGTCCGAGAACCTGAGGTCTTCAGCTGCGCGTACTTCCGCGCCGGGGGCGTAGTAGAAATCGAACTCCACCTTGCACGAATCCAGACCCGTAGGGATCACGCGATTGGTCTGCAAACGACCCGGCATAATGTTCAACATGACATTCGGATAAACAAAGAAATAAAGACCTTCCCCGGCCGCATACGGACCGGATTCTTCCACCGGAGATCTCTGCAATGACCACGAGGGGCCCAACTCGGTCTTGTAGTTTCCGTAATCGACGAGTTGCGTCAGCCCGGGATGAACGAAAGGCAGATGGTAGCCTTCGAGGTAGTTGTCGACATAGACCTTCCAATTAGCGTTCACGTCGAAGATCCTGGCGGTGTGGTGCGTGAGCTTGTCGAGGGCTCCCGGGCCCGCGATCTCCTCGATGCCGCCATACAGCGTGTCGAAGGCCGGCCCATTGCCAACCCGCGCCAAGACGAGACCGTTCCACTCGCGAACATCTATCGGTGTCAGCCGGATACTGCCTCGGTCGAAGTTCTCCGCATCCTGCATCTCCGGGGCGACTCGCAGGCGTCCTTCGAAATCGTATGCCCAGCCATGATATCCGCACCGGAGGCGCTTGAGCCCGCGCGCATCGCACGTCGCTAACGGACCGGCCCGATGCGGGCAGATATTGTAGAAGCCGTTGAGCTGACCGGATGAGGCTCGCACCACCAGAATTGGGATGCCGCCAATCTCCCGGGCAATGACGTCGCCGGGTTGCGAAACATTGCTCGCCGGCGCGATTACCTGCCAGCAAGGTCGAATGATCTCTCTCAGTTCGAAATCGTAGATTTGCCTAAGAGTGTAGAAACTCGGATCGAGGGCCGATGCCTGAGCGAGGGGTTTGCGTGCCTGCGTCATAGCTAGTCTCATGACCAATCCTGCTTCCCTTGGCAACTTCAACGAAGGCAAGTCGGGTTCGCCCCTGCACCCGGCATTGAACGGCCGCGGAGGCGCGTAGGAATCAAACGTCTCGAGTGCGCTGAGCTCCTACGTCGCCGTCGACCGCCGGTGTTCCCCACTCCACCGCGTTTACCAATTACCGGCGGGAAGAACCGCCGCACGATTGGGGCCCCGCAGGCCCAAGATCCTGGTCAGTACTTCAACCGCACCCCGCCGTTCAGGATGAAGCCGTCATTGCGCGACCAGATATCGGTCGTCCATTGCCCGTCCGGCCCACGCGACGGCAGCAACAGCGGGTGCTCCTTCGTCTGCCGCACATCCAGCAGGTTCTCGGCATTGATGAACCAGCTGGCCCGCCCCACCGTGATCTCCCCCAAGAGGCCGAGGTGCCAGTAGGGCTCACTCACGCCGAGATAGGGATTGTCCGCCAGCCGCTGCTCTCCGGTGTAATACGCTTCGAACCCCACGCGCCCACGCCCGTGCTGTTCCCACATCGCGACGAAACCCGCCGAATGCTGCGGCGTCAGCTCGATCTCGCGCCGCCCGCCCATCGGATCGCGCTCCGTAGCATCGAGATAGAGATAGCTGCCGGTCAGCTTCAAATCGTTCCAGAAATACCGGAACAACACCTCCGCCCCGCGGATCTGCGTCTCCCCCGCCGCATTCACCAGCCGCACGCGATCATCCGGCCCGCCGGCCGTCGACGCAAACGGCTCCAGCTCGGTCACAGCCTCAACGTTCGACCCGAACACGCTGATATTCGCCTCAGCAGACGCAAACCTGTATCCGACATCGATCGACGCCGTCTCCGCCAGCTCCTCCGAAACGCCCTGCAATGGCGCCAGCCGCGACAACCCCGCCGCCTCGATGTCCTCGACAAACGGCGTCGGCGCAAAATAGCCCTGGCCGTACGACCCACGGATCGTCCAGTCCCCCGGACGGTACAGCATCGAAGCCCGCGGGCTGAACTGCGTCCCGAACGCGCTGTGATCGTCCAGGCGGCCGCTTAGCGAGACCGAAACGAGATCGCTTAGGTCATGATCGACCTGGGCGAACAGCCCCGGCACCTCATACGAATAATCGAACGCCGGAAACTGATCAGACTGGAACACATCCGACTGGAACGCGGCGCCCACAAGCCAGCCCGTCGAGCCGGTCCCGCCAGCAACAGACGTCTCGAGCAGATAGCTCTCATGACGATCATCCTCGAGAGTCGCGCCGTAGCGGTGCTCATGATCCTGTACCATCGCCGACCCGCGCACGTTCAGCGTCAGCCCGTCCTGCAGCGGCGTCTCGGAGATGAAGCCGCCATCCAGACGCTGCGAATCCTGGTCCTGTGGGAAATGCGTTCCATCCGGCACGGTGCGCCCCGGCAGTGTCCCGCCTTCCCGCTGCTCGGTCATGAACCCCAGCGTCGCATACAGACTGGCGCCGCTGTCGCCCTCCCAGAACAGGCGCGGCCGGGCGGTCCAGCGCTCATGTCCCGGCATGTCAATCCAGCCGTCTCCGTCGAAGTCCTTGACGTTCTGGCGGTGCGCCCCACCCGTCAGCGAAACGGCAAAGCTCTCATCGAGGAGCGTCTCGAAATAAGCCGTCACATCCTGCCCGTCCTCGCTCGTCGCATTCAGCAACACCTCGCCCGCAGGCGCAGTCCCTGGCCGCCGCGACACAAGATTGATCACCCCGCCCAGCGCCGACCCGCCATAAAGCGACGACGCCGACCCCTTGATCACCTCGACCTGTCCAAGGTCAGTCGGCGGTATCTGCAGCAACCCGATCGACGCAGCCTGTCCGCCATAAAGCGGCAGTCCATCGCTCAAGAGCTGCGTGTAGCGGCCATAGAGTCCCAGCAGCCGGATGTTCGCAGCCCCCAGCGCGGGCGACGTCGTCTGCACCCGGACGCCGCCAGTCTCCGCCACGATCATCGAGATGTTGCCCGGCCGCATCGCGGCTTTCTCCGCGATTTCCTCGGCCCCGATGATCTCCACCCGCACAGGCTCGTCATTCACCGCCCGGCCAGAGCGCGTCGCACTCACGACGACGGTCTCTGCTCCCGCTCCGTGCCCGTGATCGTCGTGATCATCATGATCATCGTGCTCGCCCGCATGGTCGTCATGCTCATCCACCGCACTCGATGCGGCGGGCGGATCAATGGTCTGTGGTTCGGTCTGGGCCAGCGCGCGGTTAGCAGCAAGACCATACGCAGCAAGTGCAATCGCCGACAGGCGAAGTGGAAACGACATCGGTTCCCGTCCTTTTCGTGAGGTGTCTGAAAGCAGCAGCGGACGGCGCCCCAGAACGCGCCGCATCATGCGGCTTCAGGCCCTCGGCGGACGGAACAGGCTGTCAGGAGAAAGGACGACCCGCGCAAAATCGGCAGCGGGGTGTATCCGCGCGGGCGGCGCAGCTTCACCTTCCGCCAGCGGTTCGTGGCCGATCATGTGGAAGTGACAGGCGCTGCAGGAATAGGTGCACGCGCCCTCGTCAGCAGCGCCATGCTCGTCTTCGGCGTCACCCGTCTCAGCCGCGTGCTCGATGGCGCCGACAGGATCGCACGCCGGCTCGCACTCGCCCGCCCACGACATAGGCGCCGCCAGCAGAACCAGCCCCAGAAGAACGATCTTCAACCGTCCAGCCAGCGAGATGAGCACACTCGACTTCACGCGCCCACCTATAGCCTCGATTCCCCGCCTGGATAGGCGCTTCACGCCAACCTCACGCGAAAGCTACGCAGTCGGCGGCCTGCAAAACCGTAGGCAGTGATGAGAACAGCCGAGGCTAGGCCAGTCCCTTGGCAAGTGCATCGAACGACTGGATCGTCCGCATCAGCTGCTCCAGCTCGCCCAGCGGCACCATGTTCGGTCCATCAGACGGCGCCTTGTCCGGATCTTGGTGCGTCTCGATGAACACGGCCGCCACGCCAACCGCCGCCGCCGCCCGCGCAAGCACTGGCACATACTGCCGCTGCCCGCCGGAGGTCGCGCCCTGGCCGCCCGGTTGCTGCACCGAGTGGGTCGCGTCGAACACCACCGGCGCGCCCGTCGCCGCCAGCTCCGGCAGCGAACGCATATCGGTCACCAGCGTGTTGTACCCGAACGACGCGCCACGCTCGCACACCAGCACGTCCTTGCAGCCCGCCTCCGCCAGCTTGTTCACGACATGACGCATGTCCCAGGGCGCAAGAAACTGGCCCTTCTTCACGTTCACCGGCTTGCCCGTCTCGGCGGCCGCGACCAGAAGGTCCGTCTGCCGGCACAGGAAGGCCGGGATCTGCAGCATGTCCACCGCCTGCGCCGCGATCGCGCACTGCTCCGGCAGGTGCACGTCGGTGATCACCGGCAGGCCCGAAGTCTCGCGGATCTCGTTGAACACATCCAGGGCATCGTTGAGGCCCACGCCGCGATACGATTTCACGCTGGTGCGGTTCGCCTTGTCGAAAGAGGTCTTGTAGATGAGGCCGACGCCCAGCTTGTCGGCAATCTCGCGCAACGCCGCCGACATCTCCAGCGCATGCGCCCGGCTCTCCAGCGCACACGGCCCGGCAATGAACGCCACCGGCAGGTCCTGCCCGATCCGCACCTTTCCGCGCGGCGCAGGCACCTCGACTACCTTGTTGACCTTCGCAACCGATCCATCAGCCATGACGACACCTCTTCCGGGACAGCGGCCCCGCTTCCGCACCGCTCACGTAGTCCCGACCGTCAGCCTGCGCAATGCCGCGCCTCAGCGCGTTCAACGCGCCTTAGGCATCGCCTAGAGTATCGACTGCCCGGTCGACTTCCAATCCTTGAGGAAGGCCTCAAGGCCCGTGTCCGTCAGGATGTGCTTGTAAAGAGCAGCAAAAGTCTTCGGCGGGATGGTCGCGCAATCCGCGCCGATCAGCGCTGCATCCCGAACATGCGCCGTCGTGCGAATCGATGCGGCCAGAATTTTCGTCTCGAAATGGTAGTTGTCGTAGATCTGACGGATCTCGCTGATCAGGTCCATGCCGGTGACGCCCGCGTCATCCAGCCGCCCGATGAACGGCGAGATGAAGTACGCTCCCGCCTTCGCCGCCAGCATCGCCTGCACTGAAGAGAAGCAAAGCGTCACATTCACCTTCGTGCCTTCGTCAGCCAGCGTGCGGGTCGCTCTCAGGCCGTTCTCCGTCAGCGGCAGCTTCACCACGACGTTATCGGCGATTCCGGCCAGATAGCGACCCTCCGCCAGCATGCCGTCCACATCAGTCGCCACCGCCTCGGCGCTCACCGGACCGGGCACGATCTCGCAGATCTCCGCAATCGCCTCGCCCATCTTCCGGCCGCTCTTTGCGATCAACGACGGGTTGGTGGTGACCCCGTCGATCAGCCCGCTCGCCATTGCCTCGCGAAGTTCGCCGACGTCGGCAGAATCGATAAAAAGCTCCATATCAGGCTCCCTCGCGCAACATCTTTGCTTCCCGCGGCTCGGACGGGACCGCTGTCGGCTTCCGACGATACTGAAACAATTGCAAGATGTTGCCTACATCCTTCGACGTCATCCGGTAAGCGCTGTTGGAATGCAGCATCGGCCGCTCGACCAGCCACCACAGGCAAACGGCGGCCGCAACGCTCATCGTCACCGCCGCATAGAGATAGAACCAAGGCGCGTTGGCGGCGCCGCCAACGGACACCAGCGCCTGCGCGATCGGGAAGTGAACGATGTAGAGCCCGTAGGAGATTTCGCCATAGCGCGTCACGCTGAACAGCCGCGGCACGACCAGTCCGATCCATATCACCACGCTCGACAGCGCCAGCGGACGCAACAGCTCGTACTCGGGAAGCCAGATCGACGCCGCCAGCAGCGCCACCCCGAACGGCGCCGAATTCAGCATCCAGCTGCGCTTGTCCCGGATCCAGTAGAGCATGATCCCGCATATGAAGAACCGCATCTGCCCCGGCAGCTGATAGGACAGCGTCTCCGCCCACGGTCCCGCAATGGCGCCGCCCACACCCGTGAAGGCGAGCCGCCAGAGTTCGGACGCCGCATATACGCCAGCCGCGACCGCCCACTTGTACTTGCCCGCCTTCATGAGGGCCCACGCCAATAACGGCAGCACGGCGTAGAACATCACCTCGATCTTCAACGTCCACAATGCGCCGTTGACCGCCGATATCGGCGCATCGCCGAACAGGCCGGGCAGGTTCGGCTCCATGAAGTTCAGGAAAACCAGGTTCCAGCCTAGATACTCCAGCACCTCGTACTGGTTCGCCCGCGCCTCCGCGCTGAATACCAGCGCGCCCGCAACGCTGGCCAGAATCACGACGGCATAGGCCGGATACAGCCGCCGCATCCGCCGCACCGCATACGACCACAGCGACGGCGCGTTCACGCAGCTGGCGTAAACGAGGTAGCCGGACAGGATGAAGAACCCATGCACGCCCAGAGAGGCCAGCACCGCCAGCGCGCCATCCGGCTCCGTCAGTCCGGGCGCAACCCCGCCAAGATAGACGATGTGATAGATCGCAACGCTTGCGGCGAAGAACAGCCGCAGCAGATTAAAGTTGTTGGCCAGATGATGCGACAGCGCGACCGGCGCGCGCTCCCTCGGAATATCAGGCTGCACCGCTAGCCTGCGCTTCGCGCGCCCGCGCTTCCAGGGAACCGAGATCGACGACAGGATCACCAGCATCCCGCTGACGGCCCACCACCAGTCATTCCAAAGATCGTAGGTGACAGCCGAGATCGCGACGACAGCGCCGATCACGCCGGCCAGCATCAGTCCCGGCGTTCCCATCCTGTGCGCCACCGGCAGTCGCCAACCCGCCATGAAGATGATGATGGCCAGCAGGATCGCCCCCGCTGCGCCGAACTCGGCCCACAGCTGCACGAACATGTTGTGAGCGTGATTGGGCACAACCAGATCGCCTTCAAACGCCCCGCCCTGAATGGTGTCCGAAATGGAGCGCAATACTCTCACCCCGCCGCCATAAATCGGGCTCTCGGCGACGATCTCCAACGAGCGGGCCCAGATTCCGAGCCGCCAGTCGGCCGATGTCTCGGCAGTCGAGATGTCGCTACTCCGCGACAGCAGGCCGAACACGAACGGCACCGACAGGGTGAGCAGCGACATGAACCCCGCGAGAATCCGCGGCGCAAACCGCGGCGCCATCCGCATGACGGCAATGAACCCGGCAGCGAATAGGAAGGCCAGCAGGCCCGCGTGCACGCCACGCCACGCAAGCGCGAACACCAGCCCGGCCGCCATCACCCAGCTCAGGATCTGGCCGACCCGGCCCGGTCGCCATTCCTGCAGCGCAAAAAAGAACCATGGCGCAGCAGCGGTCATGATCAGGGAGTTGCGGGTGATGTTCTGCACCCCCTCCCCCGGCGAGCTCATCAACGGCGCAGTCAATTGCAACGCCTGCTGCTCGAACAGCGCCAGCAGCAGCACGCTGACCCACTGCACCGAGAACGCGACCAGCGCGATCAGGTTGATGCGGCTGACTGCATCCTTATCGAGCCGCAGACCCGCCGCACACACGACACCAAGCGCCAGCACCAGCAGCCCGATACGAAGCACCTCGCTGCGAACATTGAAGTCGCCTGCCGCAAGGTCGATGTCGACGATCTCCCGCGCGCTGGGCGACCAGAGCGCTGAGGCGGCTGCATAAAGGAAGAAGACCGCTAGCACCGCCATGTAGGGCTGGAACCGGATGCCGCGCGCAGCCGGCATTAGCGCCAGCGCGACCAGTCCAACGAGGGGCGAGAAAGCAAGTCCCCCGGCAAACGCAACAAGCGGCCACAGGACCAGCACCAAGATGAATGCCGATGCGGTCACCACAGCCTCATGACGCAAAACTACTCGATGGCTCGCTTGTATGGGTTGCCTTACTGGACAGCAACATTTGGCCTGCTTAACGAGAAAAAGACGATTCTGTGGGATAACTATGCATCACACGTAATCAGCCGGTTTCGTGACCAAAAGCGGCCGCAGGGAGGCGCGGGGGAGTTTCATGCCACCAAGTCCGTTGAATGAAGCGGCCGAGCGATCGGCTGTTGTGGCGTCGACTCCTGTCCCGGATCGGCACGCTGATGGCGCAGCGACCCCGCTCATCGTCGACCTCGACGGCACGCTCCTGCGCACCGACACCCTCTTCGAAGCCATCGCTGATTTGCTCAAGCGCCGCCCGCTCTGGACGCTGCTGCAAATGCTTGTGCTGCCGTTCGCGATTGCCCGGACCAAGGCAAAAATTCAGGGCGCGGCAAGCCTCGACGTCGACACGCTGCCGGAAAACGCAGAAGTTCTCGAATACTGCTTTGAAGCGCGCGCCGCGGGCCGCCCGGTCTGGCTCGTGTCGGCGGCAGACCAGAAGACGGTCGATATGCTCGCTGAACGTTTCGGCGTTTTTGACCGCGCCATCGGCTCCAACGGCAAGCTGAACAACAAAGGCGGCGCGAAAGCCAGGCTGCTTGCGAAGGAATGCCCTCAGGGTTTCGAATATACTGGCGACAGCCCGGCGGACCACAAGGTCTGGACGGCCGCATCGCACGCATCGGTGGTCGGCGGCGGGCCCTCCCGCCTCGCCCGCATCCGCAAGGGCGGCGCGCAGATCGTTCGCCAGTTCGAGCGCCCTAAACCCTCGCTGCGGGTGTGGGTCAAAGCGCTGCGCATCCATCAATGGCCGAAGAACGCGCTGATCTTCGTCGCGCCCCTTCTCGCCATGACGACGCTGACGGCCGACAAGATGATCGCGTGCCTGATCGCCTTCCCGCTGCTCGGGATGATGGCTTCCGGCACCTATATCCTGAACGACCTGCTCGACCTTCAGGCCGACCGCAATCACCACTCGAAACGCCGCCGTCCCTTCGCGGCAGGCAAGCTCAAGCTCTGGCAGGGTTTTGTCGCCGCGCCGCTGCTGATCGGCGCCGGACTGCTGGGCGGCATCCTGCTGTCGCTGCCGTTCGCGGTGACCATGCTGGCCTACCTGATTGTTACCTGCACCTACTCCTTCTTCCTGAAACGCGTGCCGCTGCTCGATGCAGCCATCCTCGGCTTCCTCTTCACCCTGCGCCTAGTCATGGGCGGCGTGCTGACCGGCATCCCGGTCTCGCACTGGCTCGTCGTCCTCTCGATGTTCCTCTTCTTCTCGCTGTCGCTAGCCAAGCGGCATGTCGAGATCCTGCGGAAAGCCGCCGCCGGGCAGATGTCCGTCGCGAACCGCGGCTACACCGCCGAAGACGCGCCCCTCACACTGGGGCTCGGATTGGCCGCCGCAACAGCAACCCCCATTCTCGTCGCGCTCTACGTGATCGAAGCGGCTTGGCCCGAAGGCGCATACTCGTTTCCCCAGGCGCTCTGGGTCGCCCCTGCCGTGCTGTCGCTCTGGCTGATGCGCATCTGGCTCCTCGCCAACCGCGCAGAGCTGGATGACGATCCGGTCGTCTTCGCCTTGCGCGACATCTACAGCCTTGCGCTGGGCGCCTTCCTCGCTGTCACACTGGTCTTCGCGGCCTTCGGCGGCGACCTGGTCCAGGGACTGACCCTGCCGGGAACGAATGGTGTATCCTGAGCGTTCCGATTCGGGGCTTCAGGACTGGGCGAAACATGACCAAGGCTTTGGCTGCAGCCGCTCCCTCAGCGGGGAATTTCCTTGAATTTGCACGTTTCGTATCCGTAGGCGCCGTCGCCGCCGCCATTAATCTGCTGACCCGCTACCTTGTGGACTACTACATCAGCTTTGAAGCCGCGGTCCTAGTCGGATATCTGGCTGGAGCGGTCTTCGCCTTCGTGCTGTTCCAGCGCGCGATCTTCGGAGATCCAGGCACCCCGATCCGCCGCCAATTGAGGCGATTTGCGACCGTTAACCTGCTCGGGCTCTGCCTGACGCTGTGTATCAGCTCGTTTCTGGCGCGGATCGCCTTCCCGGCGATCGACTGGACCTTCCACCCTTACCTCTTCGCACACTTTATCGGCGTCTGCGCCCCCGCCTTCACCAGCTATATCCTGCACAAGCGCTACACGTACGCGGATAACTAATAGGCGGCGCACCAATATCGCCCTTAGCCAGACGAATTTAACGTTGATACGGCACGACTTTCGCATGGTGCTGCGCTAGCAACACCGCCTGAGCCAAGTCCCGCATAACCCAGATTCGCCATGCAAAGAGACGCTTCACCGCCGCGATCATTGCCTTCGGCTGTGGCGGTCTTCTTTCTGGTCGCCACGATCGGCGCAATCATCGCCTCGTTCACGCGCGGCGCATGGCTGGACGAGTACATCACGCTCCGCCTGTCCGACGCCGACTTCTCGATTGAACAGCTATTCGTCGAGCGCTGGGTCTTCGACACCAATCCGCCGCTCTATTTCTTCTTCGTCAGGGTCGCAGCCGAAGTCCTGGGGATGGATTATACCGTCCTGCGCCTCACGAACCTCGTACCGCTGTTCGCCTTCGCCGCCTTCGTCGCCGGCACGTATGTAAAGCTGCCGGCTGCCCGCCACTTCTTGCTTGCCTTCACCGTGCTCTGGTGCGCCTCGATGTGGTTCGGCGACTTCTTCCCTGAGCTCAGGAACTATTTCGCCCAGCACGCCTTCGGATCGATCTTCCTCCTGGCGCTCGTTGTCCTCCACGGCTGGAAGGAAGCCGCGGAGCGCGCCAACACGTGGCTGTGGACCTGGATGTTCGTCTCCCTCACGATCATCGTGAACCTGCACATGATCTCGACGCTGTACGCCGGCGCCCTGATCGCAGCCTTCGGCGCCTACAACCTCATCTTCCCCCAGCACAGGATGCGGACCGTCTGGCTGGCGGTCGGCGGCCTGCTGTCCATCGTGCCGCTCGTCGCCTTCGTAGCGCTGACCTTCAACTACCTATCGGACCAATCCGAGACCTTCTGGATCACGACCTCCACGGTCAGCGCCATCCGCCGTCACGTCGAGGCGTTCGCCCAGGGCTCAGGCTTCAGCGTCGTCGGCTGCGTGATCTTCGTCATCGCAGCCAACACCATCGTCAGGGAATGGCTCAACGCGAAGGCAGCCGGCAAGGACGCCCTGGCCGCCCAGTTTGCAAAGGACCGCCCGCTCGTCTCCGGCGCGGTCCTCTTCGGCGGCCTCGCATTCGGCTCCCTCGCGCTGCTCATCGTCAATGCGATCACGCCAATGGTGATCCTGCGCTACCTCAACCTCCTCTCAGACGGGCTCAACATACTTCTGGCGCTGGCCTTCTACGCCCTGCCGCGCCACCGCGCGCTCTGGCTGGGCGCCCTCATCCTCAATGGGCTCTTGGCGCTCGCTCACTTCCTAATCGAGGCGGGAAGCCAGCCGCGCTGGCGCGAATCCGCCGAGATGGTCATCGCCGAACTGGAAAAATGCCCCGGCGCGCCGGTCTATTCCACGGACTGGACCGTCACCGAAAGCGGCATGGGCAAGTATCGCCTCGCGAAACAGTACGGCTTCGAGATCGAGCACAACCTGATCTCGGGCCCGCCACTCGCCATCACACCCAACGAATGCGGCGCCATCCTCTGGCTCGAGCACGTCACCCGCTTCAAGGAGCCTGCAGAAACGGTCGAAGGACTGATCGCCAACGTCAACGTCACGGTCGATCCGAGCCTCACGGTCGAAAGCTACCAGCGCACCGAAACCGGCGCCGTGGTGACCTTCAGGCGCTGAGCTGGCGTCAGTCAGCTGTCCCCGACGCCCCTGCAAAATCGCCAAGACGATCGGCAATGCTCGCGAGCACGGGATTGCCCCGATCCTTGTCCGACATCACGCTCGGCTCCGCGCACCCCCATTCAATCCCCAGCGCCGGGTCATCCCACGCGATTCCGAGCTCGTGCTCAGCCGAGTACGGGCGGTCCACCTTGTAGCTGATCAGCGTGTCGGGCGCGCGCGTACAGTACCCGTGCGCAAAGCCCGCCGGAATGTAGAGCATCAGACCGTTGGCCGCAGACAATTCCTGGCTCACGTGCTGGCCGAATGTGGGCGACCCCGGGCGGACATCCACCGCAACATCCAGCAGCGCGCCCGCAACACACCGCACCAGCTTGGCCTGTGCGAACGGCGGCAATTGCAGGTGCAGCCCCCTCAGCGTGCCGGCCTGCCGCGACAGAGACTCGTTGTCCTGCACGAAATCCGGCAGCCCCCCCGCCTCGCTCATCTTCTGATTGAAGGTCTCGGCGAAATAACCGCGCTCATCGCCATGACGCACCGGCGCAAACATCAGCACATCCGGAATCGAATACCGCGTGATCATTCCTTGCCCTCGGCGACCTGCGCCTTGAGGTAAGCCCCGTACTCGTTGGGTATGATCTCTGCCAGCGCCAGCAACGCGCCATCGTCGATCCAGCCCTTCCGCCATGCCACTTCTTCCGGACACGCTATCCGAAAGCTCTGCCGCTGCTCCAGCGTCTGCACATAGGCCGATGCCTGCATCAGACTATCGAACGTCCCCGCATCCAGCCACGCCGTCCCGCGCGGCATCTGCACCACATTGAGGTCGCCGCGCTTCAGGTAGACCTGATTGATGTCGGTGATTTCCTTCTCTCCGCGCGCAGACGGCTTCACGTTCCGCGCAATCTCGACCACATCGCTGTCGTAGAAATACAGCCCCGTTACCGCCCAGCGGCTCTTCGGCGATGTCGGCTTCTCCTCGATCGACACCGCACGCCCATCGGCGTCGATCTCCACGATGCCATAGCGGTGCGGGTCTTGAACCTTGTAGGCGAACACAGTCGCACCAGTCTCCTGCGATCCGGCCTGCGCCAGTTGCTGCGACAGCCCGGCTCCATGAAAGATATTGTCGCCCAGCGCCATCGCACAGCCTTCGCCTTCGATGAAGTCGGCCCCGATCGTGAAGGCTTCAGCAAGGCCCCGCGGCGCATCCTGCGCAGCGTAAGCGAACCGCATGCCCCAGCGCGCGCCATTGCCAAGAAGTCGCTCGAAGCTCGGCACCGCTTCCGGCGTCGATATCACCAGCACCTCGCGGATGCCCGCCAGCATCAGCGTCGTGATCGGGTAGTAGATCATCGGCTTGTCGTAGACGGGCAGCAATTGTTTCGAGACGGCGCCCGTCAGCGGGTAGAGCCGCGTACCATGTCCGCCCGCGAGAATGATGCCTTTCAAGAAACAAACTCCAACTCGATCCGGCGCAACGTCGCGCGCGCAATCGCCAGGGTGAAACGATCAGGTTGTCCGCGGCAATCTCAAAGCCGTCCGCACCGGCGCCCACCATTCCGGGTTCGCCAGATACCAGTCCACAGTCTCGCGCAGTCCCGCGTGGAACTCACGCTCCGGCTTCCAGCCAAGCTCGTGCTCGATCTTGCTGGAATCGATTGCATACCGGCGATCATGGCCCGGCCGGTCAGTCACGTACTCAATCAGCTCGGCGTGCTGAAAACCCTTGGGCGCCACATCATCAAGCCGCGCGCAGATTGTCTTGACGACGTCGATGTTCTTTTCCTCCGATCGCGCGCCGACATTGTAGGACTGGCCCGCCACGCCCTTGCGCAGCACAAGATCGAGCGCCGCGGCATGATCCTCGACATGGATCCAGTCGCGCACATTCTGCCCGTCGCCGTACACCGGGAGACGCAGCCCCTCCAGCGCGTTCAGGATCATCAGTGGGATCAGTTTTTCCGGATGCTGGCGCGGCCCGAAATTGTTCGAACAATTAGTCATCACGATGGGCAGACCGAACGTCCGCCCCCAGGCCCTGACAAGATGGTCAGACGCAGCCTTCGATGCCGAATAGGGAGAGGAGGGATCATACGGCGTCGTCTCGCTGAAGGCGCCCGTCTCGCCAAGGCTGCCGTAAACCTCATCGGTCGAGACATGCAGGAAGCGGAATTGCTCGCGCGCCGCGCCCTTCAGCTTGTTCCAATGCGCACGCGCCGCCTCCAGCAGCACATGCGTCCCGATCACGTTGGTCTCGATGAATGGTGACGTATCCATGATCGACCGGTCGACATGACTCTCCGCCGCCAGATGCATCACCGCGTCTGGCTGCTCCACCTCGAACAATCCGAAAATTCGGTCCCGGTCGGCGATGTCCATGCGCGCAATGCGGAACCGCGCATCGGCCTCAAGTGGCAGGATCGAAGCCGGATTGGCGGCATAGGTGAAGTTGTCGACGACAACCACCTCATCCTCGCTCGTTTCCAGGAGGCGCCTCACCAGCGCCGAACCGATGAAACCGGCCCCGCCTGTCACCAGGATTTTCATGCCCGCACAATCTCCCGGAAAGTCCTACCTCAACCCTACCGCCCCGATCGCATCAGGAGCGGCGCTCAGTCGCGCTCGCGTCCACATCCGGACCGGCCGCCTCTTTAGCAGCGCACGGCAGGCCCATACCATCGCTACCTCTGCGTCACTCACCGTGGAAATAGCCCGAGTGACCAAATCGCGTGATTGCCGTTCTGAGCCACGGGACGTCCCGATGCCAGTTGATCCCCTGCAAGCCGGATTCGTCGGCGATTCAGGTTCCGGGGATCAGATCCTTGACCTCCTGAGCACGTGATCGCGGCAATACAAGAACATGCTCGCGCGTCGCGATGACGACGATATCAGACAGACCGCAAACCGATACGTGCACGCCATCCTCGCTACGCACGAGCGCATCCCGCACATCCTTCAGGAGAACCGAGCCTTCGCTTGAATTGCCATGCTCGTCCTTCTCCGACAAACGCCAGTATTCCGCCCACGATCCCACGTCGGCCCAGTCGATTGAACAGGGGACAACCGCACCTTTCGATGTCTTCTCCATGATCGCAATATCGATCGGCTTGGGTTCGATCTGTGCGAAAGCGTCCTGATCCAGCAGCCACTCGGCGCCATCGCGCCTCCCTTGGGCGATTGATCGCCGGACCAGTTCGAGCATCTCGGGCTCATACGCCTCGAACTCGGCCAGCAGGACTTCGGGCGAAAAGAAGAAGATACCGGAGTTCCAGGTATAGTCTCCTGACGCCAGGTAGCGATCTGCGGTCTGCCGATCCGGCTTTTCCTTGAATGACGAGATCTGAAACACGCCATCTCGGATCACTGCGCCTTGCTGTATGTAGCCAAAGCCAGTTTCCGGGCCGGTCGGCTCCATTCCAAAAGTTACGATCGAGCGATCGACAACCGCGGCGGCGCGAGCAACTGCCCGACGAAAAGCCGGCAGGTCACCTATCACGTGGTCGGCTGGCGCCAGAAGCACCTTGGCGCCTGGCGCCGCTTCCTGCGCCATGAGGGCCGCGGCGATCGCGGCGGGGGCAGTATTGCGAGCTATGGGCTCAAGGACGACCGCACTCGTTGCGATACGCGCAGCTTCGAATTGACCCAGCAGCACGGCCCGCTGGTCCGCGCCCCCCACCAGAATAGGAGGAAGCCAAGCGAGATCTCCGTTGTCCGGCGCAAACCTGCACGCTGTCTCAACGATCATTGGCCGCCCTGACAGGATATGGTGAAACTGCTTTGGTTTCCGCGCGGTAGAGACCGGCCACAGCCGTGAACCGATGCCGCCCGACATGATCGCTGGGATGATCTGCATAAGGATGTGGTCAGCTCCGGGTTGGGTGCGATCCGGTTGTAGACAGACTCAAGACTTCCCGCCTAGTTAGAACTGCCCGTACAGTTGGGGCGCCCGGGTCGCAACCAGCCTGACCCGGGTTAGTGGTGGGAAGAGGGTCTTTACATGGCTGGCGCATTAGACCGGACCCCGCGTCATGCTGGCAAGATCATCGGCCAGCCAGTTTACCAGCTGGACGGCGAGCTTGATGAACTGAAGCGGCGCGCCCGGTCCTGGCTGTTTGAGGAGGCCCTGCCTTGGTGGGCCGCCAACACGTGGGATGAAGCTAATGGGGGCATCGTCGAGGCGTTTGACTTCGACGGGCGGGACGCTGTCCTTCCGATCAAGCGCACGCGGGTGGCCTGTCGCCAGATCTATGTGTTTTCACACGCTCACATCCTTGGATGGCCCCACGGGCTGGATGTGGCGGCGCGCTGCATAAATCATCTGACCGATCAGATGTGGGCGGGACCCGAACGCGGCTTCCCCAAGCTCACCACCAGGACCGGTGACATCGCGGATGCAACGATTGACCTCTACGATCATGCGTTTGCGCTTTTCGGCTTCGCCTGGCACGCCCGTGCGACCGGATCACAGCACTCGATCGACTGGACGTACCGCACGCTTGATTTCATCGAGAACCAGCTGCGCCATCCCACGCAGCCCGGCTTCGTGCATCAGCTCCCCAGAGCGCAGGGGCGCCTCCAGAATCCGCACATGCATCTCACGGAAGCCTGCCTGTCTGCGTTCGAAGCGACCGGCGACAACCGGTTTCGGGCGGTTGCCCGCGAACTCGTGGATCTCTTGTGCGACCATTTCTTCGATAGCTCGTCAGGCGCGCTGCACGAAACTTTCAGCGATGACCTGCAGCGCATCAACTGTCCCGACGGCGGCATCGTCGAACCCGGCCATCAGTTCGAATGGTCATGGATATTGAACGCCATGCGCGGCCACCTCGCCCGGGATGTGACCGGCGAAATCCGGATGCTGCATGAGTTTGCGGAACGGTGGGGCGTGGACCGCGATTCCGGCGCCGTTCGCGATGCGATCAGGACAGACGGTACGCAGATCGCGGGCGGATCCCGAACATGGCCGAATGCCGAACGCCTGAGGTCGGCCATCGCCCTAAACGACCTCGATCGCGTCGACGTCGAACCGATCATTCGTCAGACCATGAAGGTGCTGTTCGGCAGATACCTCGCAACCGACCGTCCCGGCCTGTGGTGCGACGCTTTCGATGACGCCGGGCGACCAACCGCGACCAATGTCCCCACTTCGACGCTCTACCACATCTTCGGCGCCTTCGCCGAGTTGCTGAGATTCGATCCCTGATCAGTCAGCCGTCCTGATTGGCGCCGACCTACTCATCTATCAACGAGGCCTTCCGCCATTTCCTGACGACCGCGCCGGTCTGCATCAACGGAATCGGCGAAAACGTCATCGCTTTCAGGACATCGACGCCTCTCGCCACACGGCTGCGCTGGATCGACTGACGTTCCGCCCAGACCCGCTGAACGTCCCGGAAAGCATCTGAAATGCCGCGACACGCAGCCATGCCGCGCCCGCGCCGCACATCCCGAGCCAGAGAAATCACAATCGCGCAAGCGTGTAGCGGAGCGAGGAGCCACATCGCCGGCGACGGCATATTCTTGATGAAAGTCCAGATCCGGTTTCTCGTTCCCCATCGCACCGCCAGATCCGACGCAGACCCAGGCGCCCCCGACGCCACATGCCATACTCGCGCCTCCTTGACCTGAAGAGCCCGGCCGCCGGCAAGCCGCATCCTGAACGCCAGATCAACATCCTCATGATAGGCGAAGAAGCTGTCGTCGAACCCGCCCACACGTTCGAAAAGCTCCCTGTCATAAAGAGCCGCAGCCGCGCACGGCGAAAACGTCTCGCCTGTATCCGGAGACAGATCGACGGACTTACCCCGTAGTCCCCGCCAGGCGATCCCGCTGACGTGATAGGCGTCCCCGGCGCCGTCCAGCCGCCCCGCTTTGCCATGCCATAGCTGTAACGAGCCCGCCATCTTCGCGCCCGCCGCTTCGGCTGCCGAGACGAGGTTCGCAAGCCAGTCAGGCTCAGCGATGGCGTCGGGATTGAGCAACGCCAGCCAGGGTGTCCGCGCCCCTTCCGCAGCAAGGTTGTTGCCCCCCGCAAAACCGAGGTTTGCGCCGGGCCGCATTACGACAAACCGGTCATCGAGATTCTCTAGCGCCGCAACAGAGCGGTCGCCCACGGGCCCGTTGTCAACGATTCGCACTTCAATGTTCGACATCGTCTGCGCGCAGATCGAATCGACACAGGCCTGAAGCGTTTCGCCAGATCCATAGGCGACGACAATCACCCGCACAGCTGGCTGCGTTGCGCCGACGGGGTTGCGCGAATTCATGGACACACGGCATTACTCCTGAAGAAGTTCCACTAACAGAACAGCGTTCCTGCGGTCCATGAGACTTTCCCAACTCGCCCCGCTGCCAGTCAGAAGAGCAGTCTGGAAGTCAGTGGAACTGTCGCTGGTCCCACCAGCCAGAAGAATTCCTCGACCAGATACCGGCCCCATCGTCATCGCAGGAATGTTCACCACAGCCAATGGCATTGGGGAGAGTGCGCGTAACGCATTCGCCGCGCTCCAGCAGTGCGGCCTGGAGCCACTGGCGCTCGATACATCGCCAATGCTCGGCCAAGGTGACTACGCTTGGCCCGGTCCGTTGATCAGCGAACTGCCGGACACGCCCGTCGGGAGTCTGCTGGTCTACAACAACGCTCCGGAGCTTGGACGGATCTTGCTGTATTCTGGTCGTCGAAGGCGCAGGGAATGGTTCGTCGCAAGTCTGTGGGCCTGGGAAACCGCAAACCGCCCGGACGGCTGGATCGAGCGTGCGGCGCTGGTCGACGAACTTTGGTTTCCGAGCCGGTTTGTGTGTGATGCGTTGGCGCCAGACCCGGACGTGCCCACCCTCGTCGCCTTTCACCCTGTCCCGGAATTCGACCCGGCAACCTCTGTGGCGGACCCGATCGTGCCCCCCGGGCCAACGGTCTTCACCTGCTATGCCGATGCGCTCTCATCATTTACCCGCAAGAACCCGGTCGGAGCGATAACTGCGTTCAAGGCGGCGTTCGGAGACAGTCCGGACGCTCGGCTTGTCATCAAGACTCGCAATGCCGCTGCTGGCCGGGCCGGTCAGGTGCTGAAGCAGGCGATTGCCGAAGCCAGCAACATTATTCACATCGACCGCCCATTCACGTCGGCCGAAATGGCTGCTCTGCGACACCGTACTGACGTCCTCGTATCCTTGCACCGCTCGGAGGGCTTCGGTTTGACAATTGCGGAAGCCATGCGCGCTGGCGCACCGGTGATTGCAACAAACTGGTCAGCTCCAGCTGAATTTCTCGATCCGGACTGCGCATGGCTGACACCCGCTCGCGAAGTCCCTGTTGTCGATCCGATGGGGGTCTACGACCAGAAAGGCCATGTCTGGGCCGAGCCTGACCTTGATGCTGCAAGCAATCAGATGCGGGAAGCGATGTCGTCGCCGAGGCTCCGTAAGGAAAAGGCGAACGCGGCCGAGGTTCGGGCCGCGGAGCTTTTCTCGGCAGACGCCTATCGCGCGGCGCTTGGATTGTAGCGGAACGCCAAGACCGGCCTGCGCCTACAGCCTGACAGGCGCTTCCGCACAAACGATTTGGTCGCCACCCACTACAGCATTCTCCACATCATTTCATGGCCACCGCCGCATTTCCCCACTGGTCCCGCGCCATTCTCAAGTATCACGACGAGACCGGCGCTTGGGACGGATCCGGGCGACGCAGCAGGCGGTTGCTAGGCCGGGCGGGGCCAATTACGACCGGCACGGGATCGCACGCGTTGCTCACCAGGAGGGACTGACGAAATGGATATCCGTCAAGGCGTCGTCCTTGTTGGCGGCCGAGGAACCCGGCTGGGCGAAATCACCCGCAATATTCCCAAGCCGCTCCTGGAAGTCTCGCCGGGCCTGCGGTTCCTTGATGTGCTGCTATTCGATCTCGCCCGTCATGGGTTCAGTGACATCCTCCTCCTGGCCGGTCATCACGGCGATCAGGTCGAGCAATTGTATCAGGGAAGGAGGATCCTCGACTCCACGGTGCGAGTCCTGCGCGAGCCTGAGCCGCAAGGCACCGGCGGCGCCCTGAAATTCGCCAGCGCCGCGCTCGATGAGGCGTTCCTGCTGGCCCCGCCCCCACCCGCCCCCCCCACGCCAGCGCGGGCGCCTATCTCGCGCTCCGGGAAGTGCCCGACCCCGCGCGCTATGGAGCCGTCGAGATCGAAGGCGAAACGGTAACCAGGTTTCGCGAAAAGGACGCGTCATTGCGCGGGCCGGCGCTGATCAACGGCGGGATATATCTGATCAATCGGGACATCGTTTCGAACATTTCGGGCCCTTGCTCGATCGAAGCCGATGTCTTCCCCGCGCTCGCCGCCCGCGGCGAACTGCGCGCCAGACCCTTCACCGGCTATTTCCTCGATATCGGCCTGCCGGACACCTACGCCCAGGCGCAAAGGGAGGTGCCGCATCGCACCTTGCGTCCATGCGCGTTTCTCGATCGCGACGGCGTTCTCAACAGGGACGAGGGGTATACGCACCGCCCGGAGGATCTTGAATGGATGCCCGGCGCAATAGAGGCCGTCCGCTCACTGAATGAGGCTGGCTACTACGTCGTCGTGATCTCTAATCAGGCCGGCATCGGACGCGGCAAATACACTGAGGCGGACGCGCGCCGCTTTCATGACCGGATGAACCAGGACCTCTGGGCCGCGGGGGCGCACATCGATCACTTCTACTTCTGCCCGTTCCATGCAGACGCGCAGATCGAAACCTTTCGCCATCCGGACCATCCCAACCGGAAACCAAACCCCGGCATGATCCTGCAAGCGATGGAGGACTTCGACATCCACGCTGATCGCAGTTTCCTGATCGGCGACATGGAGACCGACCTCGAGGCGG
>JACLAD010001887.1_pt1 | contig 33900 bp, 17 predicted proteins | sample 8027901 | NCBI WGS metagenome assembly JACLAD01 (sample SAMN15725071, study PRJNA655200) | protist metagenome | isolation source: fluorescence activated cell sorting (FACS) single amplified genomes of... | place: Spain: Blaines Bay Microbial Observatory, Mediterranean Sea | collected 2016-07-05 | reverse complement strand
AGCAAAACCAAAGTCGAGTACGCGGATTACATCCAGGACGATAAGTCGAATAACGTCACAGGCGGGGGTGGGGTGCCTCTCACGAACCGCAGCTCGCAGCAGCCGACAGGGGTTCTCGCGTAGTAGGGTGGGCCATTTTTCGTACTCTTTCCCCTCTCCACATCTAGGCACCCACCCCCGACCCGCTGCAAGACATGTGGTATTATTTGACCCATGTGCTCATCCGCATCCAGTCGTTCTGGTGGGGGCGTTTCGATCTCTGAAATCTCTGAAATCTCTGAAACCGGTGCTGCCTTCATGCCAGGTGGAACGAGGAACACTGCGTCTCGGTGCCAGAAAGTGGACATCTCGTGTCTTTTTTTCAAAAGACGGTGGGGTGCGTAGCTATCCACAACTTTAATGTGAGAATCAGTACTGGTGTATCTTCTAATATCATATGGATACCAAATTTGCTGGGTATTGCTTTGCACCCAGCTGTAACTTGCTAGTTGTTTTTCTTCCGGAAATGAAAAAATGGAAATGGGGGATGGGAAAAAGAACTGAAAAAGAAAAAGAAAAAATGAAAAAATATGAAAATGGGAAAAGTGTGCGTTTCCATACCGGTATTGATATGGGTGAGATAGGAGAAGAACAAAAACGCGAAAAGAGGGTCCACCTAAACCCCGCTCTGCTGAAGAGCAGCAGCAATTTGCTGCTGTGCAAAGCTGTCAATACCGTAGCGGCGACCAAACGCAGGTATTGTCGCGCCCGAATTCTGCCCTCGCAAGACGCGCAAAAGCACATCCACGCGCCCTTCCCCACTGATGCGCTGTTGAAATATGTGAGGCAGTTTGCGCCTCAGCAGTCCTACAAGCCCCGGTACGGAGCTTTCAGGGAGCCTGCTTGCGGTGGCGAAATCCCGGGCAAATTGGTTGAGGTCGTGCTGCTGCCCCTGCCGGGGTTCGATACGTATCCTTCTTCCGTCAGGGGAATCGAAAGGCACAGACACCAACACCGGGTCGGTGAAATGTTTTTCCACGTGCGGGGCGAGATTGTTGCGCAGGAAATTGCAAACGGGGTCCGTCATATTCCACACCGCACAAAACTTGAAGACCTCTTCTGTGCCATTGTCCTTCTGGCGCAGGCGGAAAACCACGCGTGTGCCATTCGCAAGAATAACGGGGTGTGTAAATATCACAGTAGGGTGGTTCGCCCGCTTTGCCTCCCCGCGCGCCATCCGAACCAGCTCGCGCACTCCGCCGCCATTCAAACCATTTGCCTCCCCGAAGCGCTTCGCTTCCCTTTCCAGAGAATCTCCCTCCCGGATCGTGAAGTTGATGGATCCTCGCCCTTTCCCAAGATCGATTGGAAACTCCACAATTGCGTCCCTACGGTGGTACTCGGCGACGGCATTCTCACGGAAACGCTCCCGCTCAGCCTTGAGGCGCAGGCGTTCCGCCTCCCGCTCCCGAACCTCGGTGATCTGGTAGCTCATGTTCGACAGCTGCTCTAGCTGCCTCTCGAGCTTGGAGATGCTGTTCATCAGGAGAATGCGTTCTCTGTGACGCACGAGGATCGCCTGGTGCCTGAGCGGCTCCTCGCTTTCGAAGTCGAAATCTGATAGCAGCGCCTCTTCCTCTTCCGATGACGAGGGGTACTCATCCAGAAGTGTCTCAAGGGTACCTTTGATCGTGGTAAGGGTCTGGTTCTCGTTCTCTTCGCTGATGGGCCGCGTCCAGTTGAAACCGCCACCTTCGCACCTCTTCCCGTCATCAGACCAAAAGGCTCCTAGCTGCGCTGGGCACACCACATCCAGATCGGACTCGTTCAGCATATGGATTCGCACCGCGCAAAGAAACTCTTGCGACACGCCGTTTACGGCGGCCCAGTGGTCGCTTCGGTTGCCGCAGTTGTCCATGAGAGTCTTCTTCCGCATAAGGAACTTATCCACGTCGTCGAGCCCACGCCGAGGCTGGACGCCCGTTTCGAAAAAGGCCCGCGACTCATTGATGACTTTCAGGACACTTGGGTCGGTATGCCCAACAGCCACCGACTCCTGCAGCTGCAGCATGCAGTCGGCCATTTCCTCGATTGCTTTTGCGGCACGCTCGTCGTCCTCAGGATCCGGTGCCGTGTACAGCTGGGGTATCGTGTCTGTGGGGCCGCTGCTCCTGCCTCCCGATACAATCAGAGCAGCTTCCTCGCCCGTCGATGCCATTCCGAGGAGCATGAGCTGCTCTTCTGCAGGAACCATGTCGACGGGCAGTGGAAGCTTGCTGAGAATAGCGTTTGAACCGCTGATTGCCTTCTGCTCGTCTTCGTCCCACTCCTCACCAAATAGGTGAAGCTTGTTCGCAATGCGCCAGAGGTCAGACTGCTTTGGAGGCATTTTCATTGCACGCCGCCACTCCTTCATCGACGTCCACTCGAAGAAGACATCTTCAACGTCGATGCCCTTCGACCCCGGAAGCCGAACATGGATTCTGTTGAACTGGTTCTGCTCGTCTTCGGGTACCTTGTGGAATCGCAATAGTTGCTCAAAGTCTGAGTAGCTATCAAGATCAAGCCCGACCTTGTCTCCCACGGCATGATTCTGTCCAACCGTGACACGAATCACAGTGTCGAGGCCGAGGTCGATGGAACCGCCGCCGCTTCCACGGTGGCGCAAGAGGTGGGCATAGGGTACGAGGGACAAAATTTTTTTACCGGTCCTTGGTTTTTTTACCCATACAGCATGCCGTCGCACAACCCATAAAGCTGCAAAGATTTACCGGGCAAAAGTGCGGGGTGGATATGCGGGCAGACGGTCGAATACAAAACAAGGTGAGAGCAGGCGCGGGAGTCAGACATGGGCATAAGGAGTACGGGGAGCGTGACAGATTGGATGGACTTACCCCACCGCATATCTTTTCGCTTCGCCCATGCACCCTTAATGTTTCCAAGGGGATCCTTATGGTCAATGATTTTGTCCAGGTACTTTGTCGCGGACTCGCTCGACTCTTCCAGCTCTTTCAATAGTTTGCCAGTGTACGTCCCTTCCAGTTCGCTCAACACTTCGGAGCTCATGACCCTCATGCGCAGCGTGCGGATGAAAGGCCACCACTTGGAGGAATTTCCTTTCCCAAGCTCAACAAGAAGAAATCCAGCTAAACCCCAGTCAGCATATCTGCCAGCAATAGCTCCACCGAACAGCTCTCCAAGGTAGCGCCCTCGTTGAGTCTTCACTCTGTGGCACGTGAGCTGGTTCATCACCAGTTTCAGAGGTACCTCCAGGACCACGTCGCCCTCGGAGAGATCCTCGTTGACTACTAAATTCTGAGTACCAGCACCAACTCTGCCCAGTAGCTTTGGGGCGCCCCTCCTTCCTCTCCACGAGCTCCTCTCCGTCGAAACCGAAGCGTATGCGAGCTTTCCGCCGCCCTCGCGAAACCACTCGAGCATCTCCTCGTCCATTTTGCTCTGCGTCTTGCGTCTTTGTTTCGTGTGCGACTTCAGAAAAGTGGTGTTCGTGTTGTTTCTTGCGATCTCTTCCGCCAGCTGTCGAGTGGCAAGCCGCCAAACCCTGTCTTCCTTGTCCCAGTAGTTATAAAAAGGTCGTCTAGTCACCCTCTCCTTGCCTGCAGCTGCAAGTTTTGACCATTTGTGTGTGTCAGTCGGCAGCGCCCCACTTGCAGTAAGGGCACCGTTCGCCACTTTTTCGACAAGCTCGACAGACTTGACGTAGGACTCCATCGTGGCCACAGCTCCTTCAGCTTGCTGATATTGCTGCTGTTGGTCCATGAGAGCCCCACCGTTCTCGCCGTCAGACGCCTCGGTAATACTTGGAGGTGCTGGAAGAGACATAACCGGCTGCGCGGGTGCCGGGAGCATCGCAATCTGCAGCGCACGATCGGCCTCGGGGCGGCCGAGAGCGAGCCGCTTATCCGCCTCCTCGACGGCTATCTTCCGAATGGGAGAATCTTCCTCGTGTGCACAGGTAATGAAGCCGTAGCGGCAAGCATCACTGACCGCCGAGGCCTTTGGCCTGCATCTTCCTATCCTGCTGCATCGCTCGTCCTCTTTGCAGTGCTCGTCTTTTGAGCAGCCGGTACCCCGAGTCCCTCCCTCTTCTTCCTGAACCTTACTCGAGAATTCCTTCAAGGAACGCTTGAAGAGAATATCGATGTGGTGTGGTGAGTCAAGCACCAGCTCCTGGACCTTGCCGGCGCCAGCGTTCCCGTCTGTCCTCACCCCGCAGGACACTAGGAGCGTGCCCAGGAGAAGCCACGCGTCCCGGCGTCCCATCCACGGTGAAGGCGCGCTTCGCGCCCTGCTGGCAGACATGGGACGATGGGGGTGTATCGGGGGCGGACGATGCGACGAATCGAAAGATTGAATTCGGAAAGCCAATGGGAGGCTTCCAGAGTTTCCTGGGATATTCATTTGAATTCGGAGCCAATGGGAGGCTTCCAGTGTTTCCTGGGATATTCATTTGAATTCGCGCGATGCGTTTGTCAACAGGTTTTTGACACTCCCCGTTGACAATTTGACAATGCAGCACGCTTTCGAGAAATTGTTGGGTACGTACTTACATGCCCCCGAGGCATCCATTAGTATGATGACACCCGGCGAGTGAGACACGAAGCCCGCTTCTCTCATGACACCATCGTGAATCTGAAATCTACAGCAGTTGCAAGTAGCACTAGTGCTAGTGCTAGTGCTAGTGCTAGCACTAGTGCTAGCACTACTCATGTGAAACTGTCTCATCGTTCCAGGGTGTCGCTTTGCCCTCGGTGTCTCCTGCGCTCGGGTATCCAGCTGGTAACAGCGGTATGGGGAGCTCGAGAACGATCACACTTTACTGTTTTCGTGCAGTGTGGGCTCCGTTGGGGTCCTAGTACTCGCGCATGATTTGCATCAGAAAAAGAATCTACTTTCAGGTGACGCGCACGAGCGCAATTGTGGTGCGAATCATATGCCGTAGTCGTCTACTCTGTACGGTGCAGTGATATCAAATTAGAGAAAAGTTGAATATCGAGGCTTGTGAACAACTCTACTACTACTGTTACTACTTGTAACTGTACGGGTTTTTTTTTAATTATTTTAAAGACCAATATGGGATATGGACGTGTTACTGTACATAGACCAATGTGTTGTGTGCATTGATGTTTAACGTTTAACGTTTAACCAAAAAATTTAAGGGAGGGGTAAAACTCTGTTGCCAAACTCTACTGGGTCCATCGTATCCAGTCTCTGATTACTGTACTGAATCACTGTAATAACTATTCGATTAGTTTAAGTGATATTAGAAATTGAAATTGAAAAGTAAAAAAGTAAAAGTAAAAGTAAAAGAAGAACTAAACCGTAACAGTAACAGTAACAGTAACAAGTAACACTTTAAACTTTAAACAAAAAGAAGATCCAATAAATTTTGCAAATAAATGTTCGAATCATATGCGTGGCGTGGCGGGGGTATAGTGGCCATTGCTGTCGAGAAGGTATAAGTCCTGAAAGGGCGAAACCCAAAGTAAATGTGATTCTCCGGTGAATAGTGAGATGAAAAGGCTGCCTTGTCAGTTTGGCCGTCCTTTTTCCGAGGGCACAGCTTCGGGTTGAGATTCCATCCTTTGTCCCATGTACTCTTGTGGCCTGCCATGTTCCCATCCGAGCCAGTCTGATGTACTGCACGAGTGGTGCGGGTGATATCCACCAAGTCCATTTCCACGTCCAAAAGTGCCATATTCACAAGACAGTTGTCATAGCCCAGTCTTCCTATGACAAAGGATGGCATCTCCCTCCAATCGAATGCGTCTGCAGACACCACAAAGTAATCCTGAGCATCACTTCTGAAAGGCACCGCACTGCTCGCCATTGTGGTGTGCAAAACTTCGTACTGCTCCAAGACTTCGGCGTGCTGTGCAGCCGTCGGAGGTGGAAGTGCATCGCTATATTTAAGATCATAGTTGTAGCGCTTTCCGACAGCCAATACGCGCGACTTGATAATTCCACGTTGCATGGCGATGTCGAGGGAATCGAGGGTGTTCAGAAAGTCACTCGCCATCAAAATATCACCGTTTAGGTAACAGTAAAACCTGGACACCGACTTTTTCATGGCCGTACGATACATGTGCTTCAGAAGTGGCGTCCCATAAATGTTTCCAGTTGTATTCAACACAATGATTCCATACGAGGAAGCTTTACGCCTCCAAAAATCAGAATCTGTGAAGATGATTCCCCTGACTCGTGTTCCTAAATGACGGAACGACTTCAGCGTATTAAGCTGAGCTTCAACTTTCAAAGTGTCCATGTTCGGATCTAGTGTTGTGAACAATGTCACTAGGACCTCATCTCCTCTTTCGGTGGCATATTGCTTTGACCTCTTCATCCGTGTGACGGCCTCCCTAGACCATCGAGCACTCAAAATTCTTGTCCATGAAAGAAAGTACAGCAGGCAACAAGAAAAATAGAAGGCAAGGGCTATAAAGATGGCTATCTTCGCCCAGCGGGGCAATGGCCGCCCAACGCCGCTCCAATTACTCTCGTTTAGTGTAAATTTGCTAACTGAAGTAGATGCAGATCGTGTTGCTAGGGATGGTGATAGTGGAGCAATCTGTGGGCTTTCCGTTAGACTGGACCTTCCGCGGCGCTGCCTAAGCGGGCGGGGTTCTCTGTTTTGGAGTGTGGTCACAAAAGACCGCATGCTCAACAAAGGAGCTGGGAACTGCTCCCAAGCCGTCCAATTAATGCAGAGTGTGGCGGCGTGTGTGTTGTGTATTAGGTCAGGTAGATTTCCTCAACGAGCCCCTCCCCGCGCGTTCCTGGGTTTTGCTTGTGCATCGCAGCACCCATAGCCGTGACATCACCTGACCGGCTTTTTCTCTAACTTGAATTTGATACGGGTACAGATGATTAACTCTCTATACTGATCCGTGATCCGTAGACGTACGCACGTACAGGCCATAGGTCCTGCTTGCGCAGATGTAACCCTTTGGTTTGTTTTCTCATTGTATCGCCAATTAGGAGATACACAAAACGTTATGTCGAGAAAATACGAAAATATCTAATCCCTTTTTTTTCCATTCTTTTCTTAAATTCTGTGTGTTCCACACCACACCACACCACACCACACCTTAGTCACAGTAGACAGTCGGCACTCCCAAAAAAAGGGCATGTAAATGGGTACTTAATACTACTACATACATATTGTATTAGAGGTTCAGTGTGTATTTTAGTCTCAATATGTAATACATAAACACGTCTAATATACCCCTTAAATGTCATATTTAACCTTATTTTTAAATATTAAAAGAAAATTAAAACCCACGCACTCTGTTCAATTATGTCTCCCAAGTCATGAACTGTAAAATTATACCTCTTGTATTGTCCATATAACGAGTTAGTTTGAACGAATTGGGACCTCCCACGCGTCTAGGGCGTCCTGAACAAGTAGTTTTGGGGCCCTTGAGTGACCTTGCTCTCTATGGGAATTGTGCGTACTACAGGAACCGTCACGGAGAGCCGAAAAACTACTTGTTGAGGACGCCCTAGACGCGTGGGAGGTCCAAATTCGGTGGAACATACATCTTTTATGAAAATACATTCAAGGTTTAATTTTACGGTTCATCTAGGACGACATATTTGAACTGGAGTCTCAGGTCCCTACTTACCTTTAATATGAAAATATGAAATTTTATTATGATATTTTTATGCCTTATTCGACGTTTCTAAATGATAACAAATTGAATATCAAATAAATGCAGGTTTAACTCTAGATTGGGAGATACAAACGTAATATTGAGGTTAAATTCCATTTTAATACTGTATCCTTTACAGCAGATATCTGAATGTTTTTAACAATATGTTTTGAAAAATAATATTCTAAGGATCATATACACGACAATCACAAAATAGTTCCTAAGACTAAGTACGTGAATAAAATGCTTAATCTATAAATCTGTATACATACCCCCCCTTTTCGTTCCTTTTGGGAGTGCCGACTGTCTACTGTGTAATAGTAATAGAATAGTAATACAAATATAATTTAACGCGAAATCGCGCCTGCTCATATTTGTTTTCTTCGTTTGAATTAACGTGGAAATAGCAATACTCTGTATGTGCGTACAGTACTGTACTGCGTGACCCACAGCCCAAGCTTTTCTCAGAGACCTGTCCAGTCGAGCTACTCAGACCACCACAGATGCCAGGCACCAACAAAGACAGTACTACGTACTACTGTACTAAAACAATTAGGATATTCAACTGCTGTATGCTGTAATCTACACAGATCGTAGGAGGCCCTTGCAGAGGACAAATTTAGTATCCCATCCCAGATCCCAGCCGTACAGCAGTACCTGTAAGAACTACTGTTGTGCGTGCGTGCGTACTATTACTATCACTATCAGTATCAGTATCAGGAGAATTGAAATTTATTGAATTGATAAATTCCTATGAAAATGAAGCTTTGATCCTCGGTCCATCTCAGACGGTCTCGGGAGCTGCATCGTCTGTCTCAGGACCAGTGTCATTTGCCTCGGGAGCTGCATTGCTTGTCTCGGAAGCACTGTTGCTGGTCGCGGGAGCGGGTTTTGGGACAGATTCTGTGTCATCGCTCGGTATCATCTTTTCAAGGATTGAAACAAATTTGTTGAGACGGAACTCAACCTTTCCACTTCTTGCCCACTTTTTACGGTCTTCCTCGGATAAGGATATCTTACTCAAAACCCAATTCCAAAATTCCTCTTTCGTGATCGTAGCGCTCCCGTCCTTGTCTATGGCTTGCATCACGTACTGAGCGTCGATCTCCTTCACGACAATCATACCCATTTGCTTCGCATAGCTCTGCAAAAGCAGCAAAAGCTCTTGGGCATCGAGCTCAGCCCCTTCACCTTGCTTATTAAACTCGTCAAATTTTGCCTCCAGCACCTTAGGAATTGGAATGACGACGATCTCAGGCTCTACCTCCTCCACCTCCTCGGTTGCATTCATGGCCGCTTTGATTGCCTCATCGCTGTACGCCCAACTCCAGCCCGAAAATCCTGCCACGCTACAGGAGTGCTCGAGTGCTGTAAGCAATGCGTCTAGCCTGAGGTAAATACCGCCCTTTTCCCTCCATAACTGTCGTTCATCGGCACTGCGGCTCAGTCCTGATGAAACCCAATTTGTTAACTCCTTTACTTCGATTTTCCCATTTCCATCGCTATCAAGAGTAGAAAATACCAGGTCGAGATCCTCTTCCTGCAGTGTTACTGTGTTGCTCTTTTGCTCTTCCAACTCCTCGCCTGCAAATTTTATATTCTGCGTATATTCAGTCGTGTCGCAAATTAATGATAGGAGCTCCTCCCGTTCAAGATAGCCTTTACTCTCCACATCAAACATGCGGACAAGCTTCTTCAGATATCGTTGCTGGATTGACTGTGCAATTGCTGCTAAGAACATCATGAGCCGTGAATTCTGGGGCGAAACCATCGCCCATGCTTTGCGTTTGTCTTCTGGGAGGGTCATACCGCGGTTTACCCAGTTTACAAATTCTTCCTCGCTAATGGATCCGTCGCCATCGGCATCAACAGATTGAATCACAGAAGCAGCGTCTTGCACTGCTTCTTGCTCAGTAATACGCGGATAAACAGTTTTCACCACCTTTGCATACAGCATGGACAATTCCTCACTTCTTATCAGTTTCGTCTTGCCATCGGCAAAGCGTCGAAACAGGGACATCAGAAGCACATCGGAATTCCCCAACTTCTTAAATTTCAGAAATCTGTCTGGTACGTCCATGTTGAGGATGCTCCCAGATTCCTTAACGGCCGCCTTTGATTCTTTATCCACTTGAGGTGGCGGCGGTGCTCGAACACTGCTGTAGCGCCCCCCCGTAGTTTTGTTTTTCTTACCTTTTCCCTTCTTCGGGCGGTGGTACTGACTGTGAGAAGGGGGTGCATCATCGAGTCGATCTAGCTGTTGAGTCAAGGACCGCACCTCAATTCTGAATCGATCAATGTCCATTTCCTTTGCCTGCACTTCCTGGTGAAGATTCTCGGCAATGCGAAGAAGATCCTTTAGCTGACGGAAGAACACCTGTTCACGATCTGTCTTTAGATCCTCGGGATTGATCACAGCGACTTCCTGTCGAATTATCATATCCTCTCGTTCAAACTCTTTGTCGAGAACGTCACTGGGTCCAACAGATGTTAACGATGTTTCTGTCTGTTTCAGTTTCTTGTAGAGCACAAAAAATGCAAGGAGCATGCCGGCCATGCCAGAAATGGAACACCCCAAGTCTATTGCCATTAGAACGTATGCCATTGAACTATTCTCTCGCGCTTCGTCGTTGTTTGTTAGCAATAGCGCGCTTAAATACTTCACCGTGATGCCGCTGAAACATATTTGAGCAATGAGAAACACAATCCGGTTTTTGTGGGGCTTACTGTAGTTGAGAGAGATCTGGGCGAGGACACATACGCATGCTGATAGCATGACCTGCAGTTGCGGGTAGGCGCTCATAAAGACAACTATTCCTGTCAAAACAGCCTTCCTGATGATCTCATGCAACCTACACGGGAAGATCGGAAAAACGTGGGGGCACGTCCGGTTCATTAGTAACGACAACAGACATTTTGGCAGCAAGGAATATCAAAATAAAGGGAAGAAGAAAACTCGTAGTGCGGCGGACTCATGGAGAAACGTAGGGACAGAAGAGCGGGGGGCAAGCTTCACAATCTACTTACTCCCAGAATTCTGCATTCTTATGAAATCTATCATACAGAAATCCAATTTTATCCATTACGCTCACTGCGTAGAGGTCCTTTCTGTGGATACATAGGTATAGGCCGATGCAAAACGGGAAGCCAAAGACAAATATTGTGCCAACAGCAATAGCAGGTATGACTCCCGCAAGATACTCACTGCTATCGCAATCCACTTGCATGTCGACCTGTATAAAGCGACGCCCGTCAATGTTCTTGCAATTCAATACCTGGAAAAATTTTCTGGTAACAGGTGTGTGGACGAGAAGTAATAGCTGACTCACGAAAGCAATGCTTTTGTAGAGCTGTCTCCGGTGCTTCGACCATGAAATTACCTCAATATCGATGTGCACTTTGTTATGCGGATCAAGCACGATTGTCAGAAATTCCTTCATGCTCAGAAAAGCATCGCCATCCTTTGTTTTCTTTTGGAACATTTTCCGCGCCATTTTATCTGTAAATTTTTTGTGTCCCAAGCGGCGCACAAGATCGCCGAATTCGTGAGCATCAATCAAACCAGAGTTATCCGCGTCCGCGATATGAAAGGCGACTTTCAGGCCTTCTAGCAATTCGCCTTTGATTTCCGCAGGTGTCCGGTGCACCCGTTCCTTCTTCTTTTTATCATGCCGGCACTTGTTTATCGCAAATGCGACGTAGCCAGTAACGACGGCGAAAACTGGAAAGCTACATGTCACACCAAAGGCGATGACGTAGTTGTAGCCTGGAATACAGTTTAGATTGACTAAATCTGCTATGTCCAAGTTCACAAAATCAAAAGTACTGAGCCACGCCGTCCATGTCGTAGGAAAATCGACGGCGAGCACAGTAGGCATGGATGAATTCACTTGCCAGTAATCGAGAATAATTTTGAAAACTCGGAGGAAATCTCTCCAGGCATTCCGAAATTTACGAAGTTTCTTCCGCTTCCAGTAAATCAATCCCGTATTCAAGACAAAAATTCCGATGAATGTATACAGCTTTGTGTAAGATGTCCCTCTCGAGCAGGAGGTACACTCGCCATTCGAGGAGCGCTGATAGTAATCGTCACAAATAGAACACAGAGGACCATGATTGTGGGGCGCGCACTTGCCACCCTCTAGACATGTACCGGTGTGTTTGCACCGCTTGAAACTCGGACTCCACGGCACATCCCAATAGCCTGCTTTTCCGTGAAGCCAGAGTTCTGGGTCTGTGGACCTATTTTCCGAGTTGCCGATTATGGGTTTCTTGCATACTGCCCCCTCGGGACAAGGGTTACAAGACGCTAAAACCAATTTTCCACCCTTCTCTGAAAAGGACGGATATCTTCCCGTGTCGCATTCGCAGTCATTTTTTGACGTAGCCCCCGTAAGCCCATAGGTGTGCCGATGTTTGTCGCATTTCCAGCATTCCGCAACGCCAGCTGCTCCCGGAGTATCCCGGAAAGTGTCTTCCGGGCACTCTAAACAAGCGACTTGAACATGTGAGATGTACCGGTAATGCCCTGGTGGGCAAAATATATCGTTGTCGTGCACAGTCAGCGCGACTTTTAGTACATTAGCTTGACCAGTGAAGGCAGTGTCTTGTGATATCGCTGTGATTTCTATTTGATAGCGCAACATCTCTGCCGTGCTAGTAACATTATCTTCAGGAACAAAGAGAGTTATAGGGTGGACTTCTCGCCAGTCCTGCGGTTTGATCACAAGCCTGGATGGCGTCCACGAGACATCCGGAGCTCCTATGCTACCCATGAAGTTTCCCCCAGTTATTTCGAGGTCTACAACTACGGAGCTAATGGGTCGAGTGTGCAGTATCACAGCAAAAGTGACTGATCGTCCCTCGACAACGTCCACAACTCCGATGAAATCTGAAGTTAGATTGCCATACAGGTGGTCCACCAAGGACCCACTATCATACTCTAGATGCGCATGCGAGTTGGGTGGACGCAGCGACCACGACCCAGCTGCCAGCGTACGCGCTCGGGAGACCATGAGGGCTAACCACATAGTCATCGAACAGAGACCTCGCTGGCAATACCACCGCAGAGCACAACTGTACGCTCGTCCAGGTCGAGGCTCGCGACCATGGCCACGGGCGCGGGTGTACGCTCGCCCAGGTCGAGACTCGCGACCATGGCTGGGGGCGCTGCGGGTGTGCGGGCGTAGCGCATCCCGTGCGGGCTCAGCCCGTGGCGTCGCGGCGTCCCTCGCTCGGGCCATACCGCGCAATCGACCTCCCAACCTCGAGCGCCGCAACGAAACACTCCTTAAAAATGTCCTTGGTAGAGGCTACCCCGTGGACTTGTCGATGTGAATTCTGAACTGCTGAACTGCTGAACTGCGATTCTCGTCTCTACCTCTACCCGACCCTCTTCACTTATAGTCGAACCGTCGTCGGACTCGAACTCAGTCTAACCGTGTACGGGGGACTACGGAGTCGCGGTCCTTCTGTTTTGAATGGACTGTGAGCCAATTTTGGAGGAGTCTGGAGTCTAAAGTTGAAACGGTTGACCCCTGCAGCGGGGCCTCGTCGGAATTTCTTTCAGTAGTCTGTGCACAGTCTATTTCAGTCTGGTGCAGCGAGAGTTCACCGAGGTGATGCGGAAGGCTGGCGGAAGGGCGGATTCTTTCCTGCTGATCGAGGTCATCATTAACTGAAGACAGTTTGCGACGGGATTGAAAATGGACATTGATCGCGAGATCAAGCCCACAAGGTTAAAATACAACAAATACCGGCTGTTCATTTCATATTAGATATTAGACTATACTCTCATACTCATACTAATACGAATACGAATCCGTATCATGTATCATGTACGACTGACACCCTCATATGTTTGTACGAAACCTACGCGTACGCATATCTCTCTCTCTCTCTCTCTCTACCACTACCAGTACCAGTAAAAACTTTTTTAAAGTTGAGGGAAATCTTCTGTTCCTACGCCCCTAGCGAGATTTGCACAGAGGGAGCATGCTCTAGCGAGGCCATGCATGGAAGGGCTTGAATTTCCTCAATGGTAAGTGGCGTCCAAGAGGTGTCCGAATCTCTGTGCTTTGGGAGCACCTCAAGTGACGGCATCATGCTTGAATCTACGATCGCGTCACAGTACGCCTCATACCACATGGTAAAAAGCTGCATATTTACCAGGGCATCAATGTGAGGCCGTGCCCGTAGTTCCAGTCGCAAGCCCACTTCCTGCCATGGCACCGAGCCCTGCCCCGCGCGAGCAGCAAGGAAACGACTCTGCTTAATTGTAGCAGTAACCTGACGCCAGAGCTGCTGCATTGCATGATTTATTCCGATCCCGAGACGATAGTGGGCGTTCACCAGTGCATCCCCGCGAAGAAGCACAAGACCGCTAGTGTTGCCCGGACTTTTCGACCATATGTGCGACGCCCGAGAAATCTCCGATCGAAATAGTAACGCGTGCCGCCGGCCGCAATCGTGTAGGTCCCCGGTACACTTATCTTCATTTCTGTTGTGCAGTTGGAGCAAGGAGCGTAGTTGATTTGCCGAACTGATGTTCGCTACAAGAATTTTATTACATACCGCGACAATATGCTGCCAGGGAAACCAGCTCTTGTCGGCATACTGTTTTCCCGACTTCATATTGCGGGGGACACTTAATTCCATAGAGTGTGAAAACAGAATTTGCAGCTCGCAAAAAGGGGAGAAAAACCGTTTAAAAACGGCTACAACGCTACCCATGGGCTGCACAAGGAGAGGGTGAAAAGGGCCTATGTCTTCTCGATATGGCGGACAAACACCGTCCATTGTAGTCTCAAAAGCAAGTATCACGGATATCTGGGAAATTCCATTAGGGTGGATAAATTGACGCGGTGTGTATTCCGATCTGTGATGAGGCGAGGAAGGTATCGCAGCAAATTGGTTCTGCGGGCGAAAAGAAAGGCCCAGTTCGTTGCGGACAATGCTACGCGTGCCGTCGCACCCAAACAGGACGTCGAAGGGTTCATGCTTAGGTGTAGATGGCTCCGGCCCCCGAAACAGCGCCAGGGCTTGGTTGCCGGCAGCATCAAAACTTGCAAATCTCTGTCCAGTAAAAATTGGAATGCCTGCCAAAGCGCCTACGTAGCGCAGAAAACGCTCCACAACATGGCACTGGTGGGTTAGAATGCACTTGCGAGGCACTGGAACACCATCACGAAAGCAGAAATCCTCGGATGGCAAGATAACTTCTTCTTTTGGAAGGTGACGAATGCCCCATGAGATCAATAAGCTAACAGAAATACCATACGAGTCAAACCAATGCTGCCTGGTTGGTGTCATCCTTTGTTCATAGACACTCACATTGGCGCCTGCTCTCCAAGAGGCGATGGCTGTTGTCATTCCAACTGGTCCAGCTCCCACAACAATGACGCGTATGTTCCTGCAGCCGTTTGATTCGCCGTCATGGAAATTTTCTCGAGATCGCGGACCGATGAGATTCTTTCGTACTTGTTCAAAGAATTTGAGGAGGCGCCGCATTGCTTCATTCGTGGCTGAATCGAGCCGGACCCAACCTGCATCGAGAGCCCATTGCTTCGATGCCGGTGTGTTTACACAGAGAGCGCCGTCTCGGAAGGCCGCCTCTAATTTTGGGTGGTAGGTTTGCCATTTCTCGGATAAGCAGCGCAAATATGAATCGATCAACTGCAGTTCGGCTGCATCGTGCGACCACACATTCTGGGCAACAGAAAGCAGAAGAGAAACGCCTGGAGGTATGGGCAAAGTAGAGCACTGTTTATTTTTTCCTCCATGCTCGCTTGCAGTAAGATCACTGCTGGTGGTGGGACTATCCCTTTCAAAATGCTCTTGTCCCGCCGCACTAAATCTTCCTGATGCTTTCAGTAAATTGCTCCACGCAGATATCGCGTAACGCCTCGGGAGAAGTGGAACATCTAAAACGCGCTGCCAAAGTTCTTTAGCAACATCCTTCTCCTGTGGGGAAACAGCCAAGTTCCAGGCTGCTTTTAGCATGATATCAGGCTCATGAGCTAAGCTCAGAGCGCGTTTAAAATATCCGGTTGACGTAAAAGGGTAGACTCCTCCTGCAGACTCGGCCTCGGCAATCGCAACAGCAAAGTTGTACAGTATCTCCGCATTGAGTGGGTCTAAGGCTTCCGCCCGTGCAAATGCATGGAGTGCCTCCTGGCTGCAAGTGCCTGTGCTGCGTAGTTCTGTTTGAAATATTCTCTTTGCTCTGGAGGCAACTTTCTCTGCCTCTGCTATCTTTTTAGCAAGCTGCCCACGCAAAGTATTAGTTGTGTCAGCAGTTGTGCCAGAAGCGTGTTTAACACAAAATAGTATTAGTATGGCCATGACAAGAAATATCATGAAATTGCTTGCGTCTTGGGGGCGCGAATGAGATGCACAGTGGCTTCTCCTTCCATTATTTTCCACATCCTGAAAATGGAAATAAAGCTTCTCGCGAATCTTACTTATTATCCAAGCCAACACGAGATGTGAAAGGTCTAGGCTTCCGAAGTGGAACATGCGTCTGCTGCCTCCAATCTTTCCAAGGGTGTGAAAGATGGGAAATAGAAGTGTGTCGACGAATATTCTTGGGGACTGGTCGGGAGTCTGCATCCAAGATAGGATTGCGGCGAGCTGCAGTGAGACTTGCAAAATATTGAGAAGGGTCAGCATGACTGTTACGAGGAGCCGAATAGAGCCATGCCTCCTGGAAATTCTATACAATTTCCGTCCAACTAAAAGAAAAAGAAAAGCGCACAGAATCAACGCAAAAGTACGAGGAAAAATTGCATCCCACAGCGCTCCCCGCACAGTATTAACAAGTTCCGATTTTTCCACTACACGAGGTAGTTTCCGACTTGCAGTCCGTGTGGCCCTGCGCCAAATGCTCTTGAGATTCTTCACCGGCAACTTTCCAAGCTGCGGGCGTCTCCAGGGATTCCAATCGAAGAAATCCTCCCATGTGCGCAAAATCTCGCTGGACAATTCGCTCAAATCCCATGTGCTGCACCAAGGCACCCACTCGCCTATTGCCGTGTTTTTCATGCCGGGGCCATGGGGTTGAGATCAAAAACCAAAACAGAATTAATTTAAAAATGAGAGATTTAAATTTAGCAGAGATTTATATAGGGTTTAGGGGGTTTGGCGAGGACCAGATGCAGAGCCAAAAACTTGAAATTATCCAAAGAGCCAACATTATTAGGATGCGAAAGTACCTCGTCTTGACATGTCTCGAAGTGGTGAGGTCCAAATACTGAGGTAAAGGGAAAATATCATTTCCTCCATAGCTCTCAATATGCTTAAAGAAACGTGGCTCTACTCGCCCTTCCCCATAGAAAACACGCTCACGAAGGTATCTGCGAGCTATGAGAACTGGCACCGGTGTGTCTAGTGGGTCCCCATCAAGCATCGCAATACTATCAGCTGTTGATTGGGTGCGTAAGTAAGTCTCAAGATTCAGTATAGATCCCAAAGATGCACGAATAACAGTAAGATCGCGTTTGATACGCTCTTTGATACGCTTCAAGACATCACAACTTTCTGTGCTTGGGTGTGCGCTTTCGCTACAAATTTCATCGACTAATTTGTCGAAGCAAAAACCGGCTTTCTCAACACAAAGAATTTCCGAAAGCCGCTGCCCCCAGTCATCTTTTCCTCTAAGACGATGGACCAGCGCAGCCACGGTGTTCTCATCTACGTGAGATATGTGCATCTTAGTGCACAAATTCAGAAGGCACTTCACATTCTTTTCTGCGCATTCGCCTCTGGCTCGTTTAAACTCACCCTGATCTTTCCAATTGTTCGGATCCATATATCCACGGATCGAATCACGGCGAACCTTGTACTTGTGGGCCATGTCCAGGCCTCTGCCGCCAGAGTGTCCAACGGCAAATCGAAGAACCTAGCAAAACCCAAACCCCCTTGAAGTGTGCGGAATGCAAGGGATATCCAAGACGATGGGACCCTAAGCGATGGGAGGACCCTGGGGTGGTCTCGGGTGATGGCCTCGGGGGGGATCCCAGGCCCAATCTTGGGCTCAAGCGACGTATCCTTGAAGTTGGCGGAATGCAACGGGTGTCAAAGGCGATGGGACCAAAGCGATGCTGCGATGGAGAGGACTAGGGGGATCTCGGGCGATGGCTCGGGGTTTCAATTTGGATTCTGTACCTTCGTTTCCATACGGCGGCCCTCGGTCTCCATAACATTAGTCATTTGGTTTCCTTACTCTAACTCTCTGAAGACTCGCTCAGCAGGACAGGACTCGGATTCTCTTTTACGTTGACCTCGGGATCGGGCGATGGCTCGGGGATTTAAATTTAGATATTGAGATTTAGATTTAAATTTTCAATTTTTTTGGGTTCGCGTGTTCCTTACCTTCGTTCTCTCTCGCCCGCGTACCGAGCACACGCTCTAGGTCACAGAAGCGCTATTTCGCTATTTCGCTATTTCCCATGCCACCATTGCCCGAGTATCGCTGGAATCCATAGACGGTTTTTTTCTTGTTTCGAAAGACTTGGGTTTATGATCTAAATAAAATTTCATTTACAATTTACACAGTTTACCACTCAAAACCTGGATTGCTCTGACTTGACTAAGTCAAGGGTCTGACTAATCAGAAAAAGCTTTGACTAAACAAAAGTCAAATAAATGACTATTTTCTCAGATCTTTGACTTGACTAAGTCAAATAAGTCAAATAATAGTCAAATAAAATGAACCAATTCCCTACAGTAACCTTATTGAATACCTGCAGTCGAAAGTCGAAAGTCGAAGTTCTAGGTTCTGAGATACGACAGGAACTTTTAGGCGTCACAGACATGGTGAGTTGTAATACACCTGGTAGAGCCTGTTACGAAATACATACCCGTACAAGCATTACCATGGAATCGACGGAGTTCTGATAGTACAGTAGTAGGATCCAACACATAACAAACCAAATGACCCTAGACGGCCATTTGTGCGTAGGGATAAGTTCCTGCCGTATCAGAACCTAGGACTCAAAACATGTTTTTTTAGTCAAATATTTTGCGATAGTTTTGACTTGACTAAAGTCATGGATTTGACTAATCAAACAGAGCTTAATTTGACTAAAATGGGGTCTGACTAAACGGAAGGGTGTTTGACTTGACTGAATATTATTTGACTTATTTGACTGATATTTGAGTGAGCCAATTTGAGTGGTAAACTGTGACAATTTAGAATTGAAATTGAAATTGAAATGTCTGAACTGGCCGATTTTTTGACGAGGACATGGCAGATGATGCTCCGCTCCTCGAACGAAATTCCGCCTCCAAGAATAATGCGGCCGTCGAAGTGCGTTCGCTGAAGCCGAGTGAGTGGGGATATGAGGTTGATGATACTGGGTATGCTGCGTCAGGAACCGACGGAGAAGAGTGGTATGGAATTGAGAGTCACACGTCTCAAAACGTTCGCCGGCGGAGGCTTCCTGCTCACCAGGTCAGGGGAGTTGGCAACAAAAGACGCTCTTCTTCAAGGCGGCTATACGCTGCCCAAATTGCAGAAAGTTTAGACATCGGCAAATCGGAAGAAGAATTAAGTCGTAGTGGGTGGAAGACGCGAGTCCTCTCCTACGGAGTCGTGTACTGCAGAAGAAATTCCCCTGCCCCAGCCTCTACTGGCAGTGGTGAAGATGACCGGGCAGCTAACTTACTGCCCATCGACTCTATCTCGCACGCCTTCATTTTTGAAATGGGTTGTATTGTCACGTGGGGTTGCGAGCTTTCTATTGAAATGGGTCTCATAAGCAAGCTGTCGGTGCACAGTCAACGGAAATATGGGAAAATGTATGACGATGACATGAAATATATCATAGGAACGGCAGTGAAAATTCGAAATGATGAAGTTGTCACCACTGCAAAGATTATTGAAATGTTGGCAATCTCTTGGGCATTTGCCCAATCTGTCAAAGTGTCAATGTATGAGGAGAACATCGAAGAACTTGTTGAAATATCTCGCAGTGTGCCAAAGTCACTTGCCGCGACTGGGAAAATACCTCTCACACAGAAAGAGGTGGCAAAACTTACAGGAAGGGTTTTTGAAGAAAGGTATGCAATTTTTCTGGACTCACAGTTGCTTGATGATACTCCTGATTTTTTCTGGGAAAGTGACAAGTATCATCCTGTATACTTGAAGGGCAGGCGTTACTTAGATGTAGATAAGAGGCTACAGCTGATCTCTCGGCGTCTTGAAATTGTCCGTGAATTGCTAGATATGATGGCTAACCAACTCGAGAATAATCATGCCAACAGACTGGAGGTCATCATTGTGATATTAATCCTTGCAGAGGTGGCACTGCAGGTCATATTTGGATTCATTGACGCGAAATGTGTGCAGCTTTGTCATTTAGGTGAATAGCGCCCTTTGACTCTTACGGAGAAAACGATCATTAATTTCAATCTAATATAATTCTAGCGCTATGACTATGAGTATGAGTATGAGTATGAGTATGAGTAAACAGTAAATCTCAATTAAAATATTAAATCAAAATGTTCCTGCCAATGCAAATGCCAATGCCAATGCCAATCCATTATCAATAGCAATAACAGATACAGATGGCAGTAGCAGTAGCAACAATTTAAATTAAGATTTCAATTTGAAAAGTATAATTCAGTGGAGTGCAGTAGAAAACTATACGGAATCTGTGATTGCAACGCTGCCAGGTCTGGGAGAGCTTCAATTTACAAACGCAGACAACTGAATTTCGTGACTCGACATCAAATGCTTTTTATTATATGCCATGTTCTTTTCCTCATCCGTAAATATGAAATATGAAGGGAGAAGGAAAAGGAAAAGGAAATAACAATGCCAATGCCAACAGCTACAATTACTGGGCAAGCGCATTGACATGGGCTGAAACACATTTTGCAAGAGCATTAGTTTTGCGACCTATGTCATATCCACCTTCCAGAACGCTGACTATTCGATGTTTACAACTTCCATGGGCCGCTACTTCTTTCATTTGCTTTGTGAGCCAGATGAAGTCCTCTTCGCAAAGGCCCATTTCTCCACCAAGAACGTCGTCTTTGTGGCCGTCGAAACCTGCTGACAGTAACAGTATTTCAGGATCAAACTGCCGAATCCGTGGGCATACGATATCCTTGAAGGCCTTACGGAATTCACCTTCTCGGTGAGTTATACCAATGCAGCAATTAGTAGCTGAGCTCAGCTCCGCATGAGGAAGTTCCGATCCAAAAAACGGATCCCCGCTGCGCTGCGAGCCAAGATGCACAGAAGCAAAGAATACTTGATCATCGTCGGCAAATATCTCGCACGTCCCGTTGCCGAAATGAACATCAAAGTCCACAATTGCTACGCGGCTCACATTCCATTTGATGCGCGCGTGATATGCTGCAATTGCAACATTGTTTAGCAAGCAAAACCCGTGCGAACAGCATCCATCTGTGCGCCCATTGCGCCCTACATGGTGTCCGGGTGGTCGTATTAGACAAAAAATGCTGTTGTAGCTGCTGTCAGATCGCATTGCGAGATCAACGCCATGGCAAGCAATAGAAGCCGCCCGCAGTGCTGCGGCCTGCGATCCGTGGCATATAGTAGTGTCCTCGAGTGCGCTGTAGGAATGCTGCGTGCCCATAACATTTCCACCTTCGCATTGTCGCCTCTGCGAAATGTCCTGCTTCTGCAGACCCCGCGTTCTTTTACCCAGATCTCCAGCACTGAGGTTCGGCCACTCTTTATCCTCCGATAAGAGCAGCCCACAATTTCCACGAACACCCTCTTGAACGTCCAGATCCTTCTGTATTCTAGAAATCCCTAACACAAAATCTTCCATCGCTTGCATGGGTAGTTGAATGCCTCTCAAAAATGAATCAACAGACCCGGCTGCGACTCCTAGGATTTTGTCGAGCCTTTCTGCTGCGCCTTCGAAAGCAGTGATTTCGCGGAGAAAAATAATCATCTCGCCAGGTTCTTTCCAAATTATGTCCTGCGACATTGATTTTGCTTTCCTCCAAACTGGGCAATTGGCATTGGTAGAGTGATCTTTGCTTTCGCACAGAGGGCACGCGTCAAAGGGCGACAACTGGCTTCCAGATATCTCTAGTTCACTAATTGTGGCACCTATGTGTGCCTTCTCCTTGCACCGTTTAGTCAAAAATGTACACTCTTCCAGAAGATGCGGTTCTCCGTATCCACAGAGGCAGCGGAAAACACAGTGCCTGGCATCATGTTCACGCCGTCCACACAGATAACAAAAGTTCAGTGTCCGGCTGGCAGAGCTTGACTTTTTGCGTTTCGATGGAAAACTCGCATTCTCCACAGCTGATCTCTTAACTCCACGGGATTTCTTCTTCATCGGCGCGCCGCTTTTCTTGGTCTTGCGCGAGGATGATACTTGCTTGGAAAGTATTTTATCAGCGGGACCTCTAGCACGTAAATTTGCCTGCAACTTTGTGCGAAGCCGTTTCCGAATATCTTCAAGCCGTTCATCTGCGAACCGTATCGAGCTGTAGCCATTTGTCGTCCGCACTTGTGGGTTTATAGTATGCATCATTGCTAGAGCAAATCCGGAGCATGTTGCGAATGTTCGTCGGCCATCCGTCGTCGCGAAATTACCGTTGCTCAAGAGCTTTCCGCGTAACTTCTTGCCTTTGTAGAGAACATAGACCGGGCCTGGTTTAATCACCTTATACTTGAGCATCACTGGGACGTCCACTTTGACGTGTGCGGCGAGAATTTTTCCACTTTGGGCAAAATCTGGTATACCGTCTCCACTGTCGTAGTCGCTGCCCTCCTCGCCGCAGTCGCTAGCGGAGACATCTGCATTGTCACTCTCGCTGTTCTCACTATCTGCGGATTTCGAAGCATCTCCTTCGATGAGCTGGTTACCGCGGTCAATCTCAGCAATTGCACCGATCTTCAAATTTGATACACTATCTTCTTTTGTGGTGGCAGGGGGTGAACTGCCCTCCAAGCGGTAATATTCGGTCCCTACATCATCTTCGCCTTCCATCTCGGGGTCTGAGTGCAGCATGGGGAGAATGGCCAATGTGTCGCCCCGTCGCTCTACCATAAATTCTTTGGCGTAATTTCTCACGCGCTGCAACCGGGACAAGTACGAGCTTGTGTGCGCGAGACGCATGGTGGCAAGTTCTGGTAGTGGCGGCTCCGCTCGATCGGGAGCAAACGAAACTATGTCGAAAAATTTGCGTGTAGAAGACAAAATCTCCGTCCCAAGATGTAGGTCATCGTCTGACTCTTCGGCAGCAATCATATGCCCATGTCGGAAGAGAAATTTTAGGCACCTCGCAACACGCTCCTGTTGCTCAGTATGTTCCTTCGGTACATGATGTGTGCTGACACCTTCGTGGTAGAGCACAGCTGTACTAACTCTCACAATATCATCCGCATCTTCGCTGTCATTTTCTGACTCCTTGGCCCCACCGCGCCTCGCTATAAGCCTGTTTTTAGATGAAATTTCCCGACATTTTGAGACCGGTTTTGAGATATCACTGGAAGTGGCAGATTGCAGCCGCATCTCCAGGTTTTCCAGGGCTTCGGCCGTTTCACTATACATTTCCAGCTTGGGGAACCAGGAACGTCGGACCCGGAGCACAGATAGTAAGATTTTCCTACACTCCATGCTGAAGTTTTCCGAATCCCCGACGTTCGAAAGTCGATCGAGATGCGCGTTGGTCATGTTTATCAGATTGTAGAGTGGAATATCTCGACTCGATGGAAGCAAACCTGCGTGCAACTCGGCTGTCCACTCATGAATAAGATGCTGGTAGTAAACAAACCCACGGAGTAGTTCGAGGTTCAAATTACTGTGTACCATCCCCTTCGACGAGACATTTATTTTTCTTTCTAGCTTCATAATCACTTGATCCACACGACTCTTTGACTCTTCCACTTCTTTCATGATGCGATCGTAGGCTTGTCTGGCTTTGATGCGCTTCTTTGTTGCAGCCGCAAACGCTTCACGCGCCCGCTTGAGCTCTAACGCTGCAGCTTTCTCCTCTCTTTCCACGACGTCCAACTTGGCTCTCGCCAGGACAGAAGCTTTTTGCAACGCTGTAGCTTGAGCTCCTGAGCCAGCCTTGCTCTTGTGCAGCTGGATGCTATCTCGGCAGCGTGACACCCTGCTAATGAGCTTCTTCAGCCGCTCTGATTCCATAGAGATATGATAATCAGCAAAACCTGTAGCAAAGTCCTGCGATGCACAGTATGACTCCATCAGGTCTGCATAATCTGTGAGGTAGAGAGCAGGCTCTGGCGCAATCTGTTTGGGAAGTGCTTCCACTCCGCAACATAAGATGCTGGAGGAGTCCAGAAGCGAAAGATATGCTTCTTTCCTTTTCGCGCCTTCTAGATCGTCCAGCATCATTTGGCTCGTCGATTTTTGTGTGTTGTGCATGCTGCAGGTTCCTGCGGCGAAGGAAGACAGGTGTGCAAAGCGTTTTGGAAGTTTTATGCGGGAGAGATTCTCTCGCAACCGATCTCGATTATTAAAAGAACCCAGCTCTGAAGGTCGGATTTTGTCAGCAGTATGTGCCAAACTAAATGGACAATCTAACAGCCGGCAAACTAAACCTCTCCTTACAGCGGCCTGCAATAGGGACTCGAGCACGAAGTGCACATCAGGATGAACTTCCACTGGTTTCGCAGAATCATCTTCTCCAACCCGCCTGGGCACATTACGTTTTGCCTTGATTTCAGACATTAGGCCTGGGGAGTTCCTGGTAGGTTTTCTTCGAACGTATGTGCCCCTCCTGTGTGCCCTTCGTCGTAGTACTGACTGTAGGAGTTGCGGTGCGCCCGTGTTTGAGCGGGTGTGCTTTGGGAGAGAAGCCGGGCGGGCCTGGGGTGTCCGATCCTCTCGGACCCCCAATCTGAGACTTTAACTTGTGCTTCACACTTTGACTACAGAAACTTGAAGCCCTCTCTATCAGTATTGTAGAGAGAGAGAGAAACCGGAGAGAGAAAATTAAAATGAGGAAAAGGAAAAAGTTTGTCAGTCTAGTCTATATCTTTGATCTAGGACACACGATCATCTCTCTCTTTCAGAAGCGGATGTGGCGGATGTGTGATTACTTGTAAGATCAGCCAGAGAGGACCTGAGAGAGACAACTCGACAACTCTATTTTTTTTCTATTGTCTATTTTGACTTTTTGACTTGGTTCAAGTGACCTCTCTTTGAGCTGATGTCACTGGAATGGAACTTAAACTACTTTGCGAATATTATTCTACCACGGCGGTGGAAACCCAAGTGTGGCTCAGTACTGTCTATTACTTGTAGGTCTCTGCTGTCGGTGTGTGGGGGGGTCTCTCTGTCTCTCTCTCTCTCTCACTCTCTAACTCTCTCGCTCTCACACTCCATCCCCGATCACACGCCACAAAATTTAACATCTCATATGCGCAGAGCGGCAGGACGATTGTCTGTGCTCCAGCGGCACATATCTGTGGCAAAGGTCAAGCGACAAATGTCTGCAGCGGCAGTGGATGCTGAGCGTGAACCAGAGGTGATTCTGGGGGCTGTGGGGGCGGCAGCAGTGATGACCTTAAACAGGCCAGCGAAACTAAATGCACTGTCACTACCCATGGTCAGGGATATGACTTCCAAGTACAGGGACTTATCGGGCGCCGTGTGGATACTGCGAGGAAATGGAAAGGCTTTCTGCGCTGGTGGTGACGTGGCGGGGGTCCGTGCTGCTGGTCTCAGCAATGACACTTCACTCACGCGCGACTTTTTCTACGAAGAATATCAGTTGAACGAAATGTTGGGCGCCGCAAAGGGAAAGCCTCACCAAGTTTCTATTTGGGACGGGATTACTATGGGCGGAGGTGTAGGACTTTCTGTCCATGGGAAATACCGAGTGTGCACAGAGCGTGTGCTTTTTGCGAAACCGGAGACTGCTATAGGACTTTTCCCGGATGTCGGTGGATCCCATTTCCTGGGTCGTCTTCCTGGTGGTGTAGGACCATATATTGCCCTGACCGGAGCTCGCCTCAAAGCTGCAGATCTTATGTACACAGGAATAGCCACCCACTATATATCCAGTGATTTGGTGGATGAACTTTGCCATTTGCTAGGAGAAATATCTCCCTCGTTGGGAGTCGGTGAGGCAGAGGACGCAGTGACCTCTACCCTGCAGTATTTGGGGGAGAAATCTGCAGTGACTTTGGAGCCTGGTTCGGGCATCGTAGAGAAGAACAGACAGGTCATCGACGGCTGCTTTGCAAACGCAACTTCTGTGGAAGAAATCATGACTAATCTTGAGGGGCACGCATCCACGTTTGCAAAAGATACACTCTCTACGCTGCATCAAATGTCTCCTACATCACTGAAACTCACGCTCGAGCAGGTGCGTCGCGGTGCCAGAATCGCAAGTCTCGGGGAATGCTTACAAATGGAATTTCGCATGGTACAAAGACTCATGAAAAATACAGAAAGCGACTTCTATGAAGGTATTCGCGCTGTGTTAGTGGATAAAGATAGAAACCCGCAGTGGAAACCGGCCGCAGTCGGCGACGTCTCTGATGATTTCATCGCATCGTTTTTTGCACCCCTATCAGCAGAAGAAGAGTTGCGATTCACTTGATTTGCCAGTTTTCGCTTTAATTTTGTCACTTGTCACTGTCACTGTCACTGTCACTGTCACTGTCACTGCCGCAAATTTGCATTTACATTTTACATTTTAGTTTTTTAGTTTTAGACACTTCAGGAATGAATATGCTTCATCACAACAGAAAACTTTCACCTCTTATGTGTTATAATCATTGTCGAATCACACACGGTAGGAACATGAGAGCACTGTATCAAGATCAGGATAAGTTTCGATCTTGGAACTAAAATTTTTTTAAAATTTAGCTTTAAAAACTAAAAACTAAAAACTAAAAACTAAAAAAACGGTTTAAATTTAAAGAGTGTGGACCCACAGTCTGGGCTTATCTAGCCCCGAAGCAACACGGCGTGCATATCATCAACCTCCCTCTACTTGTTGAAACTTCGTCCACGCCAGCTTTAACATATCGAGGATGAATCCTGCTGTATACTGCTGCTCGACAGATGCATTTGCGGATCTATCTGGATGTGCAATGCGAAGAGCTTTGTAATAAATTCGTTTCACCTTCGAAGCTTGGACCATATCAGCTATTCCGACCGGTTTCCAATTGTTACCTTCCCAGAGAATTGTATGCATATTACTCAAGAGCGCGCGAATGTTTTTAAGGGTACCTTTGCTCGGATCGCCGGCCCATGCCGTTAGCTTAGCGGTCAGCCTCGCTTTCACCTCATCTCGCTTCACCTGATCATCTGCTTTCTTTTTCTGTTCCATAAGAAAATTTGCGCGTGCCAAGTTTATCTGATCCGTCTCGCGTTGCTTGCGCGCCTTGATTTTTTCGATTACACTCGCACTCATGCCACTAGAATTAAAGTCGTACGCCTTCACTTGTATCGAACCATCTCCTTGTGATGTCAAGATATTTTCAACTCTCTTTTTCTCCTCAGCAGTCATGACAGGCTCAGGTTCAGGCTCAGGTTCGGGCGTAGGCACGCGAGGCACAACTGGAGTCCTAGATCCAGCGCCACGTGCTTGGGAGATGCCAGTTTTTGCGCCTGGTATCGGTTTAGAGACTCGTCTCTTTTCCCCAGTCGCGTGAGGGGCTTTAGTTATCTCTCTTTGTGACGATGCTTGCGGTATATTTTGTTTCTGAGGAGTCTGCTGCTTACTGTGGTGCCTTCTGCTGCTTACTTTACCACCTTTCCGTGCTACCATTCTCGGATGAGATCTTGGTCCTGCCACACAACCACCATAACGCACTCGATCAAGCTGCAGTACCTTCGCAAATATTGTTCCTACGCCATGCCATGCCAATATTTGTGAAGAGAAAAGAAAAAGTGAAGGAGATTGTTTTTGTAAGCAAGCTGTAGATTGATTTGTTTTTGAGAAGGAGTTGAGGATTCCAGAATTTTTTTCACTTACCTCGATATGTTGGGACCTGAGAGCTCAGATCTGTCACATCTTGCCAAAAAAACATGGAGCTTTTCCCACGTCCCTCAATCGCGGTTTTGAAGCGAAAGTGAAAGGAGCCAGTACCCATCAGAGGAAAGCACTCAAGGATATTTTCCAGCGTTGGTGAGCCCTCAACTTGAAAAGCGTTGGGATGCGCGGAATCTTCCCCGTGTTGACCCTGAAGAAAGTAGAAAATTGTGTGCATTTGTGATTGAATCTAGCTTGGTTGGATCTTGGGACACGAAAATTCTTTCCGGTACCTTGGCCGTAAGCGTTCTCTCCCCTGAACTCGAAATGCAAACACTCGCGTCCGGCGTCCCGCGTCAGCTTCTTTTTCTTTTTTTTTTACCTTCCGGGCGGCTTTCCGCTGGCTTTCCGCCACAGCTTCGGGCAGAGCTTTTTTCTTCTTTTCTTCCGGGAAAAACCATAAAAAACCATCGTGTGCGTGCGTTCGGAGTCTGGGGTCTGGTAATATCGAGCGGTAGGACTAACTACTACAACGCACTCTAAATTTTTGCTACAGGAGAGATCTTTGATCATGCAATTGATCACTCTATCTGGAGTCCTTGTGTAGTCCGTTCTACTGCTTCTTCGGAATGAAAACCTTCGAGTTCAAAAACAAAAACGAAAAGAAAAAAAAATGACAAAGACGGAAGAACCCGAACAGTATTCATGAGGTTTATTAAATTAATCAGATGAACAACCGAACAACCTATTCTGTATACACAATTTTATGAGTAAAGTGAACGTTTTACCACTGAAAATAAACGGCACACTTCCTCCTCTTCCAAGGAATAGTTTCATTTCTCAAGCGTTTTTTATGTATTGCATCTCCAATGTATTCTCATTAAACCAATCTCTGTGACCTTGACTGATAGATACAGAAAGCCAGTATGAGGGTCAGAGAGTCAGACCCCCAAACACATTCCAACCAATGTGGGACGTCCGAAAATCCCATTTTCCTCCTTTTTGTTTTGAATCTTTTGGATTTTGGCCTTATTTAAGCATTTTTGATAAAGTCCCTGATTTTTTTAAAAAATTGAATTGAAACTATATTTTTTGACTAAATAAAGCAAAAATAGATTTTAAAACGACAAAACTGACAAAATATTATAATTTATGATTCAAATCGAACAAAATCGATAAATTATGTATTTTTGGTATTTATTTTGGAAAATGGGTAAATATCTTTATCAAAGTCTGTTAAAAATCTTGAAATTTTGATACGTAACTTAAAATTCATCTAAATACTACTACTTTTAGTATTTAAAGATAAATTAGCATAAAATTTGGTCATTTTAGGAAAAATTAGTATCAAATCAAAAATATTGCGCTTGGATGTTCTCGTAATGATGTTTTTCTCTTCGTTTATTTTTTGGTCTCCCCTGTGTTTGTCAAGTCACTCACTCTACGTTTTTGTCTCACTTTATACTTCGCCGTGATACCCTTTTAGCTCCGCCAATAAACACTACTATAATTTTGGAGTCAGTCATGGAAGGGAGACGGGACCCGAGCGATTGTGCTGCTTTGCGTGTGTGGATTGCAAACATGTCACCGGTTTTCATAAGGTAACGCAGACGGGATCCTCTGGTTTATACGCAGTTCAGTACAGTATACCATACCTTACACCTTACGGACCCTACTGAGTACTGACATGGAATATCGCCGTAGAATGTTTTTCTACTAACAGAGCCTCACGACTCACGATCAGACGACTACTACTAGCTAGTGCTACTGTAACCTGATAGAAATATACAGTACGGGGTGACAGAAAAATAATTACCCTGCGTGGGGGTGTAGTGGGATGTTTAGACTGGACACAGAATTCCACGTAAAAAATTCTCTCAAATCGAAAAAGTGTTGTCGAAAAATGTCGAGACGGTAGACGACACTTCGAAAAAGCGCGCCATGGTCAGAATTGTGCGATTCTTGTCATAGTGAGAAAAAAGACCAAAACTTTTTTGGAAAAAAGTTTCACGCTTATCGCTTCTACCAAGTTTTCCGAAATATCAAAAGGAGCATTTTCGCGTATACATCCCAAAACTAATTCGGCCTCCCTCTCGTCGAAAAGTGTCGTCGGGAGTTATTTTTCTGACCCCGTACAATGATCTGAGCCAGCCAGGAGCCAGCGCGTTTTTGCAAGACCAAAAACAGCCCAAACTTTTTCTCCCCCTCCCCCAGAATGTCGCGGAGATTTGAAAGTTTGTAAATAAAGATCAAAAGGTGCGAAAGGAATAATGGGCAAGAAGAAAGCTGGCGGTGAAGGGAAGGGAAAAAGAAAGAAAGTATCCGCGAATTCTGCGGCCTCGTCGTCGGCTAAACGACCGCGCAAGGAAAGGAAAAATGTTGCTCCATCAATCAAAGCAGATATACGGCCGATAATGTTTGGTTTCGGTGATGTCCCTGACCCGTTTGACGAATCGGTGGATGTCTTGTACGCTATGGTGACGAATTTTGTACAGTCAGTCACCGAGAGAGCACTCCGGTGGGCGGCGGAAAATGAAGCTTCTGATGAGACTAAAACAAGCACGACCCTGAGTCACAAGCCATTCACTTCCATTGTGCGGCGGGACCAGCGACTATACAAGCGTATAAAGGAATTACTCCATATGCACGAGGAATTAAAGCGTGACCGGCAAGTTTACCCAGAGGCCTATGAGGAAGGTAGAAAGGAGCTTGCAAGCGCATAAAGAAATTAACAAAGAATGGTGATCGAAATAACATTCGCATAGACACAAAGCAGATGTATGTTTATGAGTACGTCAGAATCAGTTTTTTTCAACTCACTGTCGCTGTCGCGCATACGCGCTTTCGGTGTTTAACGCTTAACCATATTTAGCATGAAATTCACGTTTGACGTTTGACTCAACAGATTTACGACTCGAGACTTGAAGATGTATACACATGAAGCGTGTTTAGAGATGATACAGACGTTTGCATCCTACGGGTCCTTTTTCGCATTGAAGTGCACATCGACGATAATTGACATGGAGTGCCAGGGTACGTTACACGGCAGTGAACGCTGCCATGGACCGGAGTTTTGTACAGTTTCTCCAAGTCCTGCAGAGAACGACGGAAAGTCGTTACGATGCTCTCAGAAGGGTAGTAGAGTTACCTAGCGTTAAGAGAAAAAGAACGTTCTGGAAGTGTGTGTGAAGAGAAGAGAGTGAGAGAGTGAAGTCGCAAGCGACTGCACGCCGCAAAGCCTTCGTAGTTAGGGGTAGCCTTATAAGAAGTAAACTAAGTTCGCCTACGTATAGATCCACCACTGCATAGTATCAGAGAAGTCTGGTAAATCTTATCGACATGCAGTTGCTGCATGTTGGTGTTGGATTTTTTTTGCCAAAATTAAAGGAGTTCCAAGTTGCTTTGGTCAATGCACTGTGAAATTGGCAGCAAGCTGATGCAATAAGCTCGCAAGCGTTTTCATCCAAATTAGCGCCTTCATCGACATTTTTGTCATCAAGTTTATAGATTCTACTTTCAGATTCCACATGAAATTGCTCTTCGTTACATCGCCGATGTCAAAAACAACCTCGGATGCCTGGTTCACTGCATCGTATATTTTCCGAACTGCACCCTGCGGAGTGCTGTAAGCTTGGGGTACCACATCACTCGCGAGGAATGGAAGGTCTGTCGGCAAATTGTCGGGCACCACTTCACTGATTCCGCCACCAGATCCGTGATCATTATTTTGTGTTACATTATCAGATTGCCCCCACGATGCGGATTTGTGGTCACGAATCGCAGAATCATCCGTTGAACTATCTTCAGGTGCATGCCGCGGATTCTGATCGGCTAGTACTAGTTTAGCAACCGTCCCGAAGCCATGATTCAGTGTCCGCACAGAATCGAGCACCATTGTATTCGAACGAAGAAATAGCGAATGCTCTAGCTGAGCATGGGGCGGGCGCAGCTCTTCGAACCCCTCAGGTGTCTCGGCGTGGGTGCCATTGAAGACTATTGCCAATATAACAGAGCAACCATCTTCCTGTGGAAGAGCGTCGATAAGAAGCTCAAGAGCCGACGTCGGCGCATCGGCAAATTCACGTGGATTTAGCACGGCGTTTACAACCAACAGTGGAGAGTCGTGAAAACTGACTTTGATAACTGTGGCTGTTCCTGCTCTTAGCCCCCCAGATCGTGCCTCAATCTCGAAATAGAGGAGTGGAGAGGATGGAAGAAGAGTTACTGTCGAGAGTGGTGGTTCGTCACTGACGAACACGTCAAATACATTTCCCGCTCCTTCGTCGCTCCTCTGTAGCCAGGCTCCCCGCATCAGTCTCGAATTAAAGCTCTCGCTGGCTGCTTGTACCAGAAATATGTCTGCTCCTGTTGCTGCCATTCGGTCAAATATGTGTTTGGCTTCACGCTCACTAGAAGCATAAACGTTAGGCACCCCCTGAGATACCACTGTGAGAGTTGTGGAGTCCGAAATATGCCGCGAATCTTCTTCCTTCTCCTCATCTTTGGAACCACCGCGCGCATTTACCACTTTGCCGAGATCCTGATAGGAATTAACGGCGCAAACAAGTCCCGACGCAAAGCAGAATAGGAGAGCCACAGACAGTATTAGCTGATCGCCTGCAGGCAACATAGCACTGGGCCGGGTGGTACTACTCGACTCTGTGTAGTTGATGCTGGCCACTGATACAGGTGGACAGTAAAAAGTTCAGGCACAGCTGGCGACCCAGGCACAGAAAGTCCTTTCCGCCATGGCCAAGGACAGCGATGCCATCATGCAGAGGGAGGGACACCAGCACCTTTTCTTGAAACTGTGTGTGTTGAGTTCCGCAGACCCTGAGGTCTCCGGTGTCTTCACGCACCAACAACGGCCTCTACGCCTCTCCGGGCTGTCTCCGGGAGACGAGAAAACGAATCGCAGTCCCGACGTTCCACCTGTACAATACTCTACGGCAAAATTGTTTTGGACGAGGGCACACATACAAGACGGCAAATGACATCAGCCGGCGCTTCTGCTACGATAAAATATCTTGTCGTGTTTTTTGCATTGATATTTTGGAACTTCGGAGAGAGTTTGATAAAGGAGAAAGGAAGAGCAATTATTTCGATTTCGATTTCGATTTGCTGTACCGAAAACTTTGGGGTGGTGTGGCAGGTGGCAGAGATGTTGCTGGGTGTTTGTTCTCCCCGTCGACAGAATTTGATGGCAACACAGGATATGAGTAACAAAGAATCCCAGTGAATTATCTTGTAATTCAATGCCCGGATAACCAGCGAGGGCTACAAGAAACAATGCGCAACGCACAAGGGTTTGCTCTCAGAGCTTGCTCGGTCCTCGTCTTTCTATGCTCAGCAGTCGGACAAAATACACACTACTTCGAAGGGCCGGCGTGGATCCCTCCTTATCCGATCGGAAAGTTAGCAAGGGACATCCACGATCTGCCGGACGGCTTAGAAATTGCCCGGTCTCACAATAAGTACACAGCTTTGCCCGAAGACGACGACGAAGTTAAGAAAGTTGCCTGGGGCATGCAAGGATACCAGCTTGAAGCTCAGCCAAACCATCCTGGAGAGATAGCAGCAGTTGGACCAAGTAACTACATAAACGCGAATTATCCGGGTCTTCAAGCCATTGCTACTACACCGGGACTCCCTCATACCCCACTAAAATTACCTTTATTTCCTGGACTTCGCAACGGTTTCTCGCGAAAACCAACAGGAGCTCACGATCTGCCGGAGCCTGCTGCATCTGGAATGGGTGTGGTAGTCGGTAACATCAACATTCCGCTTGCAGGCACTTCGCAGTGGGGAGCGGAATCTTCATTATATGGTTTTTCATCAATGCGTTATGATCAAACCCCCGGTGATATGACATGGATACCACATCAACGATAGTTGTGCATACCATCTGCAAGTTTGCAACAGACTTCCTGTACGAGCTTGCCGGAGCAGGATATCACGTATCACGTGGAGCTGGAAACTATTCGTGAGCAGTCTACGGCCAGACAGAGCCTTCGCCCTGGCAAGATATACCTTACACCTTACACTTACACCTTACAATTACAACGATTTATACAACAACCATTTCATCGAATGATCCAGAGTGGCAGCCCGGAAAGAATGATTTTAAAAGACTGCTGTTGAACCTTTTAAATTTCTTTCTACGACAACCACCAATGTCAATGCCAAAAACAATGCCGAAAACAAATGCCAATGCCAAACATGTGACATGTGACGTGACTCAGAGACTCAGAGCTTTGTCACGTGCTCTGCTTGATAGCCTAGAGACTTTAAAATT
>JACLAD010001283.1_pt1 | contig 33907 bp, 31 predicted proteins | sample 8027901 | NCBI WGS metagenome assembly JACLAD01 (sample SAMN15725071, study PRJNA655200) | protist metagenome | isolation source: fluorescence activated cell sorting (FACS) single amplified genomes of... | place: Spain: Blaines Bay Microbial Observatory, Mediterranean Sea | collected 2016-07-05 | reverse complement strand
AAAAAACTTTGTCAATGCTCACTATCCGAATTTCTTTGGTGAGTGTGACTTTACTGACAAAACGGACGACACCCTATCATTGCCAGGAGTTGTCGATTTGACACGCCTGGGTAACACAATATATGAGCAGGATACCATGGACCAAAAAACTGGCAAAGCCTATCATTTTGAATGTAATTTTGATCATGACATCAAGGACAGCGTTGATGAGGAATATCAAGAAACGCTGATGAGATGCGCAGGGTATGACGACATTTTTGTCATTGACTGCGATGATTACGGCGATGATTTAAATGATTATGGACAAGATTTTTATCAAAAATACTATTAACTATAGGACGGACTAATGATCAAGCGGCTTGAGCGCCAAGATGCGTTTATAGAGATCGTTTTTCTTCAGTGGCGTGATGGGAGATAAGATTTGCTTGATCGTTTGAGCACTGAGGCCATTGTCCAGCATGGACTTGATACAAGCATCCAACTCAAGCACGGCCTTCTCATCATCACCCAACGAGCTCTTCGGTTCTGAACCAGCTAGGATCACGACAAATTCTCCGAGTAACTGTTGATCCGAAAGTGTCTGACGCACCTCCCCTAGAGATCCATGCCAAAAACACTCAAAACGCTTGGTCAATTCTTTGACAACAAAGACAGATCTTGACGTTGAAAAAACCTTCTCACAATCTTGCAGCATGGCGATAAGCCTGTGCGGACTCTCATAAAAAACAAGCGCCTCATGACTGTCTTTCATGGCATCTAACTGCTGCAAGCGGTCATTTGATTTTCTCTGTAAAAAACCATAAAAACGAAATGGCATTGCGGGAAATGGACAAATAGATAAGGCAGCAGTCACTGCACAAGGCCCGGGTACGGCCAGCACTCCAAACCCAGCCGCATGGGCCATCTGAACACATTTTTGTCCTGGGTCACACATCAAGGGCGTCCCCGCATCACTGATCAGAGCAATACCATTCTTGACGCATTGATTGAGGTAGTGCTCAATGTCTTTCTCTGTCTCATGGTCTGTTAATTTACGTAACTGTTTTGGCTTGATACCAAAATGTCGCAATAGCTTCAAACTATGATCTGTGTTTTCACACAAGACAAGATCAACGTCTCTCAAGCAGTCCAGTGCTCGCTGGCTGACATCTGCCAAATTCCCGATTGGCGTTGCGACTACAAAGAGCCTTTTGGCGATTTCATTTGACTTCATTGAGGTTTTTCCTTATCTTTACAATAGGTTTTTAGGAATGGTGCCATGCGGCCAGTTGTGCTAGTTTCTGTTATTAGTGGTTTGCTTTTGGCCCTGAGCAGCTGTAGTGACAGTAGCATGTCAGTTGCACCTCAAGGAACGCCACACTACGAAAAGCTTAGCTTGTCCGCTGTTGAAAAGCAATCTTTCACCAGCAAAGAGGATCTAGACACACTTTTTATGCAAACTCGCTATGCTCAGCCACAGGAGAAGAACCCTCTCTACATCACCATCAGCCGTCGTCTTACCAAAGATGCCCAGTATCCGCTCGCCAACATATTGCTTGATAAAACCACTGGACTGACTGCGGACGAGCATGAGGAGAAGCATTTGCTGTTGGCTCAACAGAATATGAATCTGCGGCGTTACGATAAAGCTTATCAGGCTTTGATTAATTTGCGCGATACCCCCGCTGTTGATCATCCTCGTTATCAATTACTCCTAAGCTGGTACTACTACGAACGCGGTAGCTTCTCAAGTTATCTGCTTGCACTCAATGATGCTGTAGAAACTGCTAAGACGAAACAGTCTAAGTTATCACAAGATCTTTTGCTGGTTGCGTGGACAAGTGTGCAGCTGGCTAATCGAAGCCAACTGGATCAATTGGAAGCTCATCCAGATCCCCTCTTGAAAGGATGGGTTGCATTGCGGTCCCTGGTTGACCCTATGGATAATCCGTCATTGACTCGCTCTGCGCAAGAAACCGTCGCAAAACTCACTCAGTGGCGACAAGATAACCCAGAGCACCCCGGAAACAGATTGTTTAAACATGCAGGCCATGATTCCAAAACACTGCCGACGCCCCCAAAAAAAATCAGTAAGATTGGCCTCATGCTCCCACTAACCGGCAAAAATCAAAAGGCTTCACAGCTCATTCAGAAATCGCTATTCTCCACTTATTTCCAGCTTCGCCCTCAAGATCAAATGCTCTCTGTGTATGACTGTGGTCAAAAACAAGCTTCTACACTCTATGCTAACGCCATCAAAGATGACCACATACAGGCCATGATTGGGCCTCTGACCAAATCAGAAACCGATCAACTCATTAGCGAACAAGATATTTCAGTCCCTACACTCACTCTGAATGGGAGTCGATTTCATAAGCCCCTGTTGACTCAATATAGCCTATCTCCAGTCCAAGAAACACAACAACTGGTGATGAATATGCGCTTGAGCGGCTATAATCATCCACTTGTGATCAGCGATGACTCTGTAACCTCGCAGCAGATCTCACAGGACTTTACCTCTCAATTTGTCCGCCAAGGAGGCGTAGTCGCTGACTCTACGTTGCTCAGCGGGGATTTCAATCAGGCCGTGTCTAAAGCGCTGGGAACTGAGTCGAGTCAACAACGCTATCGCTTTATCCAATCGCTGAGTCCTGAGCCTATTCGTATGGTTCTACATAAGCGTCAGGATATCGATAGTATATTTTTTACAGGCGATCTGAAAAATGCCAGACAACTGGTCCCCATGCTCAAGTATCACTATTCTGGCAACCTTCCCATTTTCTCTACTTCATCTGTGAATAAATCGACCAACCATTTCAAAAACAGAGATTTAACAACAGCCCTATTCTTTGACACACCTCTTTCAAATACCAATACCTCTGGACCAGAGGGTGCGCGTCAGGCTCAATCTTTGTTGCAAAAAATGCACAACGCCGACCCAAAACACTTCTCGGAGCATTATCGCTTTTATGGGCTGGGCATTGACGCTTATTTGATCACCCAGACTAGCTATCTCTGGGATGTACTGGATGGGTACACCATTATTGGGATTAATGGCATGCTTTTCAAAGACTCTGAGGGTAATATTCAGCGGGGACTGACACGCATGGTCTTCAAAGATGGCGCGGCCATACCAGACCAACGCTATGATACCGTTCGTGAGCAGTGGCGAGTACTGACTCACGAACACATCTAGATTTTGATGCTTTGGTCCATGTGATCGCGAGACGACTTGAGCTCTCATTGCTGCTCAAAATGCTTACTATTTTGGTACTGAGTTTCTTTGTCTCAACAACAGCATTGTGTGCTTGAGAGCCTCTTCTTTGAAAGTCGACTGACTGCTTATGAGCATGTCCAAATACTCCTAACCTGTATTGTACTCTCTCACTAAGCTGATATCCTTGACTCAAAGCCACATGATCATAGTGGGGCCTAATCGTATAAACTGGATCAACAATGCCACTGTCATCGCGAGTCATTGGTTTGATGGGCGAAAAAACAGCCCAACTCTACCTCATCCTGCATGGATTTAGAACCATTCAAACCAATTACCGCTGTCGCCATGGAGAAATTGATTTGATTATGCATCGCCAATCGCTGCTGATTTTTGTTGAAGTTAAAACGCGTATTAATGCCTCTTTGTGTATGACACTTGACTGCATAGACTCACTCAAGCAAAAGCGTATCGTGCACGCATCCTCACATTTCCTGTATCGTAATCCACGATGGCGAGTGTGTGACCAACGCTTTGATGTTGTCACTGTCTTGGTCTCGAGGATGAGTATTTGTTGGCTTTGCAATGCTTTCTAGCATAGGAGCGGATTTACTTTACTATCGCATTTTGACGTAGGATATCTTACTGTTGGCTAGATTCTTCTACTAATTTTCTCATACCTGTTATCTCATATGGACTTCGTGGCAAACTATTTCTGTTACCTCATTCCAGGGGTGTTGTTGAATAACTCCTATAGACCGATGGAATTGATGGGCACAAGCTCTTGGCATTGATGGTGTTTTTTGCTATGGTGATTTTATGATCAATAAACGATATGTCACATTATCTCTTGCAGTGTTACTGATGGGAAGCTCTCTTGGGGGATGCTCTCTTACCACTGGGTTTGTTTTGGGGGCTTCAACTGCTGCCTATTTTCTTGTTGGATCAAAAAAGTGAGGATTTAAACTATGTCTAGAGTGTTCTTTGTTATGTTATCTGTCTGTTCCCTTTTACTGACGGGATGTCGCAATCAAGATGTTTATATCGAGGATGACTCAGCTATGTCAGATCATCTTCGGGCTGTCAATGCGCATTCGAAAATTGCACATACGGTGCAAGCATCACCGTCATCTCGTCCAGTTGTCAATCGTGCCGATTATAAGTATGACGATCAGAAATTGAGCCACGAAGTTCTGGCCGCACTACTCAGCCAAGATGAGCTTAAGAAGTCTCATATTCGTGTTGCAGGCTATCATGGTGATCTCCTGATTTTAGGGGAAGTTCCATCTGAGTCCTCCATCACATTGGCACAAAATATTGCCGCAAGCTTTGACACGGTTAGATCTATACAAACAGACTTGGTTGTTGGCAATAATCTGCCTGCTGGACAACGGGCTGCGGATAGTTTAGCCACTACACTAGTAAAGACAGAGATTGCGAAACTGGATGTGCCTCATGCCCATCTTCATATTGTCACCAATAATAACAAAGTCTATGTCGTTGGACCGCTATCTGCCAAAGATAAAAGTCAGATCCTGGATCAGATTACGACTATGACCAATGTCGATGGGGTATATTTTTACTATTAATCAATGAATGCTACACACTACCAAGCTTTTTTGTACAGTCTAAGTATCTGGTTGTTGCCAGGGCTTTTTGCCATTACTGTGCACGAGGCTGCACATGGACTTTGTGCATTATGGTATGGTGATAGGACGGCATTTTTTCTTGGCCGAACCACACTCAATCCATTTAAGCATGTTGACCCAGTTGGCACTGTGCTCGTCCCACTTATGTTGCTTTTTACGCAGTCCAACTTTTTATTCGGCTGGGCAAAGCCAGTTCCTATTAATCAACGAAATCTCAAAAATCCTGATCGCGATATGGCCGTCATTGCCCTTGCAGGCCCACTGGCTAATGTGCTCATGGCCGTTATTTGGGTGGCTGTGGCTAAAGCGGCTCTGATATTGCTAGCGTCCTCGCCCAGTCCTCAATTGGAGTGGTTGTTTCAGTCTGCCCGCATTGGCATACTCTTTAACTTCATATTGGCTGTCTTTAATCTTATTCCGATTCCACCGCTGGATGGCTCACGTATTCTGAATGCCTTCCTTCCATACTATTTGTCACGCCAGCTTGATCTACTCGAGCCTTATGGGCTACTTATCGTTTTGGCACTGATTTTTACTGGCATTCTTCCTATGTTGATTGGCCCACCACTTTTTGGGTTACTGCAGCTGGTTGACGCGATTTTGTAGAGTCCTATGCAAGAACCTTTAAACTCAGAGCTGTTGCAGCTAACCTGTGATTTGATCGCGGAGCAATCTATTACTCCGTTTTCAGCACGATGCTTCACAATCATTGAACGCTTCTGCCAAGACCATCAACTTCACTATCAACGTCTTGACTGTCATGATACACAAAACCTTTTTATTACTACCCAACAGAGCAAGCAGTTTCGTTTACTCCTGTCCGGCCATATAGACGTTGTTCCTCCGGGTGACATTAAGCAATGGAGCCATAACCCATTTCAAGCCAGCATTCGCGACGATATCCTGTATGGACGGGGTGCTGTTGATATGAAAAGCAGTGTTGCTGCAATGCTGATCGCCATCAAACACATGTTACAACAAAAACTGGAATGTGCACCGGTTGCCCTGCTACTGACCAGCGATGAGGAAGGTGTGGCCCAAGATGGCACTCGTTATGCGATTGATCAGCTGATACGCCAGGGCTATCAATTTCAGTATGCGCTGGTTGGCGAACCAACCAGTGTTGAGAGTCTGGGTGATACAGTTAAAACTGGTCGCCGAGGCTCACTCTCAGGTCATGTGACCATCGTTGGCAAACAATCACATGTGGCTTATGCTGAGCATAATGTGAATCCTATTTTTGCGCTCAGTCAGTTTATTCATGATGCAAAAACTTGCGTATGGGATGAGGGATTTGAAAACTTTCCATCAACTCAGTTTTGTGCCACCTCATTTGAGAGCCGAAGCCCTGCCGGCAATGTGACGCCAGCCAAAGCATCATGTCATTTTAATTTTAGGTTCAGCCCTGCATCAACTCATGCATCTTTAAAAAAACAGGTAAACGACATGCTTGAAGACAGTGGGCTTCACTTTGAGATTAAGTGGAGCCCTCCGAGCCATGCTTTTTACAAAAAGCCTGGCCATCTGACCAAACAAGTGATTGAGAGTATTGCTACCATTTGTGATATAGAGGCCACACTATCCACTAGCGGTGGCACCAGTGATGCACGTTTTCTCGCCGCCCATGTTGAGGAGATCATAGAAATTGGACCTAAAAATAATACTGCACATCAAATTGATGAGCATATCCCTATACATGACCTTCAACGCCTTTGTTCTCTGTACACCGACATATTAATGCGAGTAACACGATGATGTCTTGCTTGGGAAGCTGACCACTGGAGATAACAACAATGGTGGGCGCGACTAATCAAGCCGGTATATCGTACAACTGTTTGGTGCTATTTGATTATTGTTAGAGTCGGCTTCTTGTTTTTTTTGATGCTTGTGATGTTGTCTGATGGTCCAGGGTCTACGGATTCGACCTCTAAAGACTCAATATTCATATCGATGTAATCAGCGATGCCACCAATTCCCTCAACGCTATCTTCCTCATCAAAAGTGATCCCTTCTCCCGTTTCATGGGAATAAATAGCAATGATTGACTCCATTGGCAAACGAATGTTCACAACTTTCTGGCCAAAATTTGCTAAAAACACAATGGCTTCATTCTCAATTTTTAATTCTCGTGTCGCACGCGGTGATATATTGAAAACAATTTGCCCATCAGTGATGTATTCATTGGGCACTTCGGTGCCATCATACCCTATCCCTGCTAGAACATGTGGCGTGTACTCATTGGCAATACACCACTCGTGCATACCTCTTACCAAAAAGGGCTTACTAGATATGACCATAGTATTCCTCGTTCATCTCTTTTTCAGCTTCAGATAGACTCTCTCGGAATGAGCTTCTCTCAAAAATCCTAGCTGCGTATTCTTTGATGGATTTTGCCTTCTCGGGTAGCTCAATACCTAATAGGGGCAACCTCCAGAGAATCGGCGCTATTGTGCAATCAACAAGTGAATACTCTTGACTTAAAAAATATGGCATTTCTTTGAATGCTGGGATCATTTTGAGCAAAAACCCCTCAAGAGCTGTGCGTGACGCTTTATCGTCTTTATCTTTACAAATTTTATCCACTAATGGATACCAGTCCTGCTCTATGCGATGTATCATCAAACGAGTCTTAGCACGGGAGACTGGGTAAACCGGTAGAAGAGGCGGATGAGGAAACCGCTCATCGAGATATTCAATGATGATGGTTGCCTGATTCAAAACCAAATCTCTGTCAATAAGAACTGGCAGTGTGTGATATGGGTTGATGTTGAGGAAATCCTCACCAGGCTCGTCTAAATCAATGTACTCGATTTCAACGCTAACGGCTTTCTCTGCCAAGACTAGACGGGCTCTATGATCATTGAGATCATAGCCGGTCACGTCAGACAAACAAGTAATACTTGACTTTTTTGGCATTATCATATGGAGATACTCCCTAGCAAATATGGTTGCAGGCTACTCAGCGTTGTCAGCAGGATTAACGTTTTGAGAACTGCTTTGCTTTACGCGCTTTGACAAGACCAACCTTCTTACGCAAGACTCTTCTAGAGTCACGTGTTAGTAAGCCAGCTTTGCGAATGATTTGATGCCATTTCTCAACGCCTAGCGGTCCTTCACTTTCTGTGATGGATTCATCAGTCGCTTCAGCCTCTGCGGAGACCTCACTATCGTCTTCTTCGAGGATTTGAGGGCTGTTTTTCTTAGCAAATAGATCGAGTGCACGTGCGATACCGAGACTCACGGCACCTGATTGCCCATTGACGCCACCGCCTTTGACAGTGACTACAAGGTCAAACATGCCGTCTTGATGTAAAATTTTGAGTGGCTTTAATGCTTGTGATAGCCAAATGGTATCTTTACCGAAGAAGTCTTCAAGACTACGTTTGTTCACAGTTACTTTACCTGTGCCTTCCTTCATAAAAACCCGTGCTGAAGATGCTTTTCTACGACCTGTCGCGTAGTAGTATCCGTTAACGATTTGCGCTGTCATTTAAAACCTCCGCTAACTGCTTGCCTCTTTGTAGTTCAATTTTGATTGGCGATTGTGCCTCATGTGGATGATCCCCACGGTAACATTTGAGCTTGGTGATGAGTTTGTTCCCTAGCGGGCCTCTTTTCAACATTCTTTTGACGGCAAGCATCATGACTTTCTCAGAGCTCACGGCCATTTGCTCTTCAAATGTTCTTTGTTTGAGGCTTCCGATTCTTCCTGAGTGCCTGTAGTAGATTTTATCTGTGCTGTTACACACGACGTCACTGCAGTTATAAACGACTACGAAGTCGCCAAGATCGGTGTGAGGCGTGTAAGTTGGCTTGTGCTTACCTTGCAAGATCACAGCCACTTGTGTTGCAATTCGACCAAGGTTTTTTCCAGCAGCATCAATGGCGTACCATTTCCTTTGTGTGTCATAATACGACTTTGTTGTTTGTTGTTGCATAAATTAATCTCATGAATCAATCGGAACCAGATGACGATTATACTAAAACAACCCATGATTCACAATACTTTTTTGAAATTATCATAGATTTTATTCTCAACACGCATCAAGGTTCTTTGAAATGGGTTGCGATGCACCTCTGACAAGGGGTAGCGCCAGCGCGTGTAGACAAAGCGATACAAGCTTGCTAGATTGTTAATGTGAAAGTTTGTGAGTGAAGCGATATGAAAGTGTGTAGATTCTTCTTTTTACTGTGTGTGATGCAACTCAGTGCCTTAGTCTATGCAGAGACCTGTGGTCGTGGAACAATCGACACAGATACCACTGGATGTTGTGGTGGTCGTACATACGACTTAAAAACCAAAGGATGCTGAGGTGGTCAAATATACCACACAGACATCGAAGGATGCTGTGGTGATAGCACATACTACAAAGACACCGCAGGATGCTGTGGTGGTGCAACATACTACAAAGATACCTATGAATGCTGTGGTGATGCAACAGCCCAGAAAGATACCTATAAATGTGTAGGTGGCAACATAGAAGATAAGTGAGAGATACGAAGAATTCTACGGGGGCATTTGTGCAAATCACTGGCACACATTACCGAGGCCACTCTGTGTCTCTGCGCACTGGGTTGTCACAGCAGAGCGGTCAACTGAAGAAACCTTTTTATCCATCTGAGTCTGTCGATTTTTTGGACCCCTTAGCTGTTGCCTCTTTTGTTGCTTTGCTTGGACCATCTTTCTTTGCTATGTCTTGCTTAGCTTTCTCTGTGCCAGCTATCGCCGCCTTTGTCTGAGCACTTGAAGCTTTATCTGGCTTCTCAGAGACTTTGACTGCCCCAGCCCCCTCTGTTGCCTTAGACTGATTGGCATTGCTGACATCATTATTGCTATGGTCTTCTCCTGGATCCGATGATGCGTCAGTGATTGAGCCAGGTGCAGCCACCCCCTGCTCTGTGATACTTCCTTGAACTTCGCTTTCTTCATGTGATTCACTACTGGTCAGGGCGCTTGTGCCCGTAGAACTCATTCCTGGCGCCACGGTTTGTCTGAGCTCATTGTCTGCCGTTAGGGTGAATTTATCCTTGAGGTAGTGCTCTCTTTTTTCATACCATGTGCTTTCGGCAGGTGTAGGCTCAAAACCCAAACACTCTATCTGATTGATTTTTGTCAATGCCCATAAGTTGCGCATCAACATGCGATGGCCCTCACGCATTTTGACATGATCAAGCTCTAATTCTTTCATAAAGTCAACGAGGTCAAAAGCTGAGATCATTTTTCGCCACGCCCCCGATTCATTCAACCCATAAACGGTTGTGTCAACAGTATTATCATCAACTGCAACACTGTAGTTCTCATCAAACCCACTCAGCGATCCTCGCAAGCTCATTGAGACTGTCAGCCCATTCCCCTCGTCTTGCTGACGCACCTGACACAATACAGGAGCACCTGCATCCGATAGCCATCTTATCTCAGGCCCCTCTGATAAAAAATCTTTCAGTAAGTCATTATTTTTATTGGTTACCGTGCAATCAAAATTGATGTATGCCCAATTACTAAGTAAGTAATCGATATTCTCTTGAGTAGACTCACTGACTTCGGCAGCTTCATCTCCGATAAGCGGACCATTGGTTTGCTGGATTAAGTGAATAAAATCATTTAGATCATTTTCATTGCTCATCTCAACGACATGAGCAATGTAGAATGGATTGGCCTGTAGCCGGTTGAGCACACCCACGCTCGCGCTTGCTAACATTTTTTCTAGATGCCCCTCTTCTTGCCTACCCTCAAATACTTTTGTGAGAAAGTCCACCAGCTCTTGGTCGCTACACTGTATACTGGTATCACGCGGCACTGAAACATCTGATCCATCACTGGTGGCTATTTGTGCTGTTGTCTGGGTCTGCCCCTGCTGATTTGCCGACTCACTGTCGGCCTGCGGGCTTTGAGCAGCTGGCATGGCGTCATCTTGCTGTGCTTGAGCTACTACTTCAGGCTTGGCTGCACTGGATTGCGGGTCATCTTTTGGGGGTTCAGCGTCTGTGGGAGCATCTGCCTTGCTCTCATCGCCCTGATTGCTTCCATCAACAACAGCCTCTTTCGTTGCGGTAGTGACTTCTTCTGGACTGCTTTGTTCAGCATCTACAGCGCTCTTGCTGCTTGTTGCTGCAGCGTCATCAGTCTGTACATCAGCCGGGGCAACTTTTTCTGCAGTGGAAGCGTCCGAAACACTGCCTGGCTTGACTGGCTCGCTTTCCTGATCCGAAGCATCTTTGGCCTCAGATTGGTCTGACTCAATACCGAATGCTTTGTCTATGATCTTAACAACCGCCTCGGGGGCATCTGCGGTGATGATGTCTGATAGGACTGATGGGCTCGTACTCAGGGCCTGGATGATCTCATTGGGTGCATCATGTAGTAATTTTTGCCACTCCTCCTCTTTGTCTCGACACTTGAATATGCTCTGTGCGAAACTGTGTAGTGCTGCAAGCTGATTTTTTTCCATGCTACTTTCACTCTCTAGTATGATCTTATCCAACATGCAGCTTCATGAGAAGTCGCCCTTAACTTCGAGGTTTCCCTGCGTATCGATTTGCACCTGGGACACACATGGCATGGCGTTAGCATACTGCAGTGTCTATCTGGAAACCTAAGAATAATTTAACAAAATGCCCAACGTCATACAAGAGCCGAGCAGGCATTATGCCAATCAACCTTAAACCAGATTGAGCCATCAAGATCATAACGCACGTCATTGAAACAAATCATGTGACTTATCCCTCCGCCCTCTTCTCTGCTTTGTCACTGTTTTTCCCATAATCCATAGTTTACAGTCACTCTTTATATTCAAACTGCCTATATCTGTTTGGGCTCCTCTATTTGTTCTCTTGATTGGATTGATTTCAAAATTCTGATTGGATGCATGCGGCGTATGCAATCAAACGACTGACGTGTTGAGAGTGAACCATCATTCTAGATAAGATCATCCTCATCATTGATACATGGATCTCATCCATTGTGATCACGTTTTTCAATGACACCCATAGCTATCAAGCTGAAGGGTGACCTCGATGCTATGGATCATCGATGTCAACTATGTCTATGATGATGTATTTCCTGACTTTTCTAACTTACTATTGCGACAATATCCATTGATTTTTCCCGATACCTTCTTGGAAATGACTCGGGCTTGTGATAACATTTGGAGGTATAAAGAAGCAAGGAAAAATGTTGTGAACGATGCTCAAGCACCTATTGATCTAGAAACCATGCGCCACTCCTGCGCGCACGTGATGGCAGCTGCCATACAAACTCTGTGGCCGAATGCCAAATTTGGTGTTGGTCCTACCACAGAAAATGGCTTTTACTACGATGTTTTGGTTGATACGAACATCACTGAGGAAGATCTTGCCCGCATTGAAACAGCCATGCGCAAGCTTAAGAAAAAGAAACATCGCTTTGTCCAAACCACCGTACCAACAGATGAAGCCATTGCCCTGATGCAGTCTGACGAGCAGCCTTTTAAGGTTGATTTGTTAGAGCTCCTCAAAAGTAAGGGCTCAACGGCTATTGAGAAGACGCTTGAGGATGACAAAGCTGCTGCTTTGGAAACAGATGCATCTGGCAAGCCTACGGTCACACTCTATCAAACTGGCGCATTCACTGATCTTTGTCGCGGGCCTCACGTGTCTCACTCAGGTGAAATTGGGCAATTCAAATTACACAAGCTGGCTGGCGCCTATTGGCGTGGCGATGAAAAGAATCCGCAGCTTCAAAGAATTTATGGCCTATGCTTTGCAGAGAAAGATCAGCTTGATGCTGAAATTGAGCGCTTGGAACAGCTCAAGCTGCGTGACCACAGGCGCTTAGCTAAAATCCTTAAAATTTACCATCTCGAAGAGGAAATCGGTCGAGGCCTTCCCTTATGGCTGCCAAACGGCATGGCCATTCGACAGGAGCTTGAGTATCTTGCACAGCGCTATGAGCGCGAAGATGGCTATGTGAATGTTTCAACCCCTCATATCGCTAAAGAGTCTCTGTATACTAGGTCAGGACACTTGCCTTACTACAAGGATGATATGTACAATCCCATTGAACTTGACAATGAAAACTATTATTTGAGACCCATGAACTGCCCTCATCATCATATGGTGTACAAGTCAAGTCCCCGGTCTTATCGTGATCTACCTGTTAGGATTTCTGAGTGGGGCCAAGTCTATCGCTATGAGAAATCTGGGGCTTTAAATGGACTCATGCGTGTGAGAGGCTTTTGTATGAATGACGCGCATATCTATTGTCGATATGACCAAGTTAAAGAAGAGTTTCAGAAAGTGATTGCGCTGCATGCCCGTTATTACAAATTATTTGATATCCACGACTTTAAAATGATTTTAGCGCTTCCAGATTTTGAGAAAGCCAATAAATACAGTGATGACAAAGAAAACTGGGAAAAAACAGCCACAACCATCCGACAAGCCATGGACGAAATGGGCTTCCCATACGAAGAAGAAGAGGGCGAAGCAGCGTTTTATGGACCAAAAATTGATTTCATTATCAAAAGCGCCCTTGGTACTGAATACACCATTTCAACCTGTCAGCTTGACTTCATGGCTCCCGCGCGGTTTGACCTGGATTATCGATCTGATACCGGCGATCAAGCGCCAGTGCTGGTTATCCATCGCGCGCCTCTTGGCACCCATGAACGCTTTATTGCCTTCTTACTCGAGCATTATGGTGGCAACTTTCCGACTTGGCTAGCACCTTGCCAAGTAAAAATCATACCCATCAGTGATAGGCACCATGACTATGCCAAAAAAGTCTATGATGCCCTCTTTCAAACCGAGGTGTCCTGTGCCACTGGTGGTATTCGAGTTGAGCTAGACAATAGCAGTGAGCGTATGCAGAAAAAAATTCGTAACGCACAGATTGAGAAGGCTCCCTACATGCTGGTGATTGGCGATAAAGAAGCTGAAAGTCAAACGGTTAATGTGCGCTTGAGAGATGGTCAAACGCTCAGCGATATTCCTGTGGGCCAGTTGATTGATCGACTGAAAGCTGAAATTGAACAGCGTCTGGATCATCAGCACGCCGAAAATAAAAGTGAGGCCCAATAGCATGAGCAAAGACAAAATGAACTTTGAAGATACACTCGCCCAGCTTCAGAAAACAGTAGAGGCTCTTGAGCAGGGCAATCTACCGCTTGAAGAGGCGCTGTCGCAATTTCAACATGCTGTCACTTTATCGAAAGCATGTCAAAAAACCCTTCAGCAAGCAGAGCTTAAAATCTCACAAATTTCACAAGAAGGCAAACTGGTTGATCCGTCTGAGATTGACCGGGAAGACAAGGACGCTTAGGGCAATCCCTTCATTTGCATCTGGCTTACCGCCAGGCCATGTACACTCATGGCTTGGTCATAAGCGGGTTTGCGCTATACGATGGGTCAGCTGTTGACCTACGTGACCTTTACTTGATGACAAGATCAGGCCCTAATAGGCGTTGGCACCGGCCACACTGCTGCAAACATTCTCGACACCCATGGCCTTTGCCCACAGCTGTTATGAGTCGCACGCATGCTCGCTTGATCTTGATTATGACTTAGCTCATTTTCAATATTGTGCACTAGACTTGATATTGTTGACTCCATTCCCCACAATCGATTCATCTCAGCTCTAGCTCTAACTTTACTCTCTGTCATCCGCATCCTCTGGAGGCCTTCAACGGTAAATAGGGTGTTATCCAATATAGATGGTTGCGGTATTTTTTTATGCGTGGCGACACAGTCTTCTAGCATGCGCACCATCATGTCAAATGTTTTTTGTACCGCCACCTTTGATTCTCTTGGGCAATTGACAACCGCATAACATGACAAAGCCATGTATAATGCACTCCACGTGTCATGAAATGTGCCGTTCGGGGATACTGTGGCATCTTTGACAACGGAGTCAAAATCTTGGCGGATGGCACGAAACTTTTCGATTGATTCTGGCTTGAGGTCTAATTTAAGCAGCAGTCTCTTCTTCTTGAAGTTCTCAAGTACGATCTGGGCACCAGCACCGCTAAATTTACCAAAAAAGCTCAACATAACATGCTGCCGTTGTAAGCCACAAAAAGGTGGCGTTGTTGGGGGATAGACGGTCATCTGACTGTAATCTGGGTAATCAATCACACTCACTTCAGCATTCTTGTTGATAACAACATTGGCAAGCTTTAAATCCATGTGTGCACGCCCCTGCTGATGTAGTGTGCGAAGATTGCTAGCGATAGACTTCACCATCGCATTGATATCATTGACGGACAATGATGGCTTTTGAGATGTCCAATTGGTGTGGTTTGTAGCGTTGTCAACACTGCTGTCGTTATCCCCTCTTGTTGTGTCCAGTGTAGCTGCTCTATGGATTACTCGACAGAGATCCTCTCCTTTACTCTCCTCAATCCGAATGACTTGGTGACTATGACGCGTCTTTGGGCTTAACAAAACTGACTCACTTGGCAGCTTGTTGTTCGTGTAAACTGATACAGCATACTCACATCGCTTCTCGTATCCAGCAGACGTTTTGAAATGATGATTTTCTTCCCGCTGACGTGCCTGTGACCTGTTTGCATCATTGGTGAAGCAAGAAACCTTCGAGCCATCAGAGCATTTACTTTTGGGAAACACATGTAGCCCTAAATCAAGCCCACCATCTATTCTGGGGAGAAATGTCAGCGCAACTTTTCTGGGGAGCTGATGATTGGGGTCAAAATGTATCATGAAATCTCCGGCTCGATCAACCTGCCCTGTATTTGATGTGTTTTGATTAAAAAAGTTTTCTTTGATTTTGGATGGATTCTTTTTTTGGAAAATCACCCCACGACGCCCTGTCACGAAAGCATTGATTATCTTTTTTTGGATGGATGGCTGACTCAAGTACTCTTTGATGATCTGTTGGTCGTCTTTTGATACTCTATCAAACTCGCTGGCCATGAAGTGAAGCATTAATCTGTTATGTGCATACTGAAACACCCCATAACTCAGTAAATAGGCCCCAATCCAAATAGCGAAAGCGCCTATTAAACTTGGCAATAAGGCCCACTGCGTGCTCAGCGCCATAAAGGCAATGAGCGATAGGCAAAGTCGACTTATTTCCTGATGAGTGTGTAGCCAGGGCATTTGTTGAGAAAGCGTTGTCATCATTTTTCTGTATTTTTTGTTATATTGTACAGTATCTTACTCGTTCTTGTCAATACCATGCTTGAACAGTTCAATATCATCATACCGCTAACTGGTTATATCCTATCCATAAATCGCTGGGGCGCTGTAAGCCATGCAGGCGCTTCAACGGTTGATGAACCCATACGCATTGAATCCAAAGGACAAGTTGATCACTATGCCAGTCTTGCGCCACACTCCAACCTATTGACTCGTATGCTGCCATGTTATAGAATCTGGCCAAGTTATAATCAATGAACATCTATGAAAACACCAAAAGCTCAGCCCGATATGAGAACCTCCCTGCTTTACCCAATGCAACTGGACAAGCAGTCGTTTACTGTTACGGTGTGCATCCTCCTTGTCTGCTTGATGCCATTTGCAGGTCACTTGGTCGTCCGTCGTTTTTTTGAAACACTGTACTTTGGGGTTGTTCCAGCGTTTGTTGCCCTAACTTTTGTTATTGAGATTATCATTGACTTTTTCCAAGCTATCATACCTAGGCAATCAAGTTTCACTGCCACTGTCGTCAAATGTGTCACTTGCTGGGCAATCGGTTCGGTGGCGATTGCTGCAATGGCATGTAGCTTCCCAGCACCGCTGGCCAAAGAGCTATTGATTGTCTCCTCATTCATCACTCTATTGGTGCGTTATTATATTGCCCGAATGCGTCATCTCCGCGCTTCTGTTTGGTTGATGTTATCGCCGCTGGCGGTCATTACTCTGCCGTATGTGCTATATGCCTTGTTCTGTAAAGAGTCTTTGCCTGAATATCTGACCAATCAATGAGATTGTATTTGCAGATAAAATGTGTTTTTCCTCTTCTTACGATGGCTGCCTTGAGCTGCCCTGTGCAATTTGCTATGCTTGGCTCTCACGCTTGACTACCATATTATGCCTGATACTTGTACACCATTGCGCCACAATTTGTCTGATCAAGCGTTGGCATTCAACAGGTTCTTACAAAAGACACAAAAAAACTGGGCAACATCACTCATTGCTCATGAAAAGAAAGCTCAGTGGCATGTTGAACATCGGCCACTTGAGCACCATGATAGCCTGATTTATCACATTGCTGATGGTGATTTTCTTGAAAAAGCTGGCATTAATTATTCCATGATTACCGGCGACTCTTTGCCTGTTCATGCCACACAAAGAAGTATGCAACCTCATTCAGGCAAACCATTTGTTGCCATGGGCATCTCGACCATTCTTCATCCCAAAAACCCCTTTATTCCCAGTGCGCATTGCAATCTTAGGTATTTTCAAACAATGGATGATGATCCAATCTGGTGGTTTGCTGGAGTGATGGACTTAACACCGATTTATGGTTTTGATGAAGATTGCCGGCATTGGCATCAAACCTGTGAGCAAGCATGTCTCCATGCTGACAATGCAAATTATGATGTTTACAAAAAAGCTTGTGATGATTACTACTATCTTCCCCATCGTCGTGAGCATCGGGGTATTGGAGGATTGTGGATTGAACAGCATAATCGACAATCCTTTGCCGCTTGTCAGCGGCTTATTGAATCTGTTGGCAACCACTTCTTGCAAGCCTATTTACCTATTGTGCAAAGACGCTGCGACATGTCATATTCCCAACCACACAGGGATTTTCAAAGCTATCGACGGACTCGCTATGTCGAATTTAATCTCCTCTATGATCGTGGTACCAAGTTTGGATTATCAATGGGGAGTCGAGCAGAATCCATATTGATTTCTATGCCCCCACAAGCATCCTGGCCCTATAACTGGCAGGCAGAACCTGGGTCTGACGAGGAGAAATTAACTAGCTTTTACCTCCAGCCGCGTGACTGGAGGTGACTTTTGTTTTGATATGAGCTCAACTGCATTGCTGTGCTCTTTGTTGGCATTACAGTGTGGAGCCAATGCATGACAAGTAGGCCTAGGCACTCATTGTAACCCGCGACTTTATGAGTTAGGCAGGCCGTCTATAACCATGACAAAATGACCTTTTTCACCATTGACGAATGGTTCTTTTGTTTGATCATCCATTTTGAATGAAAACACAACGTCATCGTCTTTGATTACCATGCCTGTCAGGACGATGATTCCGACTTTTTTTTCATGAATGAGTGCAGTCTTTGATAGACTCTTTTGTGAAGCATCAGTGCTTTTGTTCCAAACGTCTTTGAGGTCTTGTATGGACACCCTCTCTATCTTTCGCAATGGTCGATCTTCGAGCCTCTCTGCCAGACTTTTTTGAGCCGATATGGTCAGTAACATTTCTCCATCCTTAGTGGTGCCAATGGCTGCATCGTCTCCATGCACCATGTACAACCAGCTGATATCTTTATCTTTCTCAAGGTTATCACCACTGCCCGCTAGGGTAAACCCACTCATTAGCAATAGGCTCATCGCTAACAAAGTATATTTTTTCATCATTCGTATTGGCATGTATTTTCCTGAAAAGTTAAGGTATTATTACGTTAGCAGACTTGGCCTGATGTGTCTAGTGCTTGTTGTTGTCTCTTGGAGCTATTGAGATGCGATTTTCTTTGTTCTGAATACCGAATTCATAAACTTATCCATTCTATCATGCAACATATCTGCCTTTTAGCAAGATTTTATGTTGTTACTTACTGCGACGCAGGCTGACATTTGCTGATATCGAGTACGTACAGCTTATCCCACTGTTTTCCGGTGACCAGAATTTGGTTGTCTTTGTATGCGGCCACACCATTGGCCACCAGCGCATTACTACCACTTTTCAGTGATGATAAGTCCAGCATATCAAGAACCTCAGCGGTTTTTTCATTGATTCTAACCACGGTATCGTTGGGGAAATCATTCGCATATATCACCCCAGCTTGATAGGCTATGGCATTCATCTGCAACTTGCCTGAGCGCACACAGACTTCACGCCCTTTGGTGTAAGGATCCAATTTAAAATAGGTTAGGCATTGTCGACCATCGCTGCGAATAAACGCTTTCTCGAGGTGGGTGATCCCCCATGCAGGCTCGCCGAAAAACACTTTCTCTTTGAAAGATAGGTCTTTGGCATCATAGATGGTTATTTCACCTGACTTCCATGCCAACTGATAGATTTTATCGTCTTTTACGGTAATGCCCTCTGCAAAGACCTTGTCTGGGATAGATATCTCTTTTTCAACTTTCATTGTTGGCCAGTGGTAGCGCCTCAGCAGAGATTTCCCGTAACCACCAGAGCTTTCAAATAGCTTGTCATTTTCCCAGTATAGACCTTGGGTAAACATTGATTCATCATGAGGATAACTCTCAACTACACGAAACTTGCAACGAGGATATTCTTGTGCATTTGCCACCATTAAACAGCTCAGCATGGCACATACCGTGATTGAATTTTGCCACCATGAATCTCTCATTTTCTCTCCTCGTTTTTTGATTAGCTCAATTATGCTGCGGCATGCCCGCTGGGTGAAGAGCCTCAGCTACCTGATTTTGCTCTATCATTTTACACATTACTACAGGTTTTGATGGGTGTCTACAGTTAAAGCTTTATGGCTTAAGTGTCATGCATCATGATGACTTTGGTTTGCAACTCTTGCATGCTGCTTCGTGCATTTCTGCTGATGTAAACCGAGCAAAATCCTAACTCTGCTGTGCAATAAAATGAGTGTTGCTGATCAATAGTGCACTTTTTGTCTTGCGCTTTTACGTCTGGCGCCACCTTTATTTTTGATAATGCCTGATAGTCAGTAATGGCGTGTATTCGCTCAGTGTAGCCCAACCTCAGGCAACTACAATCAAGAATTGGCTGAGTCAGGCCGTTAGCAGCCAGCTGATCTATGATGAGCTTAGCTGTGATTGATTGGTTGTCTTGATTGGGTTCATGTGTCAGACCTAACTCATGATAACTCCCATCAAGCAAACTGGCAAACAACCACCACCCTCCCTGGTTGCTCAGTATTTTTCGAACTGACTTTATACATCCATTCAGTTGACTACTGCTCACGAGCGGTGCAATTACACAATCAACAGATTGGTAATTTAAATACTTAATGGTGGCATTTTTCGATGCCAAATGCTTGATATCAAGATGGCTGTATTGCCTTGCGTCAAGATGCTTTTTATCAACCTCAAAGCAAAGGTTGGTGTCAACCAGTAAACAATGTTGTGTGTTTTTTTTCAGCACATCCACACGCTTGATAAGATCCTCGCAAATATGCTGATAAACAAGGCGAGATAGCCCTTTTTTTTCAGCTCTTTGAAAAGGTTTATTCATGTCAACACACTGATAGGATCTCACAAGGCTAGCATAGCAGATGGTATCTGTCATGAACTTCTTAATTCGGGAAACAAAAAACCAAGCATCTGCTTGGATTTTTGTTTATGCTTAGGATACTGAGACCATCAGTTACTGAGTTAGATCCACTCAGCTTTTGTGACCTTTGCAGTATCAGATTTAGCCGCATACCAAACCATCATTCCGAAAGCGATCTTGTTTAGGAAATCTGCGATGTTGTAGATGATGTTCAGAAGATTGATATCAGGTTGAGGCGTTAGGTATCCGTATGCATAGCCTATTGGGTAGATTGCCCAGCCAACTGTCACAATGAAACGAAGACCATTGAAAGCTAATTTTGTTGGTTTGTCCAGGTCTTTGCTGTAATGACGACTGGCTTTGCCAAAGAATATCTCAAACAAGATGATAAACCATGCTAGCATACCGACACTGAAGCTAATCACGATACTTCCTAAGCCTGCTTCACCGATGTAACCTGCAACTAGCATGACAACACTCGCTACCATGAGTCGCCAGAAAAGCACTGGGCTTACCTTTGTTACAGCACGTAAAATTAAATAAAACTCGACGATTTGTAGTGGCACTGTAATGAACCAGTCAATATAACGATACGTTACTGGTGATGTTTGCGTAGCCACCCATAGATCTCTCATGTACAAGTAATGCACAAAAGCAATCAAGGTGACAATCGTCATGACTGTCATTGATATCTTCCATTTTTTCTCAACATTTTCTCTCTCTTGATAAAAGAAAAACGTTGATGCTAGTAGTGCCATACTGGTCACAAAAAACGATATGCCTACGTAATCGTCGACTGCTAGTAGTGAAGCCATGCTCTATCTCCTGGTTGGTTTGTTGCTTTTCAGTTTAGAAAAACACTGTGTTTACACTTATCGTTTCAAGATCTGACATCTCAAAAGATTCTATGCATAATTTAATTCTATTTTAATGTCGTGTAAACCCCTTGCATTGACTTTTCTCGTTTTTTTATCTTTTCTTTGTGAAAATGACATATTCAATCAACTATATTATGGCGTGTTTTTGATTAATCGCTGTCTTGTTTGCGCTCATTCACGACGTTCGTCTCGATTGACATACTTGTTTATTGTCCGTAAAATAAGGAAAAATCATCATTTTGAATATATGTCTACTGTAGATTTAGCGGCTATTTGTTTTTCTGGCAAGCAAACCCGTGACTTTCTTCAGGGCATGGTCACTTCAGACGTCAGCGCGCTATGCTCATCAAGGCTATTGCCAACCCTATTTTGCCAGCAGCAAGGCAAAGTGTTTGCTATCGGGTATCTACTGGAAAGGTATGGGAGCGTGTGGTTTATTGCTCCGCAGTCTCACGTGGTGACGGTTCTCAAAACGCTGGTACCCTACTGCCAGCTTTCTCGCGTGCAGATGCAACGCGTCTCCGCATACAGTACTGTATATCATGCTGATGATTGTTCTCATGCTCCCCTAGTGATTTGCGATCGAACCGAAACCGATTTTTCGTTCTTTTTGGGGAATCGCTTGAAAGTGTCTGTTTCGTTACAGGAAGCTGATCACACTGACTCTGTTGAAGAGTCAATCGACTGGCTTGTCTGTCTGATGCAACTTGGTACTCCTATACTCACTGAGTCACTGTTGAATCGCTTTACCCCTAATCAACTCAGCCTAGTCCCTTCGGATTGGGTGAGTCTGAAAAAAGGCTGTTATTGCGGTCAAGAAATCATTGCTCGAACACACCATCTCGGCAAGGTGAAAAAAAGCCTTGCCCTGTTGAAATCAAATCAGCTGACAACTCAGATTGATTCTGGCCAAACACTACAAATTGATGGTTACTCTACCTCATTTTCTGTGCTGATGGCCTGTCACGCAGGTGATGATTTTTTCATTCAAATTGTTGGGCCCAATCTTTCAAGAAGTGATACACACATGGTGCTACTGCTGCCTGATGGCCAGCGTATAACCGCCTGGCGTTGTTTGCCATCAATGGCAAAGTAGCCTACCTTTCATTAACAACCATACAGCCTTAAATTTTACCAGAATACTCGTTTTTAGGTCGTGGTTATTGTTTCAGCGTCATTGCTTTTCACGGTATTGATAAAATACATTTTTATAAATAAAATCATGTCATTTACTTTAATATCCTAGGTATTTGTGTTATCATTAACACATAATGATAAACAATGATTATAATATGACAAAGTTAACACTAGTAAATCCTGATCAGCTTGATTCGATTGTCGGCAAGCACGTAACCCCTCCGGCTCCCAGGCCTAAGTGTCACGGCACCAAATCTGCCCCCAAAAAAGCGTCACGCCCGTCCAAAAAACTAAAAAATCCTTTTGGCAGGAAGACTGACTTAGGTAAAGTTGAAAATAAAATAAAAAATCACAACGGATATGGTATTGAGCATGCGTCTGACAATTCCAATGCTAGCATTTCTGAATCTACAAAGCGCTCATTTAACCCCAGTCTCACAACATCTGTTGAATTTTCAGCACTCAAAAGCCACGACATAGGGCTTGCCAATAAACGCGCTAAGTATGTCGCGGATGATTCCACTTTCTCGACTTTTGAGGAGTCCTCATTATCCACCAGTCAGCACTCATTTTCCCGGCAATCTGATGCCACTGGCACCAGTGGTGAGCACGATTCTACAGACGCTGACAGCGAGATTTGTACATACACCAACCCAGCAAAATTTAGTTTGCCCCACTTTCCTACCGATCGTCAGATTCAAAGTAGAGGATCGGCAATTACTGACAATACACTGACGCCTGATTTCGATATGATCGATCCTTCAATTGTCCAGAAAGCACGAGAAACTTTTGCTCGCTTTATTGCAGAGAGATCGCTAGCTGACGTGAGCTCAGATCAAGCCATTTCTCGGTGTCAATCAGCGCCAACTGTACCCAGCTCTGGCCTTGATACTATGTCCTCTTTGGGATTGTACTTAGACAAGATTAATGACGAGGAATGTAATGATGGTGAGTATGGCCAGTTTTGTGACCTCAATTCTGATGATGGCAATGACCATAGCGCTCACTTTCCTCAGACCAAAGTTAATCATGCTAGTGAGTATGACTCAGATGACGAGGAGATATGTCATTATAACTCTGGCCGTAATGGAATGTTTCGTAGATAATCAATACCATTTTATTTTTATTGCCTACTGCAGCAGTTTAGGATTATGCGGGTAGATCAGCTGGCTTGTCTTGCTCATCATTATCATCAGTGCACATCTAGCTTCACTTTACTAATCAACGGTAACGGAGACGCTCATGCTGACCCTGCCTTCTGGGTCGGTTTTCTTGTCGGCGCCTCAATCATGCTCATAGATTTGAGTCTTTGGTGACGTTTGCATAGCGATAGTTTTTTCCTATCACCTGGCTAGGATCCAAGGGCAGATCAACGATGATTGATGTTGGGTCCTCATCATAGGATGCTTGCATGATGTCAGATAGATTTGAAAGATCAGTTTTGACGCGAAAAAACCTCCAACCAAACGCGCTTGCAGCACTTTTCCAGTTGACTTTCTCGATGTCAGAATGGTCATTCTTTTCTTTACTTTCTTTGAGAATGGTCTTGCACCCGTCTCTGACAATAGAAAGCTCCTCATTATTCATGATGAAAAGTGTGATATTCAATTTGGCAGCCTGATGTAAGCTACCTGCATACAGCTGGAAACAGCCATCACCTGAGAAAATAAAAACCTTTTGTTGATGATCAGCTACTGCTGCGCCCACGCCTAACCCAAACGCACCACCCATTGCCGATCCATGGTTTGAGGTAAAAAATCTGGCGTTAGCATTAGGTTGTCCAATAACCGCCTGTCGATCTCGGTAAGCAATACACACATCTTCAAACACGATAGAGTGCTTTTGCCACAGTTGATCAATCTGCTTGTAGAATGCAATGAGATCTACTTTTTGACTTGATATCTCATCTGTTTTCAGCTGATCTGGCAAATGAGGAAACTTTTCGTGGCTTGGAAACTTTGTGGCATGTGTCATTGACAAAAATGCCTCTAAATTTTCCTGTATATCACCGTTTATTTGATGATAGTGATCATGGAATAAATGTTTATAACTGCCATCTTTCTGACCATAGGCCGTGATATGGTTGGTCAAACAAAAACTCTGACACTCTGGAACCTTCTCTAAGTTGAGTACATATTCCCCAACATCAACCCCTAAGGTGATGAGAATATCGTTTTTAGTCAGTGAATGCCATGCACTAACAGCCGCCTCGTTACCTCCTAGCATGATGTGACCAAGATTTCTATCCTTTGTGTTGGCCGCAACGTTATCACCATTAACAGCATAGATGACCTGAGCATCAATTTTGTTGACAAATTGTTGGAAAACTTTTGGACACACCCTATCAATGGATGCCTCTGATCCAGCAAACACCAGGGTACGCCTTTGAGTGCTGTTATCCGATAAAGTTGTTATTAATTCATTCATATCTTTTGTACGTAGGGTCTTAGTAAGCCGGTTTTTTTCAAACTTTTCTTGGAAACCATCCGGGACCTGTTGACAAAAAATCTCAGGATGAAACATGATGATGACCGGTTGCTTGCGCTCGATGATTGACTTTATTCTTGAAAACAATGACTTCATATCAGACTTCTCATCCACTTTGATGACTGAGTCTTTGAACTCAGCTTCAAACTGCGCAACGATATTCATACCACAATCGCTGGTGTCTTGTATGGGGTAGTGTTGATGGCTGGCTTTTGACGACAGGGCCAATAGGTAGATGCTGGGCACCCCCAGGAATCGTGCATCGCTGATACCACTGGATATCAACTTTTGTGCCGCCCCAGTAGTCGCCACTCCACATGCTATCTCTCCTGTTGCAAGATAATGGCCTATGGGCGCAAAACCTGCGGTGTACTCGCCGTAATACATAAAATCTGGCTTGTCAGACTTTGTTGTAATATGCTTGATGACATGTATTACACCACCACCGTTACATCCGAAATAGTTCTTAACACCCATACTCTCTAAAAAAATGATCAGTCTCTTGTTCCACTCCATGAATATTTCCTATCATTGTTTTTCGTTTCAGCTATTATGTATATAGCTTATATTTGCCTATCATGCTGTTATTTTATGACTATACTTACATATTCTGAAATAACCAGGTGTTTATTTTCTCTGTCACTTTCGTACCCTGAGAACTCTTTTACTCATAACCCTTGGTTTTTCAGTGATTCACATTGCTGGATGGCTTACTTGATCAGAAGCCAACTTGCTCATCTCATTGATTTAATCACTATCTTCTTACATTTATCTCATTGAGTCCTCTCTGGGACGCACAAACCAGACGCAGAGCCTTTACCAAGACATTAAAATGGTTGTATGATGATTAGCTCTGCCGATCATGCTCAGTTATGCCCTATTCTTTACCCGTTGGCTTTATGGATGCCTCAACGCTTACTACTCCGTCAAAGCCTCAGCTCTTGCTTGAGTTTTTGCTGGTTGACCGCCTACAATTTGCACTTAAAAACATGAGAATACCTACCTTTTTACTGAAGAATATGTTGTCTTTAGAGCACAAAAGTCAGCTAGATTCCGGATTCTATGGTGATACACTTGGTGCAATTATTTCAGTGAGTGCCAAAAAAAATCTGCATTTGCCAGACCTTGAGCGTACTCGTGATTGGCTACGGTCTTATGCAACTATGCATGCCCCACTGTGTTTTGAACTGGGTATTATTGAATTATTGTGCTTTTTAACCATAAGCTTTCCGGAAAAATCCATCGCGACAATACATGATCACCAAATGATTATTGATTTTTATTGGTCTACCGTTGCTAACCACTTTACCATTGCGTCCAATCTTACTCAGCTGACACGAGAGCGTTTCCTGTGCCACTACGACCACTTTGAGCATAGGTTTCATCAACGTTATCATCGTTATGCACGCAAGATTCTCAAATCTTATCACTTTGATCTCGATCAGCTTGGTTATGCATCACCTCATCAGCAACTGCAGTACCAAAAAAACTGGCAGTTGATCTTGCAAAATATTATTGAAAACCCACTTGGAAAACTCCCCGTCGAGTGGATCAAGGGTAGCGTGAACCGTCGCTGGACAGATTTGTCATTCTTTAAATCCCCTGATGCAGGTCTCCATGATGAGTGTACTCTGCATCATATTTTGACAGGCCATCTTGCCAAGCTGCAAGCCGCAATCGAGACATTGCAGCAGGACCTAGGTGATGATTCAATTCGCTCAAGTAATGACCTGGCTACAGGTTTGGCATTTGGTCAGTAATATCTAGCTTATCCCCTAATGAAGGAGTCTAGATTGACTGGTTCAGCTGTATTGCCTTTGCTTGTGAGTGATTTTTGCGTATCATTTCAGCGTGTTGATTGCCTGTCAATCAGTTAATCATACTGATTTTTTTGATGATTTCATCTTGACCTCAGGGCCAAGTAATGACCTTATGATTGGTGTGTGATTGGTTTTTTTGCAGACAGTTTTGAGTTCATCTTTGATGACAAACCGCTATGCTAAGATGGATGTTATTGAGGTAGATGAATGACTCGCATGAACTCTTCTCAACTTTCTCTTTCCCGGCTATTTCTTGTTATCATTATAGTTGAATGGTATCCTCTTTGTTTTACAAGGATCCATCAGTGACATTGCGCAATAAAATACAATTATTCTTTCGTGGCATCAATGTGTTTGTCACTTTGCGACTGGTGGTATTGATTGTTGTTGAAGTGATCACTAATGCTGTGCGCTTTTACTCGACTGGGGGTTATCTCACTTCTGTGTGGGTCCCTGGATCCGTGTTGCGAATCATGGTCTTCATCAAATTGACTGTTTTATGGGGGTTTGGCTATAGATATATTAGCGGGCCAGTGTTTTCTCGTTTCGAGCTTAGTCTTTTGAAGCCCCTAATTAGTCTTTTGAAGCCCCTAGCATGGGGGTTGTATTTTATTGGTTTACCTTTTTGGTATTTGGCAATCGGTATTGGTCTTTTGACTGCAGTGATTTTCGTGGCTGCTCTTTTTGATGACTTTGTCAAAGGATTTCCTGATAACATCAAGAAGTGGGAGCAAGAATATGAGACTATTTACTTTGTGGGCCTATGGGTGATTGGCATCCTATCTTGTTTGGTGAGTCTTGCTCCTTATTTTGCTTTAGTGACCACCCTTTTTCCTGGGCTGATTCCTCTTGTCCAGTCATTGGAGCTGGTTCCTGGCACGCTAAAAACACGCCCATGGACAGTTCTAACCAGCTTGTTTGTTCATAATAGCGTGTTATCTTTTTTCATAACTGTAATTCAACTCGGTAGTTTACGTGACATGTACTTACGTGTTCAAGATAGCCGATTTGTGACTGCGTTTCTCGTGATGGGCGGGCTGACTAACCTGTTACGCTGTATGCTGTATGGGGTGCCATTTTTTTCAGGACCTGTCGTTTTCTCAGGCGTTTGGTGCGCTCTTCATGGCTTGATGGCCATTGAAATCATGTGCTTCAACACCAACATTACCTTTGAGGCAGTGTCGGAGCGACACGCTGAAAAAACAGGCATTAAATATCCTCGAACCAGCCAACGTTGGTCCAACGGACGGGAAACACAAGACTGGCATGTTCGACTAGGCCCTTGTTCGCTGGGGTATGCCCTGCTGTGTGATCTGTTGGTGATGGGGATTTCATGGAGGCAAGGCACGTTCCACAAGATTTCGCATCTGGCAATGACCATACCAACCATTGTTGCGGTTATTTGGGTTCATTTTGAGCGACGTATTGGCTGGATTCCTAAGATTATTACAATCAATGATGGTTATGCCCCTTCACCAGCAAGCAAGCTTCATTCTAAGAACCCGGAGATACTAAAGACTTCAACACATAATGCCACACCGCTGAATTCATCTGAGGGGCATCCAGAGCGCGTAGACACATCTGGTGCTGACTCAGATCATGGGGATTTTTCTGACACTGACTCACAGGATAGTGATCAATTTCACGATTGTCGTGAGCCACAAGCCTATACCAGCACTAGATAACGAGCGTTTGTGTTGTCGGCAGTCATTCTTTGAAGATTGAAATAACCCAAGGGAATCTTAGCTTGTGTTTACTTCTTTTTGGGGTAGCTGAGGATGCTTCTAGCCTCGATTTTGACGTTGTGTCCTATTGAATGACTGTTGAAGTGTTGTCTATTCACTCACAGGTCAAGCCTGGCTTTTCTCTCCATAATCTCTGTCACGGCGCTTCACATATTCACTTATTGTTATATATTTTCAATCTCTTGAATCTTGACTTTTTTTCTCTACCCTCTTTCTGCACTTGACTTTTCTCTGTATCTCTTGTAAAATATTCGGGTTATGTAATGAGAATCTATGGTTATGTTTGATTACTTGGTCCGTCGCTTTTTTAACCTTATCACTATGGCTTGTGCTGGGCTCTATGCCTTTTTTGTTCTGAAATCAGCCTATATTAAATTGGGCTTTTTTGCTGAACTCCTTGCTCAGTCTAATCCATCGAGTATTCTTGGATGGTGTGGTTATTTGTTTGTTTCTATGTATCGACTTGGTGTCATCCTTTTGTGGACAGGCGTATGTCTGGCTGCGGGCGCCATGCTTGTTCGTCCCGCAATTGACAGTGCTGAAGAGTTCACATTTTCTGGGTGTAAGCAGTGGCTGAAGAAATTTGGCTTTACTGCCATAGGCACCATCACTTTCTTGTGCAGCCTAACCATGGCACTTATGTATGGTTGTGCTTTTTATTTTGGAAAAGAGTTTATTGTGGGCCCCATGCAATTGCTTGCCTTCAATCCAGCTTATATGAATCTGCGTCCATGGACTCTGCTCAGTAGTTTATTCATGCACAACGGTGTGATGCATTTGATGTCTAATATGTTGGCTTTGTCATTTCTTGACGACCTTGAGCGTCACATCGGTCCTGTGAAAACCATGGTTGCATTTTTAGTCATTGGTGCGCTTACCAATGTCGCTCGTGCTGCGCTCTATTCACTCCCTCTGTTCGCTGGTTCCGCGTTTTTTTCTGGGGCCAGTTGCGCGATTACGGGCTTGCTGACCCTACAATATGTGCTTCTTGGGAAAGCGCCTTTTAGTTTTAGAGCTCATCTTGGCAAAACGCCTGCCCATGACTCAAATGCCACCTATGATCAATTCCTTAAGTCCAGTTTTTCTGCCCTTTTAGAAATGATTAAGCTGGATTTATGTCTAATGCTTCTGTATGCCTTAACGGGTGCACTTCATAGTGTATCACATCTTGGCCATGTGGTTGGCGGTGTGGTGGCTGTACTTTGGCTCAATGCAGAGCGCTTTCTACCCCTATTTCCCAGAATGTTTTTACCTGAGTCTCAGCTATCTACAGCCAATCAGAAGCGCATGGGCAAAAAGCTGACCTCTGAGCAGTTGCAACAACCGTACGCTAACGTTGATCCCGATGCGAAGTCAGCAACTGATTCATCATGGTTTGGTCAGTGGTTTCATTTCTTTGCCTCTAAAGAGCACGCAACTGGCCCTATGCCCGAAAAGGTCTAGTGGTGCTTGATCTTTTCATTTGCCTCGTCTCTTTGCCTTTATACTGAGCTTTACTGCATCAATCAATGGGCACTTTATGGTCATGATGTTATGCTTGACGGCAGTCAATTCAGCTGTTAGGTTATATCACATCTTATTTGCCTAATGGGCTAACTCAGTCATGCTCATACGATCAACTTATGGATAATTCAAGTGGACCTCGGTTTGATGAGAATGCACAAGCTGCCTGGATCAATGCCATCAGTGATCTTGATCTTGATGCTTTAAAATCTCTTGTCAGCCAATATGCTCATCTTGATGTCAATCTTTGCATGAGTGATGATTTCACTCGTCCTTGCACTGCGTTGGCATGTGCGGTCTCTTTTGGTGATCTGGATTTTATCCGCCTCTTGTGTGCATCTGGGGCCGATCCCGCCCCTATTGCCACATGTACAGGCCTCGCACGCCACTCAGTGTTGTTTACCGCCATTGATTCCTCTTCCTATCATAATCGCTGTGATATCATTGGTTATCTTATTCAGAGTTTTCCTTACTTGCTGCGGGTTGTTGATCGTCATGGAATGACTCCGCTGGCCTATGCCACCATCACAAATCGCGAGCCTGAGGTGAAACTGTTATGCCAGCTCAAAGCCCCGACTGACTATCGATGTCCAAAAACTGGTGACACACTACTTGATATTGGTGTCAAATCTCGCCCCTTCGTTGGTGATGGGAACACTCAACTTACTGTGATACAACACCTCATTGAGCATGATGCTGTTACTTTTCAGGTTGCACTAAAATATTCCCGAAGCGCTTTACTGTATGCCAGCGAACTTGGTCACCTCGAAATGGTTAAACATCTGTGTCATCATGGCATCGATGTCAATCAGGGTGGTGATATGTCTACGCATGCACTTTATCTGGCGTGTGAACATGGCCATCTATTAGTTGTTGACTACCTTATCAATTGTGTTGCTTCTATTGAACTGAATCGACTGTGTGGCATTTTCAAAAGAACCCCTTTGCTCTGTGCCGCTTATCACGGGCATCTGTCAATTTTTCAGATGCTGTGGCGCAAGGAAGGTGTAGAACATCAATGTGTGGATGCTTACCAATCCATGAATGCCCTTCACATTGCTGTATGGCAAGGACATTTGCCTTTACTTCGCTGGCTGTACTCTGAAATACAAAAGACTGATGCTCAGACACTTGATTTATCCGCGCTGGATAAACATGGTCGCAATCTATTGCAAATCGCTATTGATTGCTCTACTGAAAAGGTGGATGACCATCGCCTTGAGATGCTCAGATACCTTTTGTCGATGCAAGAGTTTTCAATCACCGATCCAGGCGACTATCAAAGCAGCCCTTTGGAGCTTGCCACCAGCCAATCCATCAAGGATCTATTAACTGCTGAATTACAGAAAAAAACAAGCAACCTAGCACTGTTTTGATGGTGGTTACATGGTGATGATCACTTGAGTGATATTGCCCCCTATTTCCTACAGATTCGACTTTCATGGGCGGTCATACTATTGACTTAATCAATATCGTCTTGTATCGTCCTTGTTACGCAAAAGCTGTAGCCTGAACATTTGATCGACCCGGCATGACCAACAGCAAAATACTGCATTAGAGCACTTATCTCGTTGAGATACTTTGCTGATATCTTGTTCGCAATAAAGCTGCATGTTCATTGACTTTACCGTGACTTTATCATTATTCCAGGTTTTATTTGCCTTGTTGTCTCAAAATTGTTAATGTGGCGATGAGGATTAGGTGTTAATAACCATAAGAGCTATAAATATGACGCAAACTGCATCCGATAGCAACCATTTGCAACCTCCCATTTCCGCTGATCATCCGCCTCTAAGAAGTGACGCACAGAGTCTCACAAATCCGCTCTCCAATGGGGGTAGCGAACAAGCACCTGTTGCCCTTCCCATTGCACCCATTGATGATAGTCCTCTATCGAATGTTCTTCTGGAATTGCAAGAGGTGACTCAACTCATGGGCAGACTTCAACAAGCTGACGAAAGACGTGAACTACGCTCTGCGGACTATCAAAATCTTATCAAGCATATGGTTACTCGCGTACATGGCCTTGTCTATCTATTTGTAGTTGGCCACTTAGTCAATGCCACTTTTGCTGTCGCAGGGGCAGCCATGTTGAAAACGAATGATGGCTCATATCAACTTGGTGAAGCGGCATTGACAGCGACACTAGGAACACTCTTTATTCATCCATTATGTCTTTTTTTGGGGAGAGCGCTTGCTCTGGAAGAGAATCCGTCGATGAAATTTAAATATTTGGTTCATTTCTCGAGATTAGCGTATTATTTTTTGGTGCCAATAACTGGCTATGCACTAGCACGGCACGTCGCTAGGCTTAGGATGAATCTTAGCCAACACCTAGGCGCTTATGGACTGGGTACAGTGACTTTGTTTATTCCGGTGACACTTTTTCAAGCGATGGTTTTATGGAGGATTCTTGACTATTGGGGCTATTTTCGAGGAGAAGATTCGAATCGTTCGACCCTGGACCGTACTCACTCTTCCGATAGCATCGATCAAGCATTGCCTGTAGCAATTGCAAGCGGGTCTATTCGCACTCCCCCCAATCAACATAACGCCTCAACTGAAGGGCCGGTATATGATCAATCTGGCCAAACTGTGAGATATCCCTCACCAGATGTATCGCCTTAAATTCAAATATGATAACGCCATTGCGCTCGAGTGACTGGCCACTCTTATTTATTTGTCGTGCACTGCACTCCTCTGTTTGATATTTGACCTTGCTTGCAAAGCCTTTCTGCTTTTCTCTGCTGTTATATGATTTATTTTTCATCATTTTCTGATCTAGTTGATTTTGCCAGGGTTTGCGGTTGCTGAACTACTTTTAGGTCTTTTGGATCTTTGTAACCCATGTCGCCTTTTTCGCCTTTTTCGTGTTTTTATCCATGGTATTCATCCAATGATCATGTATTTGAGCAATATCATGAGATATGTGCTATACCATCAAGATAGAAAAATGAATATAATGATGAATCAAGATACACTAAGTTATGTATTTTTATGTGCCTTATCGACAGGCGTTGCTTATCTCTATCGCGATCAAGTTGACTTTGATCTACCGAATGAGGACTTACCTACGATTAATTTTTTTCTTGCCTCTTTGGTTTCAGGCCTAACAGCTACTGGTGCTTTGTTATCAACCATCAGTCGCGATGGTTCCCGTGATACCTTTAATCATAATGACGAGATGGCTGTAAAAGTTCTCAACGTCTTGTCTGATGACGAGTGTGAGATAATCTACCATCACGCTCAGACCATTTTTGATGCGCTCCTTCAGGACAAATCTAATGACGATTCTTTTGCGCAAAATATGCTTGAAAAGCTGCATCAATATATTACAGAGTTTAAAGATATTGAGCTTAACAATCCTGATACCTACGATGCCTACTCACGCCCTCCCGAGTATGATGCTCATGATGTTATCCGCACAATTGTTCATACCATCACCAGCTCAGAACCACACTTGCATGTTCCCGATCGTCATGCCAATAGATTAAACTCATCAGAAAGCGATGTTGTTAAGCGATTGTCTGATATACAAGCATACACAAAGCTTGTTGGCACAGATGACAATGACACAGATGATAGAATTTCTCAGGGATCGACAGCAAGCATGACAGATGATGAGTCCAGTGATTATAACTCACAATCTGAGCGCTCCTCTGAGGTTGATAGGAAAGATCAAGAAGATGACTCAGATGTTGATGACCGCAGTCGCCCTGCTTAACTTTGCCGTTAACTGTGTACATACCCTTGTTGATCCCAGTGATAGTGGTTTTGAGCTTTGCTGCACCCTGGATTCACATACCCCAATCATTGTATCCATCATACTTGTCATGTGGCATCTGATCCAGAACCCTGATGATGATCATGCTGCTCAATAACCAGTCAGACGTTGATAAAAAATCCGTCAATCACAAATGATCGTATTCTGTCCAATCACCTTTTCTGCTGTCTTTTCGTTTTGAGTGTTGTACCTTACCAACAAGCTGCAATAAGCGCCTGGCATGACGACAATTTTTTCGCACCCAAGTCCTGTTACCACTCAACTCTCGAAGCTTACTTTGAGATAGGCGTGACACAAGTCTGACGCTTAGC
>JACLAD010010663.1_pt1 | contig 33939 bp, 26 predicted proteins | sample 8027901 | NCBI WGS metagenome assembly JACLAD01 (sample SAMN15725071, study PRJNA655200) | protist metagenome | isolation source: fluorescence activated cell sorting (FACS) single amplified genomes of... | place: Spain: Blaines Bay Microbial Observatory, Mediterranean Sea | collected 2016-07-05 | reverse complement strand
ATTGCTAGAGCGACCCTTTTTTGATATAGACGCTGAGATTGAAACCCGGTGCGGTGCAGATATTCAGTGGATTTTTGATCGAGAGGGAGAGCAGGGATTTCGCCAGCGAGAAAGCCGGGTATTAGAGGATATTGCGACTGTTGAGGACGGCGCGGTAATTGCCACCGGTGGCGGTGTAGTGCTGTCCGATACCAACCGTAATCTATTGCGTAGACATGGAAAAACGGTGTACCTTTCGGGGACTGTGGAGCAGCTCTATCGCAGAATGCGAAGGGATAAAAAAAGACCGCTACTGCAGGTGGAAAATCGTCAGCAGGTGATTGAGCAGCTGCTTGAGAAGCGCGATCCCCTTTACCGCGAGGTGGCTGATTTGGTGTTTCCAGCTTTAGGTGGACAGGTGTCGGCAGTTACAAAACGATTGTTAGATGCCCTTGAGACAGTCTGCTAAAATAGCTGTCACTAAACATTAAGATTTTATATGCCCAATTCTCAAAATACATTGTCAGTCGCCACTGTTAAGGTTGAGTTGGGTGACCGCAGCTATCCTATCTATATCGGCTCCAAGCAGTTGGAAGGCGCAGACATCGTTCGCTATGTTGAAGGCAAAAAGGTGCTGATTGTCACCAATAAAACCGTGGCGCCTCTCTACCTAGAAGCATTGCAGTCACGACTTACAGGCAAGCAGGTGGATAGCCTAATCCTCGAGGATGGAGAGCAGACTAAAAACCTCGAGACCTTAAATATTATTTGTACCGAACTGTTGCAAAAGGGGCACGATCGCAAGACCACCCTAATTGCCCTGGGTGGTGGTGTAATTGGCGATATCACCGGCTTCGCTGCCGCCTGCTATCAGCGCGGGGTGCCGTTTATACAAGTTCCCACAACGCTGTTATCTCAGGTAGATTCCTCGGTGGGTGGTAAGACCGCAGTTAACCACAGCCTGGGCAAAAATATGATTGGCGCCTTTTATCAGCCTCAGGCAGTGATCATTGACACCCATAGTCTGACTACGCTCCCCGACCGTGAATTTAGTGCGGGGATGGCTGAGGTGATTAAGTATGGGCTGATCGCCGATGCTGCATTTTTTGCTTGGTTGGAGGAGAACTTTGCCTATTTAAAGCGCCGAGAGGATGCCGCTATGTCCTACGCCATTGAGCAATCCTGTATTAATAAGGCAAAAATTGTCAGTGCCGATGAGACCGAGCAGGGCTTTCGCGCTATTCTCAACTTGGGCCACACCTTTGGTCATGCCATAGAGACTTTTCAGCAGTACAGCGGTTGGCTGCATGGTGAGGCGGTTGCAGCGGGTATGGTAATGGCGGCGCGAATGTCGCTGGCCAGCGGAGGCCTGACCCAGCAGCAGTTTGAACGCATCGAGCAACTGATCGCCAGTTGGTCGCTTCCCGTATTACCTCCGTCGGACATGTGTGCAGACGATTTTATGGCGCTGATGTATCGCGATAAAAAAGTTCAGGATGGTCAGCTGCGACTGGTGCTGCTCTCGGCGTTGGGTACGGCTGAGGTCACCGGTGATTTTAGTGAGAAACAGTTACATCGAACGCTGATCGATAGTTGCTCGCCGTAGCGTCCCAAAGACTTTTTCCAAATTCCCGATCAGGTTGCTGCATGCCAATTTGATCCGGTTTTAGCCAGTAGAGATAGCGTTTGTCGAAATTGCCTCGCAAGTGTAGAATATCGGCCTTTTCGCCCAACCGGGCTGGGCACAGGTTAGTAAATTTTCTGTCAAATTTTTCAGAGTTCCCTTATGACTCAAAGCTTATGTCGGCTCGACGACTTTAGAGATAATTGTGGTTTTGGCTTAATTGCCCACACTAAGGGCAATGCCGACCATAAATTGTTGCAAAATGCTATTCAGGCTCTCACCTGTATGACCCACCGTGGCGGCGTCGCCGCCGATGGCAAAACTGGCGATGGCTGCGGGCTATTGATGCAAAAGCCCGATGGTTTCCTGCGCGCGGTTGTCAAACAATCTCAGGGCATTGAGTTGCCCGAGACCTATGCTGTGGGCGCAGTTATGTTAAGTGCTGAGGATGCCCAGCGAGATGCGGCCAAGACAATTCTCAATGAGGAATTGACAGCTCAGGGCCTGTCAGTAATCGGCTGGCGCGTGATACCCACAGACAATAGTTGTCTCGGCCCAATTGCATTGGACTCGCTGCCAAGTTTTGAGCAGCTGTTTGTAGCTCCCGGAAACATAACCGATCAAAAACAGTTTGCAGCGCGACTCTATATGGGTCGTCGCAAAGCTGAGAATCGCCTCGCTGCAGATGAAAGCTTTCATATAGCCAGCCTGGGTATCGATGTATTGAGTTACAAAGGTCTGATGATGCCGGTGGATCTTCCGCGCTTCTACACCGATCTGGCCGATCCGCGCTTGGAGACAGCGATCTGTGTATTCCACCAGCGCTTCTCCACCAATACCATGCCCAAGTGGCCGTTGGCTCAGCCGTTTAGAATGCTGGCTCACAACGGTGAAATTAACACCATTATGGGCAACAGGAACTGGTCGGTGGCCAGAACGCCAAAATATCAAAGCCAACTGCTGCCCGATCTGACTGAAGCGGCACCGCTGGTCAACCGTACCGGTTCCGATTCATCCAGTTTGGACAATATGCTGGAAATGCTGGTGACCGGTGGCATGGATCTGCATTTGGCAGTGCGCTCTCTGGTGCCGCCAGCCTGGCAAAATGTCGAGGATATGAATGCTGACCACCGCGCCCTCTATGACTATTTATCCATGCACCAGGAACCCTGGGATGGCCCCGCCGGATTGGTGATTACTGATGGTCGCTTCGCGGTCTGTACCCTGGACAGAAATGGCCTGCGGCCGTCGCGCTGGGTGATGACTGATGACGATGTAATTACCGTGGCCTCGGAAATTGGCGTCTATGACTACGCACCCGAGAATGTGGTCGCCAAGGGGCGTCTGGGTCCCGGCGATATGCTGTCGATTGACACCCAAGAGGGCCGCATTCAGTTCCGTGATGAGATCGACAACCAGTTGGCCGCTCGACAGCCCTACAAACAGTGGCTGCGGGATGGGCACTTCGCCATACAGTCGACCTTCGATATGGATAGTATCGAGCTCGAAGGCACCCTGAGCCGAGAGCAGATTCGCAGCTATATGAAAATGTTTCAGGTGTCCTTTGAAGAGCGCGATCAGGTTTTGCGCCCATTGGCTGAAGGTGGTCAAGAGGCAGTGGGTTCAATGGGCGATGACACCCCGATGGCGGTGCTGTCGCGCAAACACCGCAATCTGTTTGACTACTTTAGGCAGCAGTTTGCCCAGGTGACCAACCCGCCCATTGATCCATTGCGGGAGTCAATTGTGATGTCCCTGGGGGTTGAGCTGGGCCGAGAGGGCAGTGTGTTTGAGGAGCGAGCTGAGCTCGCCCATCGCATAGGGCTATCCAGCCCCGTGCTGTCACCGCGCAAATACTATGCTCTGAAGGCCAATGCGTTCGATGAATTTCCGGTTCAAAAATTTGATTTGAATTTCTCGCCAGATCGGGAAGATATGGCCGCTGCCATCCGCCGTGTCTGTACCGAAGTCGAGGACGCTGTCAGAGCGGGCACGGTTATCTGTATCCTCTCCGATCACAATATCGAAGAGGGTAAACTGCCGATCCATATCCTGTTGGCGGTAGGTGCCGTCCACAATCACTTGATTGCCAAGGGCCTGCGCTGCGATGCCAACTTGGTTGCCAGCACTGGCTATGCCCGAGATTCCCACCAGATCGCCACACTGATAGGCTGTGGCGCCTCCCTGGTCTACCCCTATCTTAGCTACCATGTGCTGTGCGATTTAATTGCCAGTGGCGAGTCACTGATCGACGTGGACACTGCGTTCAAGCTCTATCGGCGTGGCATTAATAAAGGTTTGCACAAGATCCTCTCGAAAATGGGTATCTCTACCATTGCCTCCTACCGCGGCGCTCTGCTGTTTGAAGCAGTGGGTCTTAGCGACGAAGTTATCGAGCTGTGTTTCCCTGGTCTGACCAGTCGGATTCAGGGTGCGACCTTCGCCGACTTGCAGCAGGATCAGTTGGAGTTGGCCAAGCTGGCATGGAAACTGCGCAAGCCGATCAATCCGGGGGGGCTGTTAAAGTATGTGCACGGTCAGGAGTATCACGCCTACAACCCCGATGTGGTCCAGACTATGCACCGCGCTGTGCAGAATGATGATTTCAGCGCCTGGATGGACTATGCCCAGTTAGTCAATAACCGGCCCACTGCGGCTCTCCGCGATCTTTTCAAATTACGCCAAGATAGAAGTGCTATTCACATCGATGAAGTGGAACCAGTGGCGGCCATTGTCAGCCGCTTTGATTCCGCGGGAATGTCCTTGGGAGCCCTTTCGCCAGAGGCCCATGAGTCCCTAGCCGAGGCCATGAACACACTGGGCGGGCGATCCAACTCCGGTGAGGGAGGTGAGGATCCAGCGCGCTATGGCACCATAAAATCATCCAAGATCAAGCAGGTGGCATCGGGCCGCTTTGGGGTAACCCCGGCCTATCTGCGCAGTGCCGAAGTGATACAGATTAAAGTGGCTCAGGGCGCTAAGCCCGGTGAGGGTGGACAGCTGCCTGGTGGCAAGGTCAATAACCTGATTGCCAAGTTGCGATACTCGGTGCCCGGTGTCACCTTGATTTCACCGCCGCCCCACCATGATATCTACTCGATTGAGGACTTGGCGCAGTTGATTTTTGACCTCAAGCAGGTCAATCCCAATGCGCTGATTTCAGTGAAGCTGGTGTCCCGGCCCGGAGTGGGTACCATTGCTGCTGGGGTAGCTAAGGCCTACGCCGATCTGATTACTATCTCTGGCTACGATGGCGGTACCGCTGCCAGTCCTATCAGCTCTATTCGCTACGCCGGCTCTCCCTGGGAGCTGGGCCTTACCGAGACCCACCAAATACTGCGTGCCAATGATTTGCGCGACAAGGTGCGAGTCCAGGCGGATGGTGGTCTCAAGACCGGTCTGGATGTGGTTAAGGCCGCCATTATGGGTGCTGAGAGTTTTGGTTTTGGCACCGGCCCAATGGTCGCCCTGGGGTGCAAGTATCTGCGCATCTGTCACCTCAACAACTGTGCAACTGGGGTTGCCACCCAGGATAACCGACTGCGCAATGATCACTATCGCGGCACCGTGGCTATGGCTACCAACTTTTTCAAATTTATGGCCATGGAAACCAGAGAGTGGTTGGCCTCATTGGGTGTTCGCTCACTCGAGGAGTTGATCGGGCGGGTTGATCTACTGGAAATATTGCCTGGCAGTACCAGTAAGCAGAGCAACCTAGATTTAACGCCTTTAATCGAAGAGCGATCTGAAATCAGTGACAAGCCGCAGTTTTGCAGTCAGGCGAAAAATGACCCTCTAGATCAAGGTCTGCTGGCAGAGAAAATGGTTGCCGACATGCTGCCTGCGATCGAGGCTAAATCTGGCGGTACATTTGAGTACGATATTTGCAACTGTGACCGTTCCATTGGTGCGCGTCTGTCCGGTGAAATAGCGGTTCGCCACGGCAACAAAGGCATGCAGGAAAACCCAGTTACCCTAAAATTAAATGGGGTTGCGGGTCAGTCGCTGGGCGTATGGAATGCCGGGGGGCTGCAAATTTATTTGACTGGAGATGCCAATGATTATGTCGGCAAAGGTATGGCGGGCGGTAAGTTGGTCTTGAGCCCTCCGGCGGATAGTCGTTTTTCCTCCAATACCACACCGATTATGGGCAATACCTGCCTCTACGGTGCCACTGGGGGTCAGCTGTATGCAGCTGGTATGGCTGGTGAGCGTTTTGCAGTGCGCAACTCCGGTGCTGTGGCTGTGGTAGAGGGCGCAGGTGACCACTGCTGTGAGTATATGACCGGTGGTATAGTGACTGTGCTGGGTCCAACCGGCTATAACTTTGGTGCTGGTATGACCGGTGGGTTTGCCTATGTTCTGGATATGGACCGCAACTTTGTCGATCGTTATAACATGGAGCTGATTGATATTCAGCATGTGACCTCCGAATCTCTGGAATCCCATCGCAGTTTCCTGCAGGATATGATTCGTCAGCATGTGGGCGAGACCCAGAGTGCATGGTCGCAGAATATTCTGACTAACTTCTCTGATTTTGCACCCAAATTTTGGTTGGTTAAGCCCAAGGCGTCGAGCTTGCAGAGCATTTTGGCTCAGGCTCACGAGATCGCCAAGTGATACCAATTTCGGCTAGAGATTAAACCTATGGCACGACTTAATAACGAATTTCAATTCCTCGAAGTGCAGCGCGCCGATCCCCCCAAGCGGGATATGCAGCGCCGGCAAAATGAGTTTGTCGAGATATATGATCCGTTAAATCAGCAAAAGGCTGAAAATCAATCCCACCGCTGTCTTTCCTGTGGTAATCCCTACTGCGAATGGAAATGCCCAGTGCATAACTATATCCCCAACTGGTTACAGCTAGTGGCCGAGGGCAATCTGCTGGAGGCCGCTGAGTTGAGTCACCAGACCAACTCGCTACCCGAGGTCTGCGGGCGGGTCTGTCCCCAGGATCGACTCTGCGAGGGTGCCTGCACGCTAAATGATGGCTTCGGTGCGGTGACCATTGGCTCGGTGGAGAAATATATTACCGATACTGCCTTTGCCATGGGTTGGCGTCCAGATATGTCAAAAGTTGTCTGGACCGACAAGCGGGTGGCGGTCATTGGTGCCGGCCCCGCCGGTATTGGCTGTGCCGATATTCTGGTGCGCAATGGCGTCAAAGCAGTGGTGTTTGATCGCTATCCGGAAATAGGGGGTCTACTCACCTTTGGAATCCCGGAGTTCAAGCTGGAAAAAGAAGTAATCCGCACTCGTCGCGAGGTGCTCGAGGGTATGGGCGTTGAATTCCAACTCAATACTGAGATTGGCAAAGACATCAGTATCGACCAGCTTATGCAGGATTATGATGCAGTGTTTATGGGTATGGGTACCTACACTACGATGAAGGGCAACTTCCCTGGTGAGGATCTGCCCGGTGTCCACGAGGCCCTGAAGTTTTTGGTCTCCAACGTCAACCGCAATCTGGGCTTTGAAAAGTCACCGGATGAATTTATCGACCTCAAAGGCAAGCGGGTTGTGGTGCTCGGTGGTGGTGATACCGCCATGGACTGCAACCGCACCTCGGTGCGTCAGGGTGCGGCCAGTGTGACCTGTGCCTATCGCCGCGATGAGCAGAATATGCCCGGTTCCAGACGCGAGGTACAAAATGCTCGCGAAGAGGGCGTACAGTTTAAATTTAATGTGCAACCGGTGGAGATTATCGCCAATGACGAGGGCGATGTGGCCGGTGTCAAAGTGGTTTCCACTGAGTTGGGAGAGCCGGATGCCAACGGGCGTCGCCGTCCTCAGGTGATCCCTGGCAGTGAGCAACTGTTGCCGGCGGATGCAGTGTTGGTAGCCTTTGGCTTCCAGCCCAGCCCCCCCGAGTGGCTCGGTCAGGTGCAGGTGAATACTGCCGATTGGGGCGCTGTTATCGCTGAGGAAGAGCAGACTTTCCCATTCCAAACTAGCAATCCAAAAGTATTTGCTGGCGGTGATATGGTGCGCGGCTCCGATCTGGTGGTTACCGCTGTTTGGGAGGGCCGGCAGGCGGCTCAGGGTATTCTCAACTACTTGGACGTATAAAACTCAATTCCGCGCCTTCAGTCCTATTGTTCAGTGTAAATTCGCTGTCCAACGGCGGAATTTAGTTTAGGTGTACGGCTCAAGCTCTAATCATAACTGGATAGTTGATGACCAAGCTTAAAAATGATCGATTTTTACGCGCACTGTTGCGCCAGCCGGTAGATCGCACGCCGATTTGGATTATGCGTCAGGCGGGGCGCTATTTGCCCGAGTATCGAGCCAGCCGTGCTACCGCCGGCGACTTTATGAGCCTGTGTAAGAACACCGAGCTGGCCTGTGAGGTGACTATGCAGCCTCTGGAACGCTATCCACTGGATGCCGCTATCCTGTTTTCCGATATTTTAACGATTCCCGATGCCATGGGATTGGGGCTGTATTTTGCCGAGGGTGAGGGCCCCAAGTTTCATAAGCCCCTGCACAGCGCCGCTGATATTGAAAAGCTTGAGGTGATTGATACCTTCTCAGATCTCAGCTATGTCACCGACGCCGTAGCTGCAATTCGCCGCGAGCTCAACGGGCGAGTGCCGTTGATCGGTTTCTCAGGCAGTCCCTGGACGCTGGCTACCTATATGATTGAGGGCCAGAGCAGTCGCGATTTTTCCCGTGCTAAAACCATGCTCTATCAACAGCCCGAATTGCTGCATCAGTTGCTGGATAAGCTCGCTCTATCAGTAATTGATTACCTCAATGCCCAGATAGCTAGCGGTGCTCAGGCAGTGCAGATCTTTGATACTTGGGGAGGGGTGTTGAGTCACGCCGCCTATCGAGAATTCTCTCTGGCCTATATGGAAAAAATAGTCAAAGGCCTGACTACCCAGGCAGAGGGTCGTCAAGTACCAGTCATACTGTTCACTAAAGGTGGCGGCAATTGGTTGCTAGCCATGGCTGATACTGGCTGTCAGGCTCTGGGATTAGATTGGACGGTCAATATTGGCGATGCTCGCCGCTTAGTGGGTGATCGGGTTGCATTACAGGGCAACATGGACCCCGCTGTACTGCGTTCTAGTCCCGCTGTGATAGAGCGCGAGGCCGAGACCATCCTGCAAGCCTTTGGCGACGGCAGTGGTCATATATTTAATCTGGGCCATGGGATAACCCCAGATATAGATCCAAATAATGTCAAAGTATTGGTAGAGGCGGTACAATCGATATCAGTTTGTTGAGACACAGGCTGTCAGTTGTTTCACCCAATTAGACCAATTTCTTCACCCATGGATACTGCCACAGAAGGTTGTAGGTTTTTATTCAGAGCTACCTGATCCGATTGAAACACCAGAATCACTGTAGAGCCAAATTTAAAGCACCCAATTTCATCGCCTTTGCTGAATTCCCTGCCTTCGCTTGAGAAATCAGTCTCCCGGACTGCTCCCGGGCCGGGCTGCTCAAAGCCACCCCAGACTGTCTCAATTCCCGCTACCAGCATAGCGCCCACCAAGATCACTGAGAAGTGACCAATTTCTTCAGATTTAAATTCGCAGACCAATCGTTCATTGCGGGCAAATAATCCCGGCAGGGTCTCTGCAGTCTGTTGGTTGACTGAGAACAGTTCCCCGGGGATATAGCGAGTGCTGAGCAATTGCCCATCGGCGGGGATATGTACTCGATGGTAGTCTTTTGGCGATAAATAGATGGTGGCAAAGGTACCATCGTTGTAAAGCTTGGCTTGGGTAGAGTTGCCCAGTAGGCGGGCGAGGGAATAGTCGATTCCCTTGGCTTGCAGTACCCTGTTTCTGTCAATGTCTCCGGCCTGGCTAATCACGCCGTCGGCAGGGCTGATCAAGGTTCTAGGATCGGAATCTATTGGTCTGGCGCCAGTTTTAAGTTGGCGGGTAAAAAAGGCATTAAAGTTTTCGTAATCTTCGACACGATCACTGGCGGCTTCCTGCATATTGATATCAAAGGCCCTGATGGCTGCTTTAATAAGCAAGTTTTTAATCCAGGGGTGTTCGGATTCTGCTAGTTTTGCCACGGCACGGGAAAGTAGGTGTTTGGGAAGTAATCGCTGCAGGGCGAGCATAATTTCGGCGCTGTGGCTCATGGTTTTGTACTCTCAGTGTGGTACTTAATAAGTGGAGTGTTGAATAGTTTAAAGGCCGATCTCAATGGGTAGATCGGAATTGCCCCATTCTGCCCAAGAGCCATCGTAGCCGCAAATTTTTGAATAACCCAAAATACGGGCCACCATATAGGTGTAACTGGATCGGTGGTGGCTCTGACAGTGGGTGGCTATACGTTTGTCTCTCGTCAGTCCCAATTCATCCAGAAGCTGTTGGGCATTGTCGCGGATACGAAGATTTCGCTGTTGATCCATCAGTGCCGTCCACTCGAGGTTAATGGCGCCTGGAATATGTCCGCCGCGTGCTGCTCTGACCATAGTGCCACTGTACTCGTTGGGGCTGCGGGCATCCCATACAGCAAAATCTGGCGAGCTCAGAGATACCTGAATTTTCTCAGCACTTATTCTCGCTTCGGGATTGGCAAGGGATATATCTTTAGATGGGCCAGAGGTCGGTTGGTTGATTGTGGATTCTGTGGGGAATCCCTCTTTAATCCAGGCCACCATCCCGCCGTTGAGATAGTGCCAATTATCGAAGCCCAGTAAATCTAAGGTCCAGGCCATACGACCGGCCCAGCCGCCGCCCTCATCATCACAGATAACCACCTGCTTGCTCTGATCAATACCCAGATGGGAGATAATTTTCGATAGCTGCTCCAGACTTGGGCATTTACTAGGGATAGGGGGCGTGCCGGCCAACAGGTAACTGCCGGACAGATGCACAGCGCCAAGTATATGCTGCTGTTGATAGAGCGCTATATTGCTTAGGTCGACGATAATCAGGTTGTCGTCTTCCAGTTGGGATTGCAGTTGTTGAGGTTCCAGTAGATGGTTCATAGTGATGAAAATCTAATAGTTAATGGGGGATTTTAGCAGATTTAACGGGTTTATTTGCCATCAGGTTTCCGCTTAGCGGTTGATTTCACTCTTTAGGATCTGCCGATAACTTTGGAGCCGTTGGGGTAGTACATTGCCTTGCGCTACCGCAGCCAATAGGGCGCAGCCCGGCTCTTTGTGATGCTGACAGTCGCGGTATTTACACTGATTTATATAGGGGCGAAAATCCACAAAACCCTCCAGAATACGCTGGGAGTCGAGATGATTTAGGCCAAATTCTCTAATGCCAGGGGAGTCAATTAGCATGCCGCCATTATCTAGATGTACCAGTTTAGATGCCGTGGTGGTATGAGTGCCCTCGTCACTGCTCTCGGATAGGGCACCCACGGTGCTGTGATTATCCGGTTGTAGCTCATTGATTAGTGAGGATTTGCCAACTCCCGACTGCCCGACCAAGATAGAGGTATGTTGCCCGAGGTAGTTGTTGAGTAGCGCTACCCCCTCGCCAGTTGCAGCGGAAACGCGGATCACCTCATAGCCAACAAATTGATAGGTTTCAATCAGTTGCTCCATAGCAGCACGATTTTCTTCAGTTACCAGATCGGTTTTATTGAGAACTAAAAAAGGCGCTATGCCATGGTTTTCTGCAGCTACCAAATAGCGGTCGATCAGATTGCTCTGGGGTGCTGGTCGCGGGGCGAATACCACCCCGATACGGTCGATATTGGCAGCCACAGGGCGCAGTTTGCCACGTCGATCTGGGCGCAATAGTTCGGATTTTCGCGGCTCTCGGGCAATCACTACACCATTGGTTTTAAGATTTTTTTCTGCCGGTTGCCACACCACGCGGTCTCCACTGACTAGATGATCCATATTGCCGCGTTTAAAACAGCGCACTACGGTGCCGCGAAATGGCACCTGATCACCTTCGATATCTACCTGGGCGCCGAAATTGGTAATCACAGTGCCAGTGGTTTCAGGGCCCAACTGCCCTAAATCCAAATCGCCGTCTACAGCCTGTTGCCGCTTTTTATTGAGTTGCTGCTTGTTCAGTTGGTGATTGCCCCGTGGTTATATCGAATAATAACAGCTGAAGCGCATATTCTGCTGCAGCATTTCTGGTGTTATGCTGGTGAAGCATATAGCATATTGTACCTAAGAAAAACTTTACCTATCCCTTATGGAAGTATTTAAGCGATGAGCCAGTTGCACCCCGACAATTTAATTTGGATCGACCTGGAGATGACCGGTTTAGATCCCGAGCGCGAGCGAATCATCGAGATCGCCACAGTGGTGACTGATGCCGACCTCAATATCTTGGCCGAGGGTCCAGTGATGGCTATCAAGCAGCCGCAAAGCCTGCTGGAAAACATGGATGAGTGGAATACCAACCAACATGGTAATTCTGGATTGATAGAGCGGGTGAGTACTAGCCAAATCACCGAGCAACAGGCCAGTGCCGCGACCCTGGATTTTCTCAAGCAGTGGGTGCCCGGCGGGCAGTCGCCGATGTGCGGTAACAGCATAGGTCAGGATAGGCGCTTTTTGGTGCGCTATATGCCGGAGCTGGCGGGGTTTTTTCACTACCGAAACCTAGATGTTAGTACCCTTAAAGAGTTAGTGAGACGTTGGGAGCCGGAGTTATTAAACGGCTTTACCAAAAAGGGATCGCATCTGGCACTGGACGATATCTACGATTCTATTGCAGAGCTATCCTATTATCGAACAACCTTTATTAAGACTTAGAGCCAGCGCTTGTCCAATCCAGATGATTTAGAAAAATCAGTTAGTTTCCCTTATAAAGGTAAGTCGACGGATTCGCCTATCAACTAACCCTTTTTTAAAATGAATTTCTCAGTGTTTTGATTGACAGATCTAAGGCGCAAAATAAGGCTGCTATAGAAAGATTCTGTCGCGCTATAAACGTTTTGGATAATTTTTTGAATGTTTTCTGCTTTAGATTTTGTCGTGTATTTCTGGTCGCCCTAGCGGTTTAATAGAGCCAGATTGTCAGCTATGGGGGCAGTTCATCACTGAGACTTTGATGACTCGATAGTAGCAAAAAAATCTCTGGAGAGTTCAAAATAATTACTCAGAAACGCTCTCGTAGATTCTTGTCGATTGTTCTCAGAGGCAAGATGAATTTCTTCGACGACTACAGCAATGTCCTCTGTCAATTTTTGAGCCGTGCCGCTTAGATTTTCAGCATAGAAAGCTAGGCTCTTTTCCAGTGAATAGGTGATCATATGAATCTGATGTAGCTCATCCTTATCCAGCACTTCCATTGCTTTTAAGTCAGAAGTCATCTCTATAAATACTGTCCTTGCCTCTGAAAAAGAACCCATATTTTTAACGATAAGGTGTTGTACAGGCTTCTCAGCAGTATCAGTTGTTGAAAATGCGTTAAAACTGAGTAGGCAAGCAATAAGTGTAAGGGTTAACTTTTCCATTTTGATGGTTCGCCAGTATTTCAAATCAGTATATTGTTCTCTATGAACGTATTAATGAACTGATCATCGAGTTTAATCAGTCAAATTTAAGGTCATTTAGCCCATTTATGACTGGCTAGCAGGACATAATTCAGGAAATAACGCTTGAATCTGTTCAAACTTCATATAGCCACGCCATGTAACCAGCAATTGTCTTTTTGGTCCGAATACAAGCGTCCATGGGGTTGCGTTAATTTGTCCAGTCAATTGGATCAAGGCGGGTGTACCCCTAACTGCTGGATATTGAACCTTGGCACGTCGGAGTTCTGATTTTAGTTTTTGATCAGTACCCTGAATGCCCACCGACAGCGGTTGAAGTCTTTCGTCGCATTCAGACTGTATTTGGTTAAATACTTTCATCTGGCGATGGCACCAAGGGCAGTCTGGTTCGAAAAAACTAAGTAGGACAAACTTGTCGTTAAAATCTGCCATGGTGATTTTAGTCTTGTTCCTTAGGCTAGGAAGTTGAATTTCGTCTAGTGATGAAAAAGCTTGGGGCGTCACCCCCAAGCTGGTCAGTATGAGCAAAAATGTTCTAATGTATAAACTCATCAGAAGCTATACTTCACACCCATATAAGCTTCGCGTCCGCGCAGGGGTCCGTAGATGTATGCCACATCGTAACCGCCATCTTCAAAGAAAAGCGGCGTTTGCATATCCTCAACTTGAGTATAATTTAATAAGTTGCTGGCACCCGCATAAACTTCTAGATTACTTTTGATGTTACGTGATGCGCGTAAGTCAACTGTCCAGAAAGATTCAGCATTCTTGGACATGGGTGCACCTCCCGCCTTATCAAAAGTTGGGGCTTCAGGGATGCCGTATTCAGATAAGTCGCGACTGCCGATCCATGTTGTGGAGGTATACAGATCCCAGCCTGCAAAATGCCAGTCTAGCGCCAGTACAATGCGCCTCTCTACAGGCACTACACCGAAAACCTGCTTAAACTCGTTGGAATAATTGATGGTTTCCGCAGTGGCTGAAACACTTAGATTGTCTGTAAGACTGTAGGTTTAGGAAATATCAGCAACTAATACATTGACATCCTTGTCCAACTGAGTCAGTAAAGGCACACCGGCATCTGTCTCATCTAGGTTTGCAAGGTTCTCCACTTTAGTATGAGCAATCGACGCAGTGGTAGAAAGGCGGTCACCGGAAAAACTTAGCGCGTAATTCAGGGACTCTGAACGCTCTATTTTGTCGATATCAATTGAAAATCCCTTATCGCCATCCAGAATCCCGTGATCACTTTCAAAGAAAGAAAGGGGAGCTCGGTAACCTCGACCATAGGAAAAGCGCGAAGTCCACTGGTCATTGTGACTGTAGCGCAAGTCCAAACGCGGAGAGAAGATATTATCGTCGATCTCAGTACCTGGTTTCTTAGGATCCGTAAAGTTAGCTTCTATTTGGTCGTAACGCAGAGCAAGCGCCAGTTTCAAGTTTTCATTGGGTGTCCAGGTATTCTGCAAGTAAACCCCAGCAGTATCATAATCAAAGCTATCTGAGACGAATTTAGCGCTATCGCTATTGGTTGTAGAGCGCAACGATTCGACACGCAAGTCACCACCAAAGGTCAGAAGATGGTCTTCATTTATCGACCAATTCATGCGTAAGTCACTGAAGGTCATATTGTTTTCCGCATCGTAAACAAAACCTTCGTAAAATGAGTTCTGGATGTGTTCGTTATCAGACACAGAAATTTGCATATTCAAATTATCAGTCAATTCATGCAACCAGCTGACGTAGATTTCATCACGCTTAGATTCAATCCACTCCGCGGTCTCCCAAGGTTTGCCAATATATTGATTGCGGACATCGCCATCTTTAAAGAGACTAGCTGATTCATTGGGATCTTGCTCAAAACTAGCTAAAACTTCGCCAATACTAGAGCCAGTTGGACCACCGAAAATTTCCGACTCGGTGTGATTAAAACGCAGACGAATATTATGTTGCAGGCCGATATCTTGGGAAACATAAGCGGTGAACGATCGATTGTCGAGCAGGGGATTTTCACTAACGCCATTGTTATCACCATCGTAATCATCGCGTTTATCAATCTGTGTAATCAATGTCACTTTGGTGCTATCTTCATTGGCTAGGGCTGTGGCAACCAAGCTGGCTTTTCTGTAGCCGTTTTCGCCACCGGATAAATCGATCTCAACGCCGTTGTCGGTGGCTTCTTTGGTAACTAGGTTAATGGTGCCGCCAATGGCTTCAGGGGCAGTCAAGGAGGCACCTGCACCGCGAGCGATCTCAATAGCACCAATACCGGCTGAAGCTGCTGCATCAAGTCCATAGAAACCGGACATCATGGTATAGGTGGGAATATTATCCACCAAGATAGTGGTGTGCTCACCGCGCAGGCCATTTAGCATAACTCGCTTAACACCGCACATGGAGCACTCATTGTTGACTCGGATACCCGCTGACTCATCGATGGCCTCAGTTAGCACGGCAGCGTTCCTTTGTTCGATCGAGACATCGGTGATGACTTCAGTCTTTTGGATGGTATTTTTCAACATACCTGCGCTGTATAAGCGCTCACGCACGCTAATTACAGTGATTTCTTCTAATGCCTGTTCCTGCTCTAGGTTTGTCCAGCCATTTTGTAAGGGCAATGCGGCGACTGTAACGGCTAATAATAGTGGTCTCATAATGAGCTCCGTGTTAGAGGTGATAAGTAAGATTCAACACTGCTCGTGAATGGTAAAAATAGGAATAGAGGTGCTGTTTTTCTGTGTTTTGACAACATAGTTCTTCCTTGAAAAGCGACTGAAACTTAATGATAATAGTTATCATTATTGTTATCAATAGACACAGATAAAATTATTTAGCTATAAATTGTGTTTGAAGGCGTTATTTATCTCGGTTTTTTCTTTTCTAGGGCTTTCCCAACTTGCGCTTCTGTTCTTCAACTGCCCAGTCGATATGTTCCTTTGCTAGGGCTAATACTGGCGCTGAGGTATCGGCCGCTCTTTTTTGAAGTTGTTCGAGGATTTTTGCTGAGCCCTCTGCATTGCCTAATCCGACTGCCAAATTGCGCAGCCAGCGTTGATAGCCAATTCTGCGGACTGGGGAGCCTTGGGTTTTGGCTAAAAATTCGTCCTCGCTCCACTTAAATAGGGTTAGCAAGTCGGTATTGTCTAAGTTGTGACGGGGCGAGAAATCTATCTCTCCAGTTTTGGGCGCGCCGCGATTCCACGGGCAGATAATCTGGCAGTCATCGCAGCCAAACACCCGATTGCCCATCAGTGGTCGCAATTCCACTGGTATGCTGCCTTGGTTTTCAATGGTTTGATAGGAAATACACTTGCGGGCATCTAGCACATAGGGTTCGGGGAAGGCATCGGTGGGGCAGACCTTTAGACAGGCGCGGCAGTTGCCGCAGCGATCTGGCTGTTGGCTATTGTCCTCTGGCAGAGGCAGTGAAGTGTAGATCTCACCGAGAAAGAACCAGGAGCCGGCCTCTCGGTTGAGTAATAGGGTATTCTTGCCAATCCAGCCCAACCCACCTTGCTCGGCCAGGGGTTTTTCCATTACCGGCGCACTGTCAACAAACGGCCGCTGAGACAGGTCGCTATGGGGTAGCGCAGCTTGGATTTTGTCTGTCAGTTGAGCTAGGCGTTTGCGAATCAATTTGTGATAATCGCGACCCAAGGCATAGCGTGAGATGTAGGCTTTGTTGTTGTCCTTGAGGACAGCGATCATATTTTCGTCAGCAAGGTAGTCCATTCTCACTGAAATAACCCGCAGAGTTCGCGCTACCAATTTATCGGTGCGGTAGCGCTTATCCCCATGGCTTGCCATCCACCCCATAGATCCCTGATAGCCTTTCTCCAACCACAGTTTGAGCCGCCGGGAAGCCTGATCCAGATCGGGTTTGACAATAGCCACTTGCTGGAAGCCCAGCGATTGGCCCCATTGTTTGATATTCATTGCCAGTGTTTGGAGTTCTAGCTTATCTAGATGCTCAGTTTGCGCTGTCTCAGACATGCCTTCTCTAACAATCTAATTTATACTAAGTGCAATTTTACTGAGATACAGCCAATATGTCCCACTTTCCCTTATCCGCTGCCATTGAAGACAATCTATACGGTGCAGAGGCTATGCGCACTCTGGATCGACGGGCAGCCGAGGTCATGCAAATTTCCGCTTCAGCATTGATGAGTCGCGCTGGCAGTGCAGCGTTTTCAGAGCTATTGCAGGCATTTGGTCAGCCGACCATGATTACCTTGTTCTGCGGCGCGGGAAATAATGGCGGCGATGGCTATGTGATCGCTGCACTGGCAGCCCAGAGAAATATTGCGGTCAGATTGTATGAGCTGGGTGACAGCAGTAAATATACTGAGGAAACCCAACGGGCGCGACAATTTGCGCTGGACGCTAAGGTCGATCTAGCGGCTTTTAACGAAGGTATAGAACTCTCAGAAGGCGTGGTGGTGGATAGCCTACTGGGTACCGGCTGTCGTGGAGCACTTCGGGCGCCCTATCGTCAGGCGGTAGATCTGATTAACAGCGCTAGATTGCCGGTGCTTTCTGTTGATATCCCCTCGGGGTTAAATGCAGATACCGGTGCGGTAGTGGATAGTGCGGTCAAGGCAGACCTCACCGTGACTTTTATCGCCGGGAAAAAGGGCTTATTTACCGGTCGCGGGCCATCCCTGTGTGGCGATGTTATCTATCATTCCCTCGATGTGCCAGAACAGATCTTTCAAAACCACCAGCCCGAAGCTCAATTGATGGATTTTTTTACTCTAATGGATGCATGGCCCCAATGGCCGGCAGATGTTTACAAGCAACAGCGCGGCCACAGCATGGTGATCGGTGGTGATCAAGGCTATGGCGGCGCTGCCATTATGGCCGCAGAGGCCAGTCTCAAAACTGGTTGTGGATTGACCTCGCTGGCAACCCAGCCACAGCATGTGGGTGCCATGTTAGCGCGCTGTCCCGAGGTGATGGCCTGTGGTGTTACCTCGGGTCAACAGTTAGAACCCTGGTTGGAGCGGCCAACCGTACTGATTGTCGGTCCGGGATTAGGGCGCTCAGCTTGGTCCGAGCAACTGTTGCAAAAGGCGCTGGCCACAGAACTGCCAATGGTGGTGGATGCCGACGCCCTTAACATCTTGGCCGATGGTCGGATGTTGTCCAATCCCTGCAGAACTAATTGGGTGCTCACCCCCCACCCAGGAGAGGCCGCGCGCTTGCTAAGCACTGAGGTATCAACTGTGCAGGCCGATCGCTTTGCAGCGGTCGCCGAAATCCAGCGCAGATACGGCGGGGTGGTATTACTTAAAGGTGCGGGAACTCTTATTGCTAGTCAAGATCAAACAATCCAAGTTTGTCCCTATGGTAATTCAGCTATGGCGACCGCCGGCATGGGTGATATTTTAAGTGGCATTATTGGCAGTCTTATCGCTCAGGGGCTGAGTTTGCAGACAGCCGCCGAGTTGGGCTGCTGTATTCACTCCACAGCAGCCGACATGGCGGTAGATGAGCGTGGTGATCGGGGTTTGGTTGCTACGGATACAGTGTCCTATATTCACAGATTGCTCAATCGGGATCTGTTGTGATTGCCATTACTGAGAGTCAGCCGTTGACCTTGGAGATTGATAGCGAGCAGGCTATGAATTCCCTAGGTATTGGTATTGCGGCGACCATTAAGCAGCTAGATGCTCCTCTGGTGATGTTTTTATGTGGTGATTTGGGTGCAGGTAAAACTACATTGAGTCGAGGAATTCTACGTGGTCTGGGGCATATTGGTGCCGTAAAAAGTCCAACCTATACCTTGGTTGAACCCTATGATCCAGAGATTGGCAGGGTCTATCACTTTGATCTGTATCGCCTAGATGATCCTGAGGAGCTTGAGCATATCGGTTTTAGAGACTATTTGGCAGAGGCCCGGCTGTGTCTGTTGGAATGGCCGGAGCATGGACAGGGATTTCTGCCGCAGCCGGATTTGACTGTCAAAATCGCGCCCGCTGCTAAGGGACGTTGTGTTACCCTTGAGACCTGCAGTCGATTGGGTCAGTTGCTAGCCGACGGCGTTAAGGCATTTAAAATACCTGCTATTAATTGCTAAATGTTGGCCGTCTAAGATATTGGGGCGCAGTGCAGATGAAAAATAATAATAAGCCATGGCAGAGTACTCTGATTGCCCTGAGTCTTGTGGTGCTGTCAGTCTTTAGCTCCTCTGCGGCATTCTCGGCGGAGATCAACTCAGTGCGCCTGTGGCGCGCACCAGATCATACGCGATTGGTGTTTGATACCAGTGAGCCGGTTGACTATAAACTGTTCAGTCTCGACAACCCCCAGCGATTGGTGATCGATATTGCCGAAGGTTCAATGCGTGCGGATTTTGCGCAATTGAAATTGGCGGCCACTCCAATTGCCAAGATTCGCTCTGCTGCTAGGAATAACGGTGATCTCAGAGTGGTTTTAGACTTGACTGCAACCATTGACCCCAGACATTTCACTCTGGGGTCCAATGAGCAGTACAGCGATCGCCTGGTAATTGACCTGTTTGACAGACAGGCTTCAATTAGCCGCTCCGTGGATCAAGTTGTCAAGCACAACAGTCGCAAAATTATTATTGCTGTGGACGCCGGTCACGGTGGTGAGGATCCCGGTGCACTGGGGCCAAAAGGCATCATGGAGAAGCATGTTGTGTTGCAGATTGCCAAGCGAATTGAGCGCCTGCTGGATAGAGATCCGCATTTTGAGGGTCTGTTGGTCCGCAGTAGTGACTATTATTTAGCCCATCGCAAGCGCACCCAGCTCGCTCGAGATCAGCGCGCCGATTTCTTTATTTCCATCCATGCCGATGCCTTTACCAATCCCCAAGCTAATGGCGCCTCAGTTTACGCATTGTCTAATAGAGGAGCTACCAGTGAAACCGCTAGGTTCTTGGCTAAGCGCGAAAATCGCGCCGATTTGATCGGCGGTGCCAGCACCCTCAATCTCGGAGTCAGGGATGATATGTTGGCCGGCGTGTTGGTGGACCTGTCTATGACTGCGACCATGAGCAGCAGTATGAATGCGGGTCAATATGTGTTGAAAAACATGGGTACTGTGGCACGATTGCACAAGAAGAAAGTCGAACAGGCTGGATTTTTAGTGTTAAAGTCCCCCGATATACCTTCCTTGCTGATCGAGACTGGTTTTATCTCCAATCCCAGGGAGGCGCGCCAGTTGAGTAGTGGCGCTTATCAGCAAAAGATGGCGACTGCCATCTATAATGGTCTGGTTCAGTACTATAGCGACAATCCGCCTCTGGGTACCCTGTTAGCCATTGCAGTTAGTGGCAAGTCTTTGACTTATCTGGTTGCCCGTGGCGATACGCTGTCGGAAATTGCCGCCCAATACAACACCTCGGTGGGCAAAATTTTAAACTATAATAAACTATCATCCAGCAGCATTCGCGTTGGTCAAGAACTGCTTATTCCAGCGCGCTAGAGACTGATGAGCAAAGGGCTAATAAGTATATGTCTAGTATTAAAGTTTTAAGCCCTCAGTTGGCAAACCAGATCGCCGCAGGCGAAGTGGTGGAACGCCCGGCATCGGTGCTCAAAGAGCTGGTGGAAAACAGTCTGGATGCCGGTGCCAAGCGCATCGATATTGAGGTGGAGCAGGGGGGTGTCAAGCTGCTGCGGGTGCGAGATGACGGTCATGGCATCCCCCGAGCGGAGATGGCCCTCGCCCTGAGCCGCCACGCCACTAGTAAAATCGCTGATTTGGATGATCTCGAGGCGGTTTCCACCCTCGGCTTTCGCGGTGAGGCACTGGCCAGTATCGCCTCAGTATCGCGCCTGTCTCTCACTTCAAACAGTGGTGACAGCCAGGGCTGGAAGGCGGTGTCTGAGGGTCGGGATATGGAGGTCGATACCCAACCAGCGGCCCACCCTAAGGGAACCAGTGTTGAAATTAGAGATTTATTTTTTAATACCCCAGCGCGCCGCAAGTTTCTCAGAACTGAAACCACCGAGTACAACCGCATTGATCAGCATGCAAAAAAGCTGGCGCTGAGTCATATGGATGTGGCTTTCACCCTGAGACATAGTCAACGGGTCAATTTAAACTTGCCACCAGCACTTGACGAGGCGCAGCAGGAGAAGCGGGTCGCCGATATCTGCGGTACACCATTTATGCAGCAGGCCCTACGTCTGGATAATCAGCGCGCCGGTCTGCGTCTCTGGGGCTGGATTGCCCTGCCGACTTTCTCCAGAAGTCAGGCCGATCTGCAATATTTCTATGTCAACGGGCGCAGCATAAAAGATAAGGTAGTTTCCCACGCAGTGCGCCAAGCCTATCAGGATGTGTTGTATCATGGCCGCCATCCAGCCTTTGTGCTGTTTTTGGAAATTGATCCCGCCGATGTCGATGTCAATGTCCACCCCACTAAGCACGAGGTGCGCTTTCGCGATAGTCGCAGTATCCATGGTTTTGTCAGCAGCACTCTGCAGAAGGCAATCGCCGCCGATCGCCCTCAGGATCATCTGCAGTCATCTCAACAGCAGAGTTATATCGCCGATAGTCAAGCGGTTGATACTCAGCCAGTGCAGTCGACCATAGGATTGCCCCTGAATGCCGACAATCGGCCTGATCATGGATGGCAATCCAAGTTTTCCGGTGGCCCCTCGGTCAATGCCCCGATGCAGGCCTATCAGTCTCTTTACAGCGCTGATCAGCACGCGCCGGAAGATCAGCAGGATATTCCACCACTGGGATTTGCCATTGCGCAATTGAAGGGTATTTATATTTTGGCAGAGAACGCCCGGGGGCTGATTGTTGTGGACATGCACGCCGCCCACGAGCGCATTACCTATGAACGGTTGAAAACCAACTTTGATGCCGATGGGCTGGTTTCTCAGCCATTGTTAGTCCCAGAGAGTCTGTCGGTAAGCCAGCGGGAGGCGGATGCTGTTGAGCAGCGTGCCGAGATCTTTAGTGGTCTGGGTTTTGTTGTCGAGAGGGCGTCGGCAGAGAGCATTATAGTGCGTGAAATACCGGCACTATTACGTGGTTCCCAGGTCGAAGCGCTGCTGCGGGATGTTCTCTCCGATGTATTAGAGCACGGCTCTTCAGAGCGCATCCGTCAACATATCAATGAGTTGCTATCCACCATGGCCTGTCACGGCTCGGTGCGCGCCAATCGCAAGCTGACAGTACCGGAGATGAACGCGCTGTTGCGGGATATGGAGGCCACCGAGCGCAGTGGCCAGTGCAATCATGGACGGCCCACTTATTCCCAGTTAACGCTAGATGAGTTGGATAAACTATTTTTGCGAGGCAGGTAGTTAAGTTTGCGTGATCGAGATAGCCAAAAGCCCAAGGCGATTTTTCTGATGGGGCCAACTGCAACTGGCAAAACAGACCTCGCCATCGCCCTGCGCAGGCACTTGCCGGTTGAATTGATCAATGTCGACTCCGCCCAAGTCTATACTGGCATGGATATAGGCACTGCCAAGCCAGATCAACAAACACTGAGCCACGCACCTCACCGTTTAATCAGTTTTCGCGATCCCGCACAGGCCTACAGTGCTGCTGATTTTGCCGCAGATGCCAAACGTGAGATGGAAGATATAGTTTCCCAGGGCAGAATACCGCTGCTGGTAGGAGGCACCATGCTGTACTTTAAGGTGCTATTGGAGGGTCTTTCTGACTTACCTGAAGCGGATCGGGAAATCCGCGATGCAATCCAGCGTCAGGCCGATCGCGATGGATGGCCCAGTGTTCACCGTGAGTTGCAGCGTGTCGATCCCGTTACCGCGAAGAATTTGCACCCCAATCACTCGCAGCGTATCCAGCGCGCCCTAGAGGTCTATCGGCTCACTGGCACAGCCCTCTCAGAGTTGCAGGCCAATACTGAGGGTGGGATAGCGGAACGCTATGATATTAAGCAGTTTGCCCTGATGCCAAACAATCGTCAGCTGTTACATGAGCGCATAGCCAGCAGGTTTTACAATATGATGGATCAGGGTTTTGATGCTGAAGTCGAGAAACTCTACAGGCGTGGAGACCTTCAGGCCAGCCTGCCAGCTATACGCTCGGTGGGCTATCGTCAGCTATGGGATTATTTTGAGGGAGATTGCGATTTCAGTGAAGCGATTGAGAGGGGAATAGTCGCCACTCGGCAACTTTCAAAAAGACAGCAGACTTGGTTGCGCAATTGGTCCAATTGCGTGCAGATGGCAGTTGATAATGACAGTGGATACCTCAGCACTGATGACCTCTGTGAGTTGTGCTTGAAATGTATTTAATCCAACCCCATATACTATGCCGTAGGTCATAGGTAAACTATGCTTAAATGATACGCTTTCTTGCCTAAACTGATTGATGATAAAGCGTAGACTAATTTGTCAACATGAGGAACTGCCACAATGTCAAAAGGGCAAAATATACAAGACCCTTTTCTAAACCAACTTAGAAAAGAACGCGTTCCAGTTTCAGTTTTTCTGGTAAATGGGATTAAATTGCAGGGGCAGATCGATTCTTTTGATCAGTTTGTGGTAATGCTAAAGAACGCCGTGACCCAGATGGTTTACAAACATGCCATCTCAACCATAGTACCTTCCCGAGCAGTTAGCTATTCGTCCGGCAACGGCTCTTCTGATCGCAAAAGCGATGGAAACTTCAATGACGAGAGCTTCTAAATCCAGTGACATTGTTTTTTGAGCGGCCAGATCACGGTGAACGTGCAGTACTCGTTCACCTGAAGCTCAACAATGAATCTGAGCCGGAAGATGTCAATGAATTTAAAGAATTGGTAGCAGCTGCAGGTGGAAATTCTATAGAACTTATACTGGGCAGTCGCCAAGTTCCCGATCCTAAGTATTTTGTCGGCACTGGCAAGCTAGAGCAAATTGCCGGCTGTGTTAAAAGTCAATCGGCGGATCTAGTAATCTTTAATCACAACTTGTCTCCTAGTCAGGAGCGCAATCTTGAATCTGAGCTTTGCTGTCGAGTTCTGGATAGAACGGGGTTAATACTGGATATCTTTGCCATGCGAGCCAGAACACACGAGGGCAAACTGCAAGTGGAGCTAGCTCAACTTCAACACCTATCCACACGCTTGGTCCGCGGTTGGACCCACCTGGAGCGGCAAAAGGGTGGTATCGGCCTCAGAGGACCCGGTGAAACTCAGCTGGAATCCGATCGCCGCATGGTCCGTGAGCGAATAAAGTCGATACAGAATCGCCTCGAAAAAGTTAGAAAACAACGCGCTCAGGGCAGGCGTTCAAGAGATAAGTCCGATGTGCCTACCGTGTCGCTAGTGGGCTATACCAATGCCGGCAAATCGACGCTTTTTAACGCGCTTACCCAGGCTGATGTATTCGCTGCAGATCAGTTATTTGCAACCCTCGATCCCACTATGCGAAGACTGGATATTCCAGAGCAAGGCACTGTGGTTTTTGCCGATACTGTGGGATTTATCAGCCATCTTCCCCACCGCTTGGTGGATGCCTTTCGCGCCACGATGGAAGAGGCGTCATCGGCCAGTCTGCTGTTGCATGTGATCGATGCAGCAGCTGAGGATCGCGCAGTCAATGTAAGTCGAGTCAATGATGTGTTGGGAGAGATTGGCGCCAATCACTTGCCGACCCTATTGGTTTACAACAAGATCGACCTCATAGACAATATCTCCTCCAGAATTGAACGGGATGATCAGGGTCGTCCCGTGGCGGTGTGGTTGTCGTCGCTGACCGGTGATGGTCTAGATCTGCTATTACAGGCTGTCTGCGAGCGATTGCCCAGAGCAATGGTCCGTAAATCGCTGCAGTTGAAATCCAGCCAAGGGGCGCTGCGCGCCGCACTCTACCAGCGCAAGGCGGTGATCAGTGAATCCTTCAGTCAAGCTGGAGATATAAATTTGCAAATTCAGCTACCAGAAAGTGACTTTTCTCGGTTGCTAAAAGATTCAGAGTTGACCGCGAAAGATCTAACCCCTGTTTAAATAGATTGATCAAGTGTGCTGAGCATAGATAGAATCGTTCGGCATCGCTCGGATTGACTGAATACGCAGTCGCAGTTGCGACTTTGAATACTTAACTAGGAAAAATTGTAAAATTGGAGCACGGCTATGGCTTGGAATGAACCCGGTGGCGGCAGAGATCCCTGGGGTGGCAATCGCAATGGAGATGGCCCCCCAGATCTAGATGAGGCGTTTAAAAAACTGGCAGAGAAGTTTAGTTTCTTCAGTGGCGGTGGAGACGGCAAGGGTGCAGGCGGTAAGAGTTTATTGCTGATCATCATTGCTGTATTGGCAATCCTATGGGGTCTGTTGGGATTTTATCAGGTTGATGAAAAAGAGCAGGCGGTGGTTCTGCGGCTCGGAAAATATCATCAAACTTTTGGGTCAGGCCTGCATTGGAACCCGCCCATAGTTGATTCAGTCACTGTGGTTAGAGTTACTGAGGAACGCCAGTATCCCGCTCGAGGATTGATGCTTACCAAAGATGAAAATATCGTCGAGATTTCCCTGACAGTGCAGTACAACATCGCCAATGCCAGAGATTTTGTGCTCAATATCAAGGCGCCTGAGACCAGTCTAAAACAGGCCACTGACAGTGCCCTGCGCCATGTAGTGGGTAGTACCGATCTCGATAACGTGATCTCCACGGGTCGTGAACAAGTGGCGCTAGATACTGCTGAGAAATTGCAGATTCTGCTGGATATGTACGGCAGCGGTATCAATGTGGTCAAGATCAACATTGAAGAGTCGCGCCCGCCCTCCGAAGTGAAGGCGGCCTATGATGATGTTATTAAAGCCCGCGAGGATTTGGAGCGTCTGGTCAATGAGGCCCAAGCCTACTCTAATGGCATTATTCCAGAGGCCCGTGGTGAGGCCCAGCGCATGCGTGAAGAGGCAGAGGGTTACCGATCTCAGGTAGTTTCCAAGTCCAGCGGTGAGGCGGAGCGCTTTTCCAAACTGCTCACCGAGTACCAAAAGGCACCTGTGGTTACTCGCGAACGTCTCTATCTGGATGCCATTGAAGAGATGATGACGCAAAGTACCAAAATACTGATGGATACCGAGGGCGGCAACAATATTTTGTATTTGCCCCTGGATAAGATTATTCAACAGAGCGGCACTGTGCAGCGTGACCAGAGCATGACCAGCGATCAGATGATCGACCGAATCGCCAATGATGTGATTGAGAAATTACAGCGTGAAAGTGATCGAATTCAAGCGGAGAGACGACGATGAATAGCTTTATTAAATCCCTAGCAGTGCTAGTAGTTATTCTGTTTGGAGCCAATAGCTCACTGTTTGTAGTTAGTGAGTTTGAGCGCGGTGTTAAATTGCGATTTGGTAAATTGATCGAAGCCGATATTCAACCGGGGCTGCATATCAAAATGCCATTTGTGGACAACGTGCGTATCTTTGATGCGCGAATCCTTACGGTAGATGCTCAACCCGCTAGTTTCTTTACCATTGAGAAAAAACGACTGATTGTGGATTCCTACGCTAAGTGGCGCATTTCCAATGTTGAAACTTACTACAAGGCTACCGGTGGAGTTGAGTCTGTAGCGCAGAATCGCCTCGCCAACCGCGTCAATACTGGACTGCGCAATCAGTTTGGTACCAGAACCCTGCGGGAAGTGGTATCCGGCGAGCGTGACCTGTTAATGAAAAACATCACTGACGATCTCAACCAGTCAGTACTTGATAGCTTGGGTATCGAAGTTATCGATGTGCGAGTCAAGCGCATTGATCTGCCCCAAGAGGTCAGTGGTCCAGTATTTAGGCGCATGACTGCCGAACGGGAAAAAGAAGCTCGAGAACTGCGCTCTACCGGTAAGGAGAAAGCCGAAAAGATCCGCGCTGCCGCCGATCGGGAGCGCACCATTGAGCTGGCCAATGCCTACCGTGACTCTGAGAAGATTCGCGGTGAAGGGGATGCCGAGGCCGCCAGTATCTATGCCGATGCCTACCAGAGAGATCCCGAGTTCTACGCCTTTGTGCGCAGTCTCAATGCCTACAAGCAATCCTTTGCTAACAAGGGGGATATTATGCTGGTTGAGCCAGATAGCGACTTTTTTAAATACCTTAAACAGCAGTCAACTCAGTAAACAGGCTGGGTGGGTGTAGCCGGAGCAGCAGCTCCAATCAGGGTTGCATAAAAATTCCTGCCACTGCCAAGTCTATTTTGGTAAAATAAAAAAACCGGGGTTACTCGGTTTTTTTGTTTATGCCAGAGGGTAATAGATTTGTTAGCAGATATAGCTACCGTAGCGGGATTGATGTTGGTATTTGAAGGCATACTGCCGTTCTGTATGCCCAATAGATGGCGCAAAATGGCCAGTCAACTAGCCATGATTGACAACCGAACCATGCGGTTTATGGGCCTGCTGAGTATGCTGACAGGTCTGTGCCTGCTAGTGTTTTGGCGTTAAACTAGCTTGAGTTGAAAGTCCGAGAGGTCGCTGTGACGAATGTAGATGGTTGGCTATTGCCAGATGGTATCGATGAGGTGTTGCCAGAGCAGGCACAACGTATCGAGTCAACGCGCCGAAAACTGCTCGATCTCTACAACCTTTGGGGCTATGACCTAGTAATCCCGCCGCTGGTGGAGTTCGCTCAGTCACTGCTAAGTGGTTCCGGCAGTGATCTGGATCTGATGACCTTTAGACTGACGGATCAAATCAGCGGTCGCATGATGGGCGTGCGCGCCGATATCACTCCCCAAGCTGCGCGCATCGATGCCCACAGCCTCTGTCGACAGGGACCCAGTCGTCTCTGCTATGCCGGTACAGTTCTCCATACCAGGCCCAGAGCGCCGCTGGAATCGCGATCGCCAATCTCCATCGGGGTGGAGCTGTTTGGTGAAGCTGGGCTCAGTGCAGATATCGAAGTAATTGAGTTGTTCCTAAAAACCCTGGATACCGTGGGTATAGATTCGGTCCACCTGGATCTGGGCCATGTGGATATCTTTCGCGGATTGCTTAGTGATTCAGGGCTGGAACCTGAACAGCAGGGCGAATTGTTTGAATTATTGCAGCGCAAAGCAGTGGCCGAGTTGGACCAGTGGGTGGCGGAAAATATCACCGATCCCCAGCTGTCAGCCCAGCTAACGCTACTGCCTAGGCTGTCTGGAGGCCCAGATGTCCTCAAGCGGGCAAAACAGGGTCTCAGTGGTGCGCCACAGGTAGTGATTAAAGCCCTGGACGACCTGCAGCAGATCGTTATCGCACTGTCCGATAGCAATGTCACTATCTATCTGGATCTTGGTGAACTGCCGGGGTTTCACTACCACACTGGCGTGGTATTTGCTGCCTATGTGCAGGGTTATGGCAAGGCCTTGGGTAATGGTGGGCGCTACGATGATATAGGCGAGGCCTTTGGCCGCTCGCGTCCGGCCACTGGGTTTGCCTTTGATCTCAAGTCCCTGGTCACCCAGGCACAGGCGCCTGTTGAAAACGCTGGCGGTATCTATGTGCCCGCTAGTGATGATCCCGAGGTTCAGCAACAGATTGACAAGCTGCGCGCACAGGGTCACCGCGTGGTGCGTGGTTTTGCCGGGCAATTAGTGGATTACCCTGAGATTAATTGCGATCGTCAGTTAGTTCACAGCGGCGGCAAATACAGGGTGAAAAATATTTCCTGATGGGTTCTCCTTCAGGATTAATAGGCCATCCTCAGGGATGCCATCAAATTGAGCAGAAAATTTTATGGGTACTAATGTAGTAATCCTGGGTTCTCAGTGGGGCGACGAGGGCAAGGGTAAAATAGTTGATTTATTGACTGACAAAGCCTCACTGGTGGCGCGTTTTCAGGGTGGCCATAATGCCGGTCATACACTGGTAATTGACGGTAAGAAAACCGCGCTACACCTAATTCCATCGGGGATTCTTAGAGATCATGTGACCTGTGTGATCGGCAATGGTGTGGTGTTGGCTCCCGATGCACTGCTCAGCGAGATAGAAATGCTCGAGGAGCGCAGTGTCGAGGTGCGAGAGCGACTCAAAGTCTCCGGTTCCTGCCCACTAATCTTGCCCTATCATATAGCCTTGGATCAGGCTCGAGAGGAGGCACGGGGCGATGCCAAAATAGGCACCACTGGGCGTGGTATTGGGCCTGCCTATGAAGATAAGGTAGCGCGCCGCGGTCTGCGTCTCAGCGACATGGGCAATATGCCGCGGTTTGCCGAAAAACTTAAAGAGATTATTGATTATCATAATTTCTCACTACAGCACTACTACAATGCAGATCCGGTGGACTATGAGCAAACCTTGGTCCAGTGTCAGAAGTGGGCAGATTCTCTGCTGCCAATGATGGCTGATGTTACCGGGATCCTTCACAGTGCCCGCGAGGCTGGCGAGAATATCCTGTTTGAGGGCGCGCAGGGATCACTGTTGGATATTGACCACGGCACCTATCCCTTTGTCACTTCCTCCAACACCACTGCGGGTGGCACAGCCACCGGCAGTGGCTTCGGGCCACTTTACCTTGACTATGTGCTGGGAATCACCAAAGCCTATACCACCAGAGTGGGTTCCGGTCCGTTTCCCACTGAATTGCACTGTGATATCGGTAAGCATCTGGGAGATAAGGGCCGTGAGGTCGGCACCACCACTGGCCGTGATCGCCGCTGTGGTTGGTTTGATGCGGTAGCTCTGCGACAAGCAGTGCGCATCAACAGTCTATCCGGAATCTGTTTGACTAAGCTGGATGTGTTGGACGGGCTGGATGAAGTCAAAATATGCACGGGCTATCAGTATGCCGATGGTACCGATGCCGGCAACCCCACCCATGCCGATGACTTTGAAGGTATCACGCCTCAGTACGAATCGATGCCCGGTTGGTCTGAAACTACCGCCGGCGCACAGAGCCTCGATGCGCTGCCGGAGGCGGCTCGAGACTATATTTGCCGTATTGAGGAGCTGATTGGCGCGCCAGTGGACGTGGTTTCTACCGGTCCCGATCGGGTTGAAACCATCGTGCTAAATCACGCTTTTGATTAAGTCTGCCAATCGGTCGGAATTGGGTTATTTTGTTGATTTAACGGGTTGCGAGTAGCTGACGATACGCCGCTGATGGTCCAGCGAAAATAAGTGATCTGCGCGGCTTGGCAGCTGCCTTAAAATATCTTCGGTAATACGCTGGAAGTGCTGGATAAATCGCCGTATCTGCTCGTCATTCATGGCCTCTGGTGGCGCGTCGAGTCCCTGTTCCAAAACGCTATCAATCATCTTTCTCTCCTGCTCAAGTCGCCACTGGTGAACTGTTTCGAAGGAGGGTGCCTGCAGCATAATCATCTGATCTATCGAGGCAAAGAGACGTTGATAATCACCCTGCAGCGCGCGATTGACATAATTTCGCCATATGCCTTCAGGGTCCTCAACTTGCTCCAAGCTGTTTATTGGTGTGGAAAGTGCCAACTCCGGTTGGGGTTGTGCGCCAAGACACCAGCCCTCAAGCACTATCAGGCCTACAGGTTGCGTGTTGATATCAAGATCTTCGGCTCGGTCGTCAATTTTTTTATCAAATCGCGTGATCACTGTATTGTTTCCAGTCCGCAGGCTATTTATACAGTCTATGGCCAAAGCGACATCATGGTTTCCCGGAACCCCGCGTGTTGCAAGTAAGGGGTGAACCCTTTTAGCCAACTCTGAGCGCTCGGCTCTGGTCAGGTAGAAATCATCAAGCGACAGGGCAATGGTCGCGATATCCAGTCGCTCGGCAATCATGCAGCACAGATAGTCGGCTAGAGTGGACTTGCCGGAACCCTGGCAGCCATTAATACCCAATATCATAGGGGGTTGCTGCGCATCGTATTGATCGCAAAAATGTTCTATCAAGGGTTCAAACCACTGATTGGCAGTAGTCAGATAATCGACGGTCAGACGATTTCTGTCGAGAAATGCACGGGCGGCGACAGTCATGGTGATAGACACTACAGGGGCAAAATGTTGAGATTACCACAGCAGGATAAAGATCAATAAGGATTTTGCCAATAAGCCCACAAAAACCATCATGGATCCAGAAATTTGTGCAGTTAAACTAAAGCTTGGATTATCAACCTTCATGAAATATCCATAAATTGGCGGTAAAATGGATTTTAAACCATCAAATCTGCGCGTATTTATTTTAATAATTATTAAGGTCAGTAATGTTTAGAGTACTTGTATTGGGTTTATTGGTTGTTGGTCTCACTAGTTGCGATCAGCTATCCGATCCTTCGACCAGTGATGCGCTAGAGCAGCTGACACCCGTAGATAATCCTTGGTATGCGACAGGGATGGAACAGGTAGCGCAACAAAATAGCCTGACACAGCAGATTGATACCCGAGCTGGTGCCGCTAAAAATATAATTTTATTTATTGGCGATGGCATGAGCCTGACCACGGTGACCGCCGCGCGCATATTGGAGGGACAGCAAAAAGGCCTTTCAGGCGAAGAAAACAATCTCAGTTTTGACAATTTTCCCTTCTCCGGACTGGCTAAGACCTATGCTGTGGATGCTCAAGTGCCAGATTCCGCCAGCACCATGACAGCCATGGCAACCGGAGTAAAAACTGACAATGGGATTTTGGCGCTCACAGAGGACGCGATTCGCGGAGACTGCGTCTCCAGTTATGGCAATCAATTGACCTCAATTCTGGATCTTGCAGAAATTGCCGGTTTATCCACGGGGATAGTTACCACCGCTCGGGTAACCCATGCCACGCCTGCCGCTCTTTACGCCAAGTCCCCCCACAGAAATTGGGAGGGTCCTTCGGAGATGCCACAGCAGGCTATTGTAGATGGCTGCGAGGATATAGCTTCCCAGCTAATCAACTACAACGTCAATCTCGAAGCCAGATTTGCCGGAGTAAAGACTGATGGCATTGAGGTAGTGCTGGGGGGAGGGCGACGCCATTTCCTTCCTGCTCCATCAGAGAATAGCGTTCCCGAGCTCGAATTAGACCACTCGGGTAAGCGCACCGATGGGCGCAATCTTATTGCCGAGTGGCAGGTGGTCTATCCCGATGGGGTCTATGTCGAGGACAGCTCTGGACTCAATGCTATAGCAACAGAGCGTACTAAGCAGGTTTTTGGCCTGTTTAATTCATCCCATCTGCGCTATGAAATGGACCGCACGGCTAAACAGGCCCTTGAGCCATCGCTACAAGAAATGACCACCAAAGCCATTGCCATCTTGGATAACAACCCAAAAGGATTCCTGTTGGTGGTTGAAGCTGCGCGAATTGACCACGCCCACCATGCGGGCAATGCCTACAATGCCCTTAGTGACACCATTGAATTGTCAAAAGCGGTCAAAACTGCCATTGAAAACACTAACCCCAAGGACACTCTTATTATTGCCACCGCGGATCATGGCCATGTATTTACTATGGCGGGCTATCCAAAACGCGGAAATCCCATACTTGGAAAGGTAATTGCAGTGGATGAGATGGAGCCGACCCTAGCCGCGGATAATCTGCCCTATACCACACTGGGTTACGCCCTGGGTCGCGGTCACCGGCATTTGGGCGCAGAAACCAATGCCGATATAGCTTATCGATTGGAAATTAACGCTGGCCGAAAAGATCTGCGAGGATTAGATACCACCCAACCCGGGTTCTATCAGGAGGTATTAATTCCAAATAAAGCTGAAACCCACTCCGGTGAGGATGTGCCAATTTATGCTACAGGCCCCGGCGCCCATTTAATTACTGGCAGCCATGAGCAGACGGTTATTTTTCATGCGCTTAATTATGCTGCAGGTTTATCTGCTAAAGCGAAGGCAGCACTCAAGTAAAGGCTCTTGGTTTTTCTGGGCCAAGATACTTAACCTAAGATCAATATTCCCACTAATCTTTAGGATTAATCAAATATTAACAATCATTTTTCTGGTGGCTACTTGCCAGCGGGTGCGACCATTTGCCGCAGGTTTGAGGCTGCTTGATTCCTTATAATCCCCATTTTACTGCATGGATTAATCCACCAATGATTCAACAACTCTTTAAGCCCCACTTTTTGGGCTTGCCTATGCTTTTGGCCACAGCTTTTTCGGCATCAATCTCGGCTGACCCATTAGAAGAAATTGTCATATTGGCAGATCAACTGTTTAAGGATACCTCCTTGGTTAGTCCCACCAGTGTGGTAACAGCCGAGCAACTGGCGAGCATTAATATCACCACCGTCGAGGATTCCCTGGCACATCAGCCCGGTCTTATTGTGCGCAAACGCTTTATTGGCGATGCCAATGGTGTTATAGGTCTGCGTGGCTCAAACATGTTTCAGACTACGCGCTCTATGGTTTTTGCTGATGGCATGCCACTGCACTACCATCTGCAGACGCGATACAGAGGTGCTCCTCGATGGTCACTGGTATCTCCCGGGGAAGTTGATCAGGTTGAGGTTATATATGGGCCTTACTCCTCTGAGTACAGCGGCAATGCCATGGGAGGGGTGGTAAACCTGACCACCCGCCGACCAAGTTCGGAGAATATCCATCTGGAGACAGGCTATTTTTCCCAGCAGTATGATGTGTTGAATACAGACGAAACTTATAGTGGACATCAGGTATTTGCCTCCTATGAGAATACCTATGGTCAACTCGGGCTTTTCGCATCCTATACCAGGTTGGAGAATGATGGTCAGCCCCAGACCCAGCTGTTTGCCAAGCCAAGATCAGGTTCGGCTACAGCAGCAGCGGCCAGTGGTGCCTTGCATGGTGTCAATGAGTACGGTGATGCCGGTGTTTATTTTGCTGATTCTGGGCCCGAACAGGCGACTACAGATCTCTATAAGTTGAAGCTTTTTTACGATCTCGATGCTATTCAACTGCGTGGCTCTGTCGCCTATGAAGAGCGCGACCGTTTACAAAACCGCAGTAATAATTTTCTTCGAGATGCTGAGGGCAATGTGATTTATGACCGCCGTGTAGATATTGATGGTG
>JACLAD010016689.1_pt1 | contig 33955 bp, 25 predicted proteins | sample 8027901 | NCBI WGS metagenome assembly JACLAD01 (sample SAMN15725071, study PRJNA655200) | protist metagenome | isolation source: fluorescence activated cell sorting (FACS) single amplified genomes of... | place: Spain: Blaines Bay Microbial Observatory, Mediterranean Sea | collected 2016-07-05 | reverse complement strand
ATGGGACGTATCAATTAACCTGAAGCGGTATCAGGAGGATACCGAGCGCGACATCCATCTTTATCGTTTTGTTCAAGAAGCCATTAACAACGTAATTAAACACGCTAAAGCCACAAAGGTTAGCATTCAAATTTTTGGCGATACGCATAGCGTCACTGTGACAGTTAAAGACAATGGTCGAGGCCTTGGAAATCATATAGTAGAAAATATTGGAATGTCGTCAATGCGAAGTCGGGCACGCTGTATTGGCGCAAATTGTAGCGTCGCATCGCCCGATGAAGGCGGAGTTGCCGTGTCGCTCTCTCTAACACTTAGAAAAGAGCCGCCTATGTTAGGCGCAAATGTCGCATGAATATCCTCATTGTAGACGACCACGCCGTGGTAAGAGAGGGCTACAAAGCATTGCTTAACGCCATGATGCCTGATTGTCGTATTTTTGATGCTGAAAACGGTGCACAAACCCATCGTTTATTAGCCAGTAGTGACATTGAGATCTTAATCCTAGACATAAACCTTTCAAATGAAAGTGGCCTTGTTTTAGCCAAGATTTTTTTGAAGCGACATCCAGATTTAAAAATCATCTTTTTCAGTATGTTCGAGGCTTTGTTGCTTAAATCGATGGAACTAAATCAAGAAGCGACGATCTGATCGGCTACACCCATCAATCGTCGTAGCCTCATGCCTAAACCTCGTTATAAAACAACTAACTGGAAGCAGTACAATAAAGCCTTAATTAACCGTGGTTCTCTGACCTTTTGGATTGATGAGGAAGCGATAGTCGAGTGGAAGCAAAACAAACAAGGCAAGCGTGGTAGACCTCGCCGATTCAGCGACTTAGCCATTACTACCGCACTGATGGTGAAGCGCGTTTTCTCTATGCCATTGAGAGCGCTGCAAGGTTTTCTAGACTCAGTATTTAAGCTGGCTAACATCCCGCTTGTTTGCCCACACTACACCTGTATAAGCCGCCGAGCTAAGGAAGTTGAGGTTTCATTTAAAACCAAAAACAGAGGACCAATACAACATCTAGCCATTGATGCTACTGGTCTTAAGGTTTATGGCGAAGGTGAATGGAAGGTCAAGAAGCATGGTACTGATGGGAAGCGCAAAGTATGGCGTAAGCTGCACATCGCAGTAGATACGCACACCCACGAAATCGTCGCAGCAGAGCTGAGTTTGTCTAACGTAACCGATGCCGAAGTGCTCCCTAACTTGCTAAAGCAGACACGTCGTAAAATCATTGAGATATCAGGTGATGGTGCTTATGACACAAAGGGTTGCTATGATGCTATACGAATCAAACGAGCGGTTCCGCTTATCCCGCCACGAGAAGGGGCAGCCTTCTGGGAACGTGGGCATCCTCGCAATTTAGCGGTAGGTTGTCAGAAGCTTTACGGCTCGAACAAGATGTGGAAAAAGCAGTACGGCTATCACAAGCGCTCGCTATCAGAGACAGCAATGTATCGAGTGAAACAGTTGTTAGGTGGGAAATTAAGCCTGAGAAACTACAACGCTCAAGTTGGCGAGACTTACGCTATGATCAAGGCGCTGAATAAGCTTACAGGGTAAGGTATGCCTGAAACTCAGTATATCGTTTAAGAATCAAGCACTATAGGACAGGCATGTCTTCTCTCTGAATTAAGCAACAAAGCCGTACTGGTGACAAAGCTGAGCATAAAAAGAACCAGGCCTTTTATTGGATTTCAAAGAGAATGATCTGGAGCTGAACTGAAGTGCAGCGCGTGATAACACAGTATGCCAACGTTCTTCTTTGATGCATAAGAGAAATTTCAAGATACGACAAGAAAAATGCGCAGTGACCCACATCTTGTGAATTATAAGTATTCACAAACGTGTTTAATAAGCGTAAGTTAATATTTATTAAGAGTTAGGTTTGCTGTTATTGAGAATCGTCCCGCAGATTACCCCGACATTAGAAAGAATAGATATATGAGAGCTTTTCTTTTCTTCGCTGGTTTTGTTGTTTTTAGCATCCTATTGTGCAAGCTTGCGCATGCGAAAAGCATAGACCGTTCAGGAGGGATGCAGCTAGTTAATGACAAGCTGTGGATGTTGCAGGAAAGTGGCAGTGCACTCACTGCCGAAGAGGTTATGGCTAAATATGAAGGCCGGTTGCTCACTAAAAACACCGTAGGGCAAGTGAGTTATGGGTTTACGAACAACACTATATGGGGTGTTTTGCCTGTTGATATCAATACCTACGGTGAACCCGTAACGAGCGATCCCCATAATCTATCAGAAAGTTTTCCTTTCTTGCCTTTAGTCATAGAAATAGACAACGCTTGGTTGGACGATATTGACGTGTATTTCTTTGAAAACGGCGAAAGAAAGCATCACGTTACATTGGGCGATAACCAAATACACAGCGCGCGGGCCGAGCGCGCTAGAATGCCTTCCGTTTTTTATCGATTTACCCAGCAACAAACTATCGTTGTTTTCAGGTTCTCATCTCAAGACCCCATGACCATTCCGGTTTATCTAGGCCAGCCTGTCATCGCCAACGACAAGTCTACTGAAAACGCCTATTTCTATGGTGCGCTTTACGGTTCATTGGTTATTCTTTTGGTTTATAACTTGGTTTTATATAGCTACCTAAAAGAGCGAAGGTATTTACTATATTCCTTGTACCTTCTTTCTTTTCTGGCTTTTAATTTCACCTATACGGGGCACGGTTTTTGGTGGGTATGGTCTGACTCTGTATTCCTTCAGCAGGGGCTTATGCCCACGCTAATGTTCTTTTACCTTTTTAGCGCCGTACGGTTGACCATTGAGTTTCTCAACACTCAACTTTACTTACCTAAGCTTTACCGAAACAGGAAGTACATTTACGGAGGGTTAGGGGCGCTGGCAGTATTGATTATTTTAGTCGGTAGCCGTTCTTTCGCTGTTATGTCACAACTTGTCGTGCTAACTACAATTTCACTTTGGATGTTAGCTATCGGTATTTTTGCTTACAGAAATGGCGATACACTGGCTAAGTTTTTTCTGCTGCGGTACTCTGTGGAACTGGGGGCGCGACGGTATCAAGTCTCGCTACGTGGGGACTAGTGAGCTATTCGAAATGGGCATTTCGCGGTATCGAAATTGGTATGGTTTTAGAAATGTCTTTGCTGTCGATTTCTCTGGCCTTCAATTACAAGCAAGTACAACAGGCACGCTTGAGTGCCGAACGAGATGCGCGATTAGACCCGCTCACCTCGCTTTACAACCGACGGGCATTTGAAGATTTGGTCTATCCCATTTGGGAATTAGGAAAACGCAGTAATAAACACATGTCGGTTTTACTTATCGATTTAGACTGGTTTAAGCGTATCAACGACAAATTTGGCCACGATATGGGCGATAAGGTGCTGCAAAACGTGGCTAAAGAAATAAAGGGCCAAGTGAGAGGGTCGGATATAACCTTTCGCTGGGGCGGTGAAGAATTTTTGGTGTTTTTACCCAATACCCGGGCTAATTACGCCAAGCAAATTGCAGAGAACTTAAGGCTACACCTATTTAGCCATGATATTAATAAGTTGGTTAGGGTGACAGTGAGTATTGGCGTTTCTGGCTCGTACCCGGGAGAAGATGATCTAAACGTTTTGATAAAAGAGGCTGATCAAGCGCTCTACTTAGCCAAAGCCCAAGGGCGAAATAAAGTTGTGCTTTGGAATGGGAGGAAAGAGTAATCGCTGATTTATAAAAACAGAAATCTCACGTATTATTCTGTTTTCTTTTTTTCTAGGTAAGTCTCTCATGTACAAAGATTTTCAAGCAGAGTTGGCGTGGGCCAGCCTGCATATGCCGCGCACTCGCCACGCTATCGCTTCTTTACCTGACCTGTCTAACGTAAAACTTGCTTGTAACATGCACCTAGACTTAAAGATGGCGCCTTTAGTTGAAGGGCTGCTGTCACGTGGCTGCGATATATTCCTTACTACCTGCAACCCTACTACAGTACAAGATGACGTTGTGTCTTACCTTGTAGATAAAGGGGCAGCAGCCCACGCATGGCGTGATATGAGCGACGCTGACTGGTCTGAATCATTCGATAAAGCACTGGCGTGGCAGCCTACCCATTTATGTGAAATGGGCGCGGACCTCACTACCCGACTGCATGAAAACGTAAAAGCAAACAAGCCAGTCCCTAGCATTATATCGGGGTTAGAAGCAACGGGATCAGGCATTAACCGACTAAACGGTATGGCGCCCAATTACCCCATCTTTAACTGGGACGATTTGCCTGTAAAAGAAGGCCTTCACAACAGGCACATGGTGGGCCTAAGTGCATGGCAAACCTTCTTCCAAACCACCCATTTAACGCTGCACGAAAAGCTGGTTGTCGTAATTGGTTATGGTTTAGTGGGGCAGGGCGTGGCGGCATCGGCCAAAGCGTTTGGGGCACAGGTTCAAGTAGCGGAACTTGACCCTGCAAGAGCGCTTCAGGCGAAATACGACGGTTGGCCAGTGGTTGGTTTAGACGAGGCTGCTAGCCAAGCTGATGTTATTGCCACAGCAACAGGTGCCTACGGCGTAGTAAATTCGAAACACCTGGACAGCATGAAAGACGGGGCGTTTATTTTAAACGTAGGTCATGTAGCGCAAGAAATCGATGTGCCGTACCTTAAAAACAACGCGTCCCACAGCGAGCCAATGCCTTATGTAAATGCTTATAAACTGGGTGATAAAACGCTTTATTTGCTGGCTGATGGTTCTATGTTTAACTTAACCGCGGGCTATGGCGACAGCATCAATGCGTTTGACGTGACGTTAGCGGTTATGGCTGCTGGTATAGGCTTTATCGTCAATGAAGGTGCGAAGAGTGAAAAGGGCCTTTATTTACTGCCTGAAAAGGCATGGAAAGGCGCGCTTTAAAGTTCAAGCTGTGAGGCGTGTAATCTAATTAATACGCAAGAACTAAACGAATTGTCGGGGGAGCGACTGCTATCTCGACATTATTTTTGAGTGTTGTAAAGTGAGCCCGTTTTAAAATTTCAGACCTAAGGCGGGCTTTGATGAACACAGTTATCGGCACAAAGACACCACAACAAGCACTAGATAGTCTTGTCGACATGACAGGCGACCTAACACCCATCACTCTTGCTGAGTATCAGGCCCGAATTGCCAAAGCACAGCATTACATGCAACAGCACGACATAGGCGCGCTTTACTTAAACGCGGGCACTAACTTAGCGTATTTTACAGGCATGCAGTGGTACGCCAGTGAGCGTTTAGTGGGGGCGCTTCTACCCGCAGAGGGGAACGTTGTTTACCTAGCTCCTGCGTTTGAAATTGACTCTTTGAACGAACGCAAAGTAGTGGAAGGGGATATTATCGGTTGGCAAGAGCACGAAAGCCCTTACGCACTTGCCATGTCTATTCTGAATACCGTCAATACGGCGGGTGGCATAAAATTAGGCGTTGATGAATCTACCCAATTTTTTATTGTTGATGGGTTTACCAAGGTGCTGAATGAACCTTGGCAAATTGTGAATGGTTCAGAGGTTACCGCGCATTGCCGCATGCACAAGTCAGAAAATGAGCTTGCGCTAATTCAGCGGGCCATGGACATGACCCTTGCTGTGCACAAAGCCACTGCCAGTATGCTTTATGAAGGTATTACCACCACAGAAGTTGAAGCATTTATTAACGATGCGCATAAGAAAGTGGGGGCCAGCGGTAACTATTTTTGCATTGTGCTGTTTGGTAAAGCAACCTCGTTTCCCCACGGCGTTAAAGACCCGCAAGTATTAAAGAAAAACGACTTAGTATTGATTGATACTGGCTGTAAAGTACATGGCTACCTCTCTGATATCACTCGAACCTATTGTTTCGGTGAGCCGACAGATAAACAGCGTGCACTATGGGAAAGCGAAAAGCGCGCTCAGCTTGCGGCATTTAACGCTGCAAAGGTCGGTGTACCTTGTGGTGACGTGGATAAAGCCGCCCGAGATAGCTTAGCGAAAGACGGCTTAGGGCCAGATTATAATTTACCGGGTTTGCCCCATCGAACAGGGCATGGCATTGGTATGGATATTCACGAATGGCCGTATTTGGTTAAAGACAATCCTCATCCGTTAGCACCTGGCATGTGTTTTAGTAACGAGCCTATGATAGTGGTGCCAAACGAGTTCGGTATTCGCTTAGAAGACCACTTCTATATGACCGACGAGGGCCCAGTATGGTTTACTGAGCCTAGTGAATCTATCGACTCTTTGTAAGTAAACTAAATTAAAGCTGCTCTTTATTACGAAGAGCAGCTGTAGTGTGCAACACCGCCAGCACTGAAAAATTCAAGTGGGCGCAGTTGGTAATACTTGTTCTCTACCTCTTCTGATTGCTCATCATAAGGCGCGGTGAGGATGTTCTGAAGTTCGTGTATTTGAGTAAAGTCACCTTTCTCTGCGGCTTTATAAGCAGGTACGATAAGCCATTCACGCCATGTGAATTTAGGGTTTGCTTGCTGCATGTTCTCTGCAATAGTAGCAATAGCGTTTGTTTGATTGCCTTGTGCTTCTGCGTCCTTTTCAATCCGCTCACGCCAGCTTTGCAACCAAGCCTCCCATTCTGTCATCACCTCTGCTTTAGGCGGGTAGTAAAAGCTCTTCGTCAAACTCGCCATATCTTCAGGTATCGATGATAGCTCTCGGAAAAACATATTGTAGTCGACGCCAGTGCGCAGCATTAATTGCAGCAGCTTGATAAGCAAGTCGTGGTCGTAGCTCGCAAGGCCAAGTTTTGTTGCCCACATGCGCTCCATAGCGCGTTCCATCACGCCGGAAAAGCCATCATTAATAGCGTTAAGCTGTGATAGCTGAGCACTGTTCTCTTCAAGTAAAGTCATCAGTGAGCGACAGAACATATCAAAGTTCTTTTGCGCCGCTATCGGTTGGTTTAAAAACGAGAAGTGGCGGCCGCCGCCTGTCCATGGTTGATAGTCTGCTTCAAAAAATTCACAAAAACCAAATGGTCCGTAATCTAGCGTAAACCCTCCGGCTGCGCTGTTATCGCTATTAAAATTGCCCTGGCAATAACCCACGCGCACCCACTGTGAGACAAGGTTGGTTAATCGGTCTCGAAATAGCTCAGCAAGCCTAATCACTTGCTCTTCTAGCGGAGCAGTTGTATCAATTTCTTTCGCGTACTCCCGTTCGATAAGGTGCATCACGATGGCTTTTAATTCGTCCCGTGCATGTTCATGTTCATCACAGCGCGCACGTCGTGCAAAAAGCTCAATTTGCCCGACGCGTAAAAATGACGGTGCAACGCGGGTGGATATCGATGTGATATTTTCGACCATTACTTCCGGTTCATAGGAGTGAGAGCCTTCGCGATACCACGGGCGGTCTACCGTGTCAGATTCAGACATAAACAAGCTCAGCGAGCGTGATGTGGGGATTCCCAAGGCGTGCATGTGCTCTTGCACTAAAAATTCACGCACGCTAGAGCGCAATACGGCGCGACCGTCTGCGCCGCGACAATAAGGCGTGCGTCCCGCACCTTTTAACTGCATCTCCCAACGCTTGCCGTTGAAGACCCCTTCCACGATAGAGATTGCTCGGCCGTCACCGTAGCCGTTACCCGTCCCAAACGGGCACTGCTGCGTGTACTCAGTACCGTAAATTGAAAGTGCGTAGCCGGTTGCCCAGCCGAATGGTTTCATAGGTGCAGGTACTGCTGACATATCCCCTGAAAAGAGCTGCGTGAACGCTTTAGATGTTGCCAAACTGTCGTCTAACCCTAATTCGGCAAACAGGGTCTCGCTGTGAGCGATGTATTTAGTCGACGTTAATGGGGTCGGAGTAACCGGCACATAGTGACCGGAGAAAACTTGACGAGGGTTGTGGTCGTTACCATCTTGGGTTGCTTGAGGGTCGCAATTTAAGCTTTCTAGCAGCGAATAGTCTACGTGCTTTGCGAACTCATCTATTGTCTTAATACGTTCTGTCACTCACATCACCTTTCATTTACGTTGCTTTGCGTGCCGTGATTATTCCCATTGCTTATTGACCAAGAACAAGGAAACCAGCATTTATGCATTGTACTCTTATCTATACGTTTATGAAGGCGCGCAAAGCCGAATTACGTTAGAAACTGGAAGCGCCGAATAATTAACACTGCAAAATACACAACGGGTAAGCAAGGGATAATGTAGCGACGCTAATCATATCGAACGCGAACCGACGAACATGACGCTAAGCGTCTATAGGAAACGGGTATGGCAACACTAACTTTTTTAGGCGCGGTGGAGGGGGTGACAGGATCTATGCACCTACTAAAAACTGAGCATAGTACTTTGCTTTTAGATTGCGGTCTGTACCAAGGTAGGCGAGATGAAGAAGCTAAAAATCACGAGCCTCTACCTATCGATGTGAGTCAAATTGACGCTGTTATTCTATCCCATGCACACCTAGATCATTCTGGCCGTTTACCTATTTTGTTACGAGAAGGGTATTGCGGGCCTATTTACATGACACGGCCGACCGTTGAGCTAATAGAAGTGCTGTTAAAGGATGCGGCTTCTTTACAAGAGCGCGACGCGGAATGGGAAAATAAACGCCGCCAGCGCTCGGGTAAACCGCTCATCGAACCTTTGTACCGGCAAGAAGAAGTGGACGGCGTTATGAAGCAGTGTAAATCGACTCGCTATCATACCAAACGTAAAATCACGCAAGACGTTGAAATAAATTTTGCCGATGCGGGGCATATTCTGGGTTCAGCGATAGTGGAAATATTTATCACTGAAAATGGGCAGAGTAAAAAGTTGGTCTTTTCTGGTGACCTTGGAAATTCACAGGCTGCATTACTTCGCGACCCAGATATCGTTACTGAAGCCGATGTGGTACTTCTTGAATCTACCTATGGTGACCGCAATCACCGTTCAATGGAAGAGACGCTCGATGAGTTTGAACAGGTTATTCTTGAAGCCAGTGAGAATGGCGGCAACATTCTTATTCCATCATTTGCAGTAGGGCGTACCCAAGAGATAATTTTTCGCCTGGGCGAGCTGTATCAGCAGGGCAAACTTACCCATCAAAAAGTGTATTTAGACAGCCCTATGGCCATTGCAGTTACGGAGATTTACCATCGCTATCAAGATGTGTATAACGAAGAGGACTTCGACGCTATTGAAGAAAGTGCCGAGCGAGCACACAGCCACAACCAAAGCTTACACTCCTTGTTGCCTATTTTGAGTTATACCACCTCTACAGAAGAATCGATTGCGCTTAATAAAGTGGTGAGTGGCGCAATAATTATCGCCGGCAGCGGTATGTGTAACGGCGGGCGTATTCGCCACCACTTAAAACAAAACCTGTGGCGCAAGCAATCTCATGTGATTTTTGTTGGCTTTCAGGCCATGGGCACGCCGGGGCGAAAAATGGTAGATGGCGCAACGCGTATCAAAATGGCCGGAGAGGATATTGCTATTCGCGCGCAAATCCATACCTTAGGTGGGTTTTCTGCCCATGCCAGTCAATCTCAGCTTATCAATTGGCTATCGCATTTCGAAAAAACACCGAAGATATACTTGGTGCATGGTGAAGAGGGCGCTAAACAAACCTTGTGTAGCGCCATTAAAGAAAAGGGATGGGAAGCAACAATACCTCATTTGAACGAAACATTATCGTTCTGAACCTTTGTTGTAGGTTAAGGCTCAACGCTTACTGCTTGGGTCTTAACGCAAGCTGACCGTTCTCTACGCTCAACTGCAATGGCACCGCTGACAGTAAGCTAACGGCTTTATTGGTAGAATCTAATCGGTAAACTGGGTTAGTCGACAAGTACCCATTAATAAGCTGCATAAACTCGCCGCTCACCGGGGCTAGGTTACCTTTAAAGCCGCCCGCATCAATGGTGCTGTCAAGCAGCGATAGCGAGCGCACAAAAATCGCCTTTTCTTCGCTATCGTAATAAGGCGTGCCTTCTAAAGACAGGCTGACTTTAGCCGGATAGTTCAAACCAAACGCGCTCACCCGGGCTGTAGCAATAGCGCCTAACTGCACCACGTCTCTGCCATCTGGGCCTATGGTTGCGGTCATATCCTCAACATCTAAAAACAAAGGTATACCGGCAAGTGATGTCTTTTTTTGTAATGTACTTATCTGGCTATCAAGCACTTGCTCTAGTTCAGCATTGGATACGGTATAAACCGATAGTTGAGAAAGGGTGGCGCAGCCAGCAAGAATGGTAGCGAGCGCAACAGAAAGTAGAAGTCTCATAATAGTCTCTTTAAACAATAGGGCGTTGGTTTACACAGTGTTAGCTATGAATATCGGCGCTGTAACAACTTAGTGCCTTTCATTGTAGAGGGGAAGGCGCTTTATGCACAATGAAATCGTTCAAGTACTATGACAATGGCTTATTCAGGCACGCGCCTACTACAAAAACTTTTGCCATAACGACTGTAACAAAGCAGTATAAGAAGTTCTTCTTATTAAAAATAAAAAACACGACAAGGCACTTTCTATGGTTTCACAGAGACTGATTTCTGGGAAAATGGTGGCTGCGCTTGCTATTTGCGTAAGTGCACTTTCTAGTTTCTCGCATTCTGCATTCGCACTCGAAGATACGGTTAGCCCTGAACTTTTCGACAAAATGGAGTATCGCTTCATTGGGCCTTATCGCGGCGGGCGCTCGGTGGCGGTCACTGGGGTTGAAGGTAATACCAACCTTTATTTTATGGGCACCGCTGGTGGCGGTGTGTGGAAAACCGAAAACGCGGGTTTATCGTGGAAAGCTATATCCGATAAAACATTTAAAGTAGGCAGTATTGGTTCTATCGCGGTTGCGCCTTCAGACCCTAACGTTATTTACGTAGGTACTGGTGAAGGCCCTATTCGAGGTGTAACCACAAGCCATGGAAAAGGTGTTTATAAATCTACTGACGGCGGTGAAACCTGGAAGCTGATGGGGTTAGATAAACGGGGTCAAATCCCTAAAATTCGCATACACCCCACTAATCCTGATATAGCTTGGGCGGCAGTGCAGGGCAATATCTGGGGGCCGAATGAAGAGCGCGGTATATTCAAAACGACGGATGGCGGCGAAACATGGCAGCACGTATTAAAAGTGAATGCCGACACGGGCGCAGCTGATTTGGCTATTGACCCAACCAACCCCAGAATTCTTTATGCGAGCATGTGGCATCACGGCAGAACACCGTGGTTTATTAAGTCAGGCGGTGAAGGCGGTGGCCTTTATAAGTCAACAGATGGCGGTGAAAACTGGGACAAGCTAGAAAAGGGCCTGCCTAAGCTTATTGGTAAAGTAGGTGTTGATATTGCTGCGTCTAACCCAAAGCGCCTCTACGCCATTATCGAGGCTGATGAAGGCGGTTTATACCGCAGTGATGATGCAGGTAAATCATGGGAGCTAATGAACGGCGACAATATTCTTAAAGCTCGCGCGTGGTATTACAACCACATTAAGGTTGACCCGGTAGATGAAAATACCCTGTATGTGATGAATGTGCAGCTGCATAAATCCATTGATGGCGGCAAAACCTTCGAAATTAAATCTCTGCCCCACGGTGACACCCACGATATGTGGATAAACCCGGAAAACAGCTTAAACATGATCAATGCTAATGACGGTGGCGCAACGGTTACCTTCGACGGTGGTGAATCGTGGTCAAGCATTTACAACCAGCCAACGGCGCAGTTTTATCGTGTAATCACTGATAACTTAAACCCTTACTATGTGTATGGCGGCCAGCAAGACAACTCAACTATGGCAACGCCGTCTGAAACCTGGGGTGACGGTATGGGTATAGAAGATCAGTTTGCTGTTGGCGGTGGCGAAAGTGCGCATATTGCGTTTAACCCTGACGATCCAACGCTTATTTACGCCACTACCATTAATGGAACACTAACCGAATACAACCGCGATACCGGGCTTACACGTCCCATCATGCCTTACCCTGAGTATGTGTTTGGACGCAATGCGAGGGATCAAAAGTACCGCACGAATTGGAATGCGCCAGTGCTGGTTTCAAAGCACGACCCTAGCACGGTGTATTACGGCACGCAGATGATTTTAAAAACCACCGACCGCGGTGTAAATTGGCAAGAAATCAGCCCAGACTTAACCCGTAACGAGCCTGAAAAACAGGGGCTAAACGGCGGGCCGATTACCAATGAACAAGCCGGGGCTGAATACTACAATACGGTTTTCTATATTGCTGAGTCAGCGGTTAACAAAGGCGAGCTTTGGGTTGGTGCTGATGACGGTAAGCTTCATATTACGCGTGATGAAGGTAAAAACTGGAAAGATGTTACGCCACATAATAAAGAAGCGCAGGTTAATGCTATTGAGCTAAGCCCTCATGCACAAGGCAGAGCTTACGTTGCGGTAGCAGGCTATAAGTTAAATGACTACACACCTTACATCTACAAAACCGATAATTACGGCAAGCGCTGGAAACGTATTGACGAAGGGCTACCTGAAGACGCTTTTGTACGTGTTGTGCGTGAAGATACAGAGCGTGAAGGGATGCTGTTCGCGGGTACAGAAAGCGGCATGTTTATTAGTTTCGATGACGGCAAACACTGGCAAGAGCTAGATTTAAACCTTCCGCCGGTGGCGATCACCGATATGCAGGTAAAGGGTGACGACCTGGTTGTTGCAACGCAAGGGCGAGGCTTTTGGATTTTAGATGACATTAGCCCCCTGCGCGAAGTGCATAAGTCCCTTGATGATGAAGCGCTATTTCAGTTTGAACCGGTTGATGGCGTTCGCTTGTTATCTGGCGGCGGCATGACCGATCAGCCACAAGCGAAAAATCCACCCCGTGGCGCGACTTTCCGCTATTACCTGAAAGATGCATTAGAAGAAGACCAAACGCTACGCATTGATATATTTAATGCAGACAATGAGTTGGTTCGTACACTGTCATCAGCATCGAGTGCTTTTGAGAAATGCGCAAAAGGTAACGAAGACGTTCGCAGCCCTATCAAATTTAAACACCCATCGACCAAAGCAGGGTACAACACGTTCGTGTGGGACCTTCGCCGTGAGCCACTAAACTGCATTGAGAATGTAAAACTGTTTGGCGGTTGGAAAGGTGCTCGCGTGATGCCGGGCGACTACAAGGCGAAAATCACCCTGGGAGAACTTGCACAAACTCGTGCGTTTAAAGTGCTTCCAGACCCAAGAGAAGAGGCCGACAAAGCGCAGCTTCAAGTGGTTGAAAAGAGCATTCAGGCAACAGAAACCTTGTTAAACGATTTGTTTGCACACTTGCAAAAAGCCCGTGATGTGCGCGCGCAGTTGAGTGATGTTTCGCAAGACAACGTCATGCTGGCAAGCAATGTGTCTGCATCTATCGAGCGCATTGTTAGTGCAATCGACGACTGGGAAGCATTAGTTATTCAGCCTAAACATCAAACCTTTGAGGATGATATTAACTGGCCGAATATGCTCGACAGACAAGTGCGTTTCTTAATGGATAACTTCGACAGAACGGGGGCGCCGGCACAAGCTGGTGCACTGAAGCGATTGAAAGACTTAGAGTCAAAGTGGCAGCAATATAAAGTGCAGCTAGAAACCTTGTTTGGCGAAGAAGTGAAACCGTTGAATGAAAAGCTGTCAAAGCAAGGCGCGTTTGATTTAGAGCGTTTGTAGCGAGGCGAGCGAATTTTATTCTTGCTGAAGCTATAAAACTGAAAAGCCGGAAGTGTGATTAAGACACTTCCGGCTTTTATTTACGGTTTTAAACCTGCATCTAGCGCAGTTGAAAAATATTGCTCAAACAAAAAGTGTTCGCAATGAACTGCTAGAACTGATACCTAACGCTTACCGTATAGTTAGTCGGTGAGCCGGGCATGGTCCAAAGCTGGTGGTATGAGTTCTCAAAGTAATCCCTGTCGAACAGATTGTTCACGTCAAACCTCATAGAGAGCGCATCGCTAATATTCACCGACCCTGCAAGGTTCACAAGGGTGTAAGACGGCAAGATGAATGTTGGATCGGTGGTTTGGCCTAAGCGGTCACCCACGTAACGCATGGTCACACCAAAGAACGCTTCTTTTTCAAATACGCGGGTGAAATGGTTAAGCGAGATATACCCCGAATGTTTAGCAATATTGATTAAGCGTGAACCCTTTGGAATAGGCACCCCCCAATCCAAATTGTTGACTTCATTCGCGGTTTTAGCATCTATGTATGCGTAGGCCATATCAAGACGAATGTCTGAAGTAAGGTCAGTGGTTAACTGGAATTCAACCCCTTGGCTTTCAACTTCACCGAGCGTGGCTGAAAAGCCCGTGTTAGGTTCAGCGGTTAGCATATTGGTCTTTGCTGCATCAAAAATCGCAATGCTGCCTGAGAACCTATCGGCGATGTTTTCCCACTTCGCACCTACCTCAAAAGAGGTGGTCTCTTCAGGGTCAAAGGCGTTGCGGTCTGAATCAAGCCCTGGATTGGGTCTGAAACCTTCTGCATAGCTCGTGTATAGACTTACAGCGTCATTGATTTCATACACAAAACCGAAGCGTGGCGTCACTTCCGTTTGGTCTTGTTCTTGCCCTTCTTCGCTCAGCTTATTAAAAATGTCTTGCTCGAACTTGTCCACACGAAAGCCGACTAAAAGCTTGGTGGCATCGGTAAGTTCTATAACGTCTTGTGCATAAAATCCTAACCCTTTTTGCTTTTCGGCGGTGAGTGTAGTGGGCGTCACATCAGGTCTAAAAATAGTGTAGTCTGGGTTTTCAGGGTCGATACTATATGTGGTATCACCCGCGCCCCACGCCGTGCGCCAACGACGATAGTCTGTATCAATGTGGTAGTTGTAATAGTCCAAACCAAACAAGACGTTATTTACAAAGCCTGCCACGTCTACCACGCCGCTTAGTTCAAAGCGTAGTGATAAGTCTTGCGCTTGATAGTCGCGGGTTCGTCGCTGCCTTGAAAGTACAGATGGGTCGGTATACAAAAGCTGACGACCATCTGACAGTTCAGTATCTGAAGACTGCCCTTCAAAAGAAGAGTCTCTGTAGGCGAAGCCACTAAGAAAATGCCAATTGTGATTTAACTCGTGATTTAACACTAGCTGATGTCCAAAGGCTTTAACTTCATGGGCACTGTCTCTGATATCACCGTAAAAGTCTTCGGCATCTACAGCGTCAAAGTTGTTATTTGAGATAAATACACCGCGATCAAGAGGCTTTTCCTGATCTAAGATTTCCATCTGATAACTTAAGCTGGTGTGATCAGAGAGGTTCCAAATAAATGAAGGGTTAAGGTTTAAATTCTTGAAAAACACGTTATCGCGATAAGTATCAGAGTCTTCGTACGAACCGTTAACGCGATACGCCATATCTGAACTAATGCCGTTCGTATAATCGAACTCTACGTGCTTCTTATCAAAATTACCGACGGTGGCTTGAACGTAGCCTTGCTCTTCAAACTGCGGTTTTTTGGTGATGATGTTGATGGTACCGCCAGGCTCGCCTTGCCCATAAAGGGCAGAGCCTGGCCCTTTCATTACTTCAATAGTTTGAACGTTAACCGTACTTCTATTGCCGCTGTAGCCACGTACGTTAAAGCCGTTTATCAGATACCCCGACGGATTGTTTTCATCGCCAGAAAAGCCACGAATAGCAAAGCTATCGAACATACCGCCCGAGTTGTTTTGCCTTACGATAGTCGGCGCAAAATCCAGTGCATCGATGAAGCGTGTGATCCCTTCATTTGCTAATGTATCGGCGGTAATTCGGTCAATTGCTTGCGGCGTGTCGATAAGCGGTACGTTACCACGATAAGGCTGAAAGTGTCTTTTTACTTCGATGTGCTCTAATTCATCGTGAGCATCTTGAAGGGAACTTTTACTACTTTGCGCAGCGGCATTCACCGATAGTCCAACTAACGAAAACAAAAACGGTATTTTAGAGTTAAGCATAAGAAGGTTTAACGAGTCTTCAGCAGGGTTTGTAAACATGGGTGATGTTATGTTATCTCATTTTTTTTGGCGAGGTGATTTATAGTTGGAGACTGGTCTAAACTCAGCGAAGTGACGTTTTCCTATGCTCACATATGCTATACACTTCGCGACCTTATTTAAGCGATAAGCCAACACTTAACCATAAATTACACTACGCACTATAAACCGACGTAATAAAAGTCTGTATCGGTGATAGTACGTGTTACGCACCTGCAAAAGTCAGGTGCCTGAAAAGCGTTTAGCGTTTGTGAATATGAACTAGCACTAGGAACTAGGACACTCAATGTTTCATAAAACATTTTCTCTATTTTTATCTGCGCTTCCTTTATCTGTTTTCGCAACGGAAAACGTAGATGTTATATCCACAGAAAAGGCTGAAGCGAACGTCGAAAAAATTACGATTGAAGGGGCGGCAACTGCGAATAACAAGCCGGTTGGTACGTTTAATTCACCCATTTCAAATTTGGAATACGACCCGCGGGTAGATTTGCAATCAAGAAACATGGCCGAAGCACAGGCCGATGTCACCATCCGCGGTGGTATCTTCGAGAACACCGGCTTTCGAGTGGGAAGCGCGACGCTTATCGACCCGCAAACGGGACACTATTTTGCCGAAATTCCTATTGCGCCAGAAATGTTGACTGAGCCGAGTATTTTTACCGGTGTTGATAACGCGCTTTATGGTGTAAATAGCTCTGTTGGTACGGTGTCTTACGGATGGCGACCTATTCAAGAGGCGGGCAGTGTATCTGTTGGCGTGGGCAACAATAACTTCAATTTGCAGCGCGTTCACGGCGCAGTAAAACAACAGCTTAAAAGCTATCCAGCATGGTCTGTGGGTGTGGAAGGAGAGTATTCTCGCTCTGAAAGCGATGGCACTATTGCTAATGGTGATCACCAATTTGAACGCGCGTCAGGTCGCGTTCAGTTAGCAAGCGAACGTTCGCAAACCGACTTGTTTTATGGTTATCAGCAAAAGTTCTTCGGTTGGCCTAATTTGTATACGCCCTTTGACGTTAACGAAACCGAAGATATTGAAACGCGTTTGGTAATGCTAAATCATAAGCAGCGCTACGGTGAAAAGGGTAATGAAAGTGCCTTTGAGGTATCGGGTTATTACAGGGAAAACGATGACCACTATGTATTTTCGCGCGAAAACCCAGAAAGTTTTCAGGCGTTTCACGAAACGCAGGTAAAATCACTCGCGCTTTCTGGTACTCACAACCTCTCGCCAGACTTTGGTATCAACTACTCCGCGCAAATTACTGCAGACGACATTGAATCGACCACGCTAGAAAATAACTTCACTTCCCGCGACTACTACAACATTAGTGTGGTGCCAGAGTATCGTACCCAGCTAAACACTAAGGAGTCGATTACCGTACGCTTAGGTGGCGCGTTTGATGATACTAATCGCGATGAAGATCGGCTGTCTTTTGTGGGCGATATTAACTGGTACACGCAAACTGGCGATAATGCCTCGCGAAATTTATATCTTTCGTATGCAGAAGCTACACAAGTGGCCGGCTATACTGCAGTGGGCGGCAGCACCACGAGTGGCTTGTTCAGGAGTAACAATCAGCTACAGCGAGAGGTGAGTAAAAACCTCGAGCTTGGCGCGTCGTTTGATGAGCAATCATGGAAAGTTGATACCGCCGTTTTCTATCGCTGGGATAACGAGCTGACCGACTGGACTTACAGCTTCGATTCCACCTCGGCACGCAGCGCAAACCCCGTAGATATTGAGACGCTAGGGTTTGAACTAATTGCGATTAAGCGCTTTGATAATGCGGATGTGGTTGCCAGTTATACCTATCTAGATAAGTCGGAAGACTACGGCATTGAAGGTGTGGATGCGAGTTTTTATGCGCTTAACTACCCACCGCATAGAGCAACCCTTGGACTGGTGTGGTTTGCAACTGATACGGTTGAGGTTCGCATAGACAACGAGTGGCGCAAGCAAGAAACCAACGCGCTTAGAAACGGTAGTGATTCGGCATTCTTCTCTCACGTTACACTCACCTATTCACCGGCTCAAATTGAAGGGTTAAACCTAGTACTGGCAGTTGATAACTTTTGGGATGAACGATTTGAAGAAATTCCCGGTACGCCAGGGCGGGGCGAACAGTATTCGGCTACCGTGACCTATTTTTGGTAGTAGGGAAGTACGCTTATTGTAAGTGCTTACTATTGCTTGGTCTGATTAATTATGAAGTGATAGGATGTATTATATGACAGGCTCTAAGGTGTCATCTAGCCCCAGCGTATCGACGTTGCCAGCGCCTTCTAAGGGCACCGCGAATCTTGACGACTTCGCAGGGCGCTGGCATTTGCGTCGGAAAATTATCCAGCAAAACGGGGATACTTTTTCGTTTGTTGGGACAGCTGCTTTTTGTTGGGAGCCTGCGTGGGAGAAACCGACGCTGAATTATTACGAGCAGGGCGAAGTAACCGCGCCAAATGGAAACATTATGCCTGCCGAGCGCCGCTATTTTTGGCAACAGTCACAGCATGGTGTGTTCGATGTTTTGTTTGACGATGAACGTTATTTTCATACATTTAGTGCGAGCAACCCGAATGCCGAACACTTATGCGGCGATGACAACTACGTAGTGCACTATGACTTCGCAAAGTTGCCAGTGTGGCGCTCAACATGGCAGGTCAAAGGGCCGCGCAAAGACTACACCATGATTAGCGAGTATAGCCCTGCGTAGAGTCGGCTTTGTTGAGGCTTAGAGCTGCTTCTGTTTCTTGCTGTATTGATGAGACATCCAAAGCGCAATGGCAATGATGGCACCGCCAAGAAATAGGCGAGAAAAGTCAGTGTCTTTTTGCCAAAGAAGTAAATTAACCACAAGCCCTGCTGGAATAAGCGCGTTGTTCATGATGGCTAATGTGCCTCCTGATACTTTCAGCGCGCCTTGATTCCAAAAGTAATACCCAAGCCCCGATGCCACGATACCTAACCACAACAATATGCCCCACTGCTGAGCATTCTGCGGCAGTTGGCTAGTGTTACCAAAAATGAAGAAAGCAGGTAGTGCTATAGCCAGTGCGCCTAAATAAAACCACGCAAACACGTTGTGATAGGGCACTTGTGTTTTGAAGGTGGAGGTGAGTTTTTTATAACCCACCTGTCCTAGCGCAAAGGAAAGGTTAGCACCTTGAACAACGGCAAAGCCAAACCAGTAATTATCGCTAATGCCGTTAAAACGAATAATGGCAGCCCCTGTGGTAGCGATAAGTGCACACAACAAGTAAAACGGGGTGAAGCGCTTAAAGAGTGCGTCGTTTAAAATGGCTACGTAAAGCGGTGTGAAAATGGTGAAAAGCAACACCTCTGGCACGCTTAAAAACAAAAATGCGTGATAAAAGAAGATGTACATTAACCCTAACTGCACAGCACCTAAACTCGCCAGGATCGCCTTTTGTTTAAGGTTTAATAATGCCGGCTTAAGAAAGGGAAGGAAAACCAGTGTGGCGAGCACAATGCGTGTCAAAACAGCAAAATAACTGTCTACTGAGCCTGCTAAAAATTCGCCAATAAGCGAAAAGGAAAATGCCCAAAGGACAGTAACTGTTATTAAATAAAACACGCGCTATGCTTCTTTGTAAATTCAACTGCGGCGTAAAATAGGCCATTGCCGCTCGTATATCAACAGTCAGCTTACCCTCTATCAAAACTCTCTTGAGAAGTTTGTGTAACAACGGAAGTTTCGCAATCGCTAGGAATAGTACAGGCGCGACTGTCTTGGGAAAGAGAGCGACCTATTAATACAGGGTAAAGCCAAGCGCCAAAGCATGCACCACATATAGGCGCAATAATAGGTACAATAAAGTAAGGAGTGGCTTTCGCGCCGGAGAGCGCATGCTCCCATCCCGCAATATAGGAAAAGAGCTTTGGACCAAAATCGCGAGCTGGGTTCATGGCAAAACCGGTCAACGGTCCTAAAGAGGAACCAATGACAGCGATGACAATACCAATTAGTAGCGGGTTCATGGCTCCACGTGATGCACCGTTGTTTTCATCGCCCAATGCCAGTATTGCAAACATCAACACTGCAGTGATAACGAATTCAACGCCAAAGGCACCCCAGAATGAAAGGGCTTCGTGAGGAAAAGTAGAAAAAATGCTGGCGGTCGCCAGAGCCTCTACACTATCGCGTGAAAGGTTGTGAGTAAGTTCATAGTCTGTAAAAAGTTGATGATATAAGCCGTAGATAAGTGCGGCAGCAGCGAATGCTCCCAGAAACTGAGAAAGGATGAAGGGGCCTACTTTGTGCTTTTCAAAACCATGAAAAAGAGCAAGCGCAATGGTTACCGCAGGATTAATATGTGCACCCGAAACTCCAGCAGTACAATAAATGGCAACAGCTACGCCAAACCCCCAGACAATACTTATTTCCCATTGACCGAACGAAGCACCTGTTAATACCAGTGCTGCAACTGCACCAACACCAAAGAAAATTAGAATCGCCGTGCCTATGAATTCAGCAATACACTGGCGGAAAAGCGTTGGTTCCGTGAGAGGTAACATAATTCATCCTTTAAATCTTTAACCAGTACAACGCGCTGTGCAGAAAAAGAAACGACAGAGTTATGTTAGGGAAAATGAAGGCAGAAAAGCGTTTTATGTTGCGCAATATTGCACTAACTGTTCATCTAACTAACAGGCCGTTTAGTTCTTATTCTGACGCAACTTCCCATGTACATTTAATTGGGACCTATCATAAAACGAACATAAACGAACTGCAAGTGAGCAAAAACGAATATTCATCATTCTTGGTATTGCTATAGCGCTCTTACTTGAAGGCAGTGAACACTGTAAACCTTAGTCTAGTGGAATACGGACAACCCTGTACTGGGGCTATTATTTTTGGTGTCGCTATCAGCTTTTAACTCTCCAGCTTCCTCAACCAGTGCCGTCATAGCGTCAATAATATCGAGAAAGCTTGTTAGCTGCTCTGGTGTTAGGCCATTAGACAAATTTTCGATTTTATTGATAAGTTGTTTAGTAGGTAGGCGCATAGTGTCAAAATCTCGTTGTTATTACCTTAATATCTACTTTGTAAATCAATTATCTTGCCAAGTTTGTTTACTCCTCGATTTCTTTTTTCACCCTCTAAATAGCATTTTAAAAGTCTTATTTATTAGAAGCTTAGACATTTTTCATGAGAGCGGTTAACAATTTTCCTTGCAAAAAGGTTTTAAATAAATAAGATCAAACGCAAATCATTATCATTTGCATTAAAAGAATTATCAATGAAACGAGCCCGCTTTGTACCTTTCTTTGTGGTAGCCGCTAGCCTTCCTTTGTCTTTTCCAGTATTAGCAGAAGATGCCCTTGAGCGCGTTGTGGTGACAGGTACTAGGACACCTAAACTATTGGCTTCTTCGCCCGTAAAAATTGATGTAGTAGATAAAGCGGAGATTGCGCGACTAAGTAAAGGTACCTTGCGCCAAGTGCTTGAGGTGATGCCGGGCGTTGTGGTGAGGCGAAGTCAAAAAGACGGCTACAACGTTCAGCTAAACGGGTTCAATGGCGATCATGTGTTGGTGTTAATCAACGGCCAGCCCATCATTTCTCCCACAGGCTCTTCCGTCGACCTTGACCAAATTAGCGTTGCCAATATTAAACAAATTGAAATAGTGCGTGGCGCGGCATCAGTACTTTACGGCAGCTCTGCCATGGGTGGTGTTATCAATATCATTACCGAGAAGGTGGAAGGGTCGCAGTTTTCAGCAGACTACGAGGCATCATACTTTACCGATGATGCGATTGAAGGTGATGAATTCGGGCATACGTCTAGGGTCACTGCAGCGAAAGCAATTAGTGATTGGCAGCTTGGCATAACGGCTCAGAACATTACCAACCCGGGTTTTGATTACGACGGCGAAACTACATCACAAGATGGAGGCGCGGTAGACAAATCCTTCGTTCAAATGTCGTTATCTACATTGATAAATAGCGTGAGCGTTCAATACAAGGGGCAGTGGTTGGATGAACAAAAAGACAAGCCTCAATCATCAATACCCGGTCAAGCCACTATCATTAGCTATCTGTCTAACGTAACCCAGTGGCAACACGATTTTCGCCTTGAGCAGCAATATGATTGGCATATCAATACGCGCTATCTTTCACATGATGAAGAAAGCGGTAACAGCAACGGGTTGCGTCAAACCGATATCCAGCTGGCGGAACTAGAAGCGCAAAAAATTTATTCCACCAAAGATATTGAGTGGGTAGGCGGCGTTGTTTTACATGGCGATACGCTGGATCAGCAAAACCTCAGTACTGGCACGGTTGAAGTTGACGATGTGAGCCGGGAAAGTGCCGAGCTTTATTTACAAGGGAACTGGCAGCAAAACCACACCCAGCTTGTAGCTGGCGCAAGAATACAAAACGATTCTGATTTCGGCTGGCATACCGCGTTTAAAGCAAGTGCAAGCCAGTCATTTAGTGCTGACAGTACTTCGTGGCAACTTCGCGCAGGGGCTGGCAGTAGCTATCGCGTGCCTAACCTTAAGGAACGCTATTACGTATTCGACCACAGTAACTTAGGTTATATGGTGCTTGGCAACGACGCACTTACGCCTGAAACAGCGCTAAATGCCAACTTAGGCGCTAACCTTCGGATAGAGCCCACCAAAAGTGACTGGTTATATCAGGTCGATATTAACCTTCATTACACCAAAGCTGATGATTTCATTACGACTGCGGTAGACCTCGATGCATCGCAAGACGCGGGTTTAGATATCTCCGTTTATCAAAATATTGATGAAGCTACCCTATACGGCGCTGATTTAAGCGCTAGCGCGCAAGATGACAATTGGCAGTGGCAATTGAATTACAGCTACCTAGTTGCCGAAGACGGCAGTTCGCAGCGCTTGCCTGAACGTCCTACCCACTTAGTTAAAGCGTCCGTTACCTATCAGTTTAGTCATACCGACACCAGTCTACAGCTTTACGGTGTGCATGAGGGAAATGTGTCACCTTCTATTGGCTATAGCTCAATAGCGAAAGATAGCTTTACCACGCTAAACGCGGTCGTACAGCACCAGTTCACGCCTCAGTGGCAAGCGCGCCTAGGACTTGAAAACCTTACCGATGAACATCGCTCAACCGAGGCACTTTTAGCGGGGGCTTTCGACGCTAGACCGATTGCTGCAAGGCGATTGTATTTGGGCGTGAGTTACCAGTATTGAAATAACCATAAAACGAAAGCACCGGCATAGAAAAAAACGTTTGAGAACAAAAAAACACCTAACGACAAATATCAAACTGACAAGGCCCCACTTTCAAAAAAAACGGCCCCAAAAAAATCGGGCCAAAAAAACGGCCCAAAAACTTAGGTTAAAAACCTAGACCAACAAATTAGACCAACAAATTAAACCAATAAATAAAACCCGCTGCTTAACACAGCGAATTTAAAATAAGGAAAACACATGAACAAAACCTATTTAGCGTTATTGCTTGCTATGACATTCGGCCTAACTGCGTGTGGTGGCTCAAGTAGCGATGACACCCCAGTTGAAACACCTGACGAAGTAACCGATGGCAGCGGAGGTTCAGATGATGGAAGTTCTGACGGTGGAAACGAAGAAGCAACCATTTATGGGCCGTACAGTACGGGCTCGACATCAGAGCCTGTTGCAGTTTACTTTGACTTAGATACACAAACGCAGCTTACGCTCACCGATGAAGAAGCTGCGACAGATACTGCGTGGGATATTGGTTTTAAACGTACTAATGTGTTTTTAAATACGCATCAAGACACGCCAGTAAGTCTTTATTTTACTGGAAATAACAGCGACTTTTATGATGATACTGGCGCGCCAGTGTCTGGCTTGTTCCTAAATGCGACCGCAGACAGCGAACTAGACGACTACTTGGCTGTTACCGAAAGCGATATCCCAGAAGCTGAAGCGTTCAGCACAGATACAGAAACCCAAGTCATCGGCGATACCTTTTACAATTACGACTTTACCACTCACGTAGTAACGCCAAATGAAGATACGTATTACATCGTGTTTTCAGACAGCAACTACACAAAATTTCACGTTACCGATATCGTCACTGAAGGGCGAGGTATTGGTGAAATAACCCTTGGCGTTATGCACCAAAGCGTTCTTGATGGGCAAACTACCTTTGCCGAAGAAGTCGCGCTGACCCTTGATGCGGTAGGTTGTAGCGACGCTGTCTACGTAGATTTTGATTTGCAGCAGGTGGTTACACAAGCTGACGGCTGGGACCTCACTATTCCGTGCGCAGACGGCGCGGGGGAATTTGCCCTGACTATTGCGGATGACGCCACTGTACTTCGCACCGATGCACAAACGTATAACGGCGTGGACACAGAAGCGGCGCAGTATTATGGCTTCAGTGAAGAGACGGTCAGTGAGTACGCGATGAGTACGAACAACTGGTATTTCTACGACAGCACCAGCCACTTACTTTACTCACAGTTTGGGGTTTATATAATTCAGGCTGGCGACACCACGTATAAGTTTCAAATTACCAGCTATTACGATGAAGAGGGTACATCAGGTGCCTATAGCTTCCGCGTTGACCCTGTGACCGGAGAGTAAATGATGCCGCAACACACACTCTCACTTTCTTCAATAGCCGCTAAAGTGATTTCTACGGTGATGGTAGGGTGGTGTTTGTTTGCTGTAGGGGCGTTTAGCGCCCCTTTAAATGAAACGCAAACTGCGCCGCCTCGAATAATCACTGCTGGCGGCAGTATCACCGAAATTGTGTTCGCGTTAGGGCGAGGCGACTGGGTAATCGCGACCGATAGTACCAGTATGTTTCCACAAGAAGCAGCAAGTTTGACTAAGCTTGGGTACTTTCGTCAGCTAAGCACCGAGGGGGTATTGGCCCAACAGCCCACAATGCTATTAGGAGCTGAGGCAGCAGGCCCAAGTGTTGCGCTTGAACAAATAGCCCACGCCGGCGTAGACGTTACTACTTTTGAAGTGGATAAAAACCTTAGTGGCTTGAAAGCCTTGGTGCTAGACATTGGCAAAAAACTTGCCTCTAGCGAGCAGGCTATTGAACTAATCCACCATATAGAAAAGAAGGTAGAGCAACAAAAAGCGCGGTACGCCGATAAAACCTCTGCGTTCAACACGCCCATCAAAGCGCTCTTTGTGGTGGCGAACAATGACAGAGGGATAACGGTAGCTGGTAAAGATACCGTGCCTCAAGCGCTATTCGATACTCTTGGTATCGTTAATATTGGTTCAGCAGTGGAAGGTTACAAAGTGATGGATGCAGAGTCTGTGCTTATGCAAAACCCCGATGTTGTAATTGCAGCAGGGCACATGCTTCGTGGCAAAAGTGCGAAAGAGGCACTTTGCACACATCACGCGTTAGCTGCCACGTTTGCTGGTAAACATTGCCTAGTTGAAGCCATGGATAGCAGCATAAGCTTGGGCCTTTCCCCACGCTTTCATGTGGCGCTTCAGCATGTTGCAGAGTATGCAGAAAAAGCCATTGAAATTAAGCAAACGCAAAAAGCTGCTTATAGTGGAACGAGTCAATAATGCAGTTATCTTCCGCAGCTAAGCACAGTGATAACCCAAGCGATTACTCATCGACTCCTGTGGTACTTCAGCTTATTAATGCCCGCGCACAGCGAAGACGTATTGGCATGGGAATACTGCTCTTATTGCTATTGATCTGTGCTTATGTGGGGTTAACCCGCGGCAGTTTACCAATTGATATTGAACAGCAACTTAGATACTTCATTAGCGGCGCAAATACGGCAGTAAACACTACTCATTGGTATGTACTGTCTGAAATAAGGCTGCCGAGGGTGATTATGACGATGCTGATTGGCGCGCTGTTAGCCGTATCTGGCTGCGCAATGCAGGGTCTAGTGCGCAATCCGCTCGCCGACCCTGGCTTAATCGGTATTGCCGGTGGCGCAGCCGCCGCCGCGGCGCTGAGTATGACCATTGTGCCTCCACTTCTTCCTGCACTTGAATCGGTATGGGTAGCCATGTGGGCGTTTGCTGGGGCACTACTATCTGTATGGACGGTCTTACGGTTTTCAAATGCTCCGCAAGGTGTTTCAGTAGCCGCGCTTATTTTGGCAGGGGTAGCCATTAATGCGTTAACCGGCACAGTCATAGGGGCTATTAGTTACGTGGCAAGCGACGATGCGCTTCGCCAAATAAGCTACTGGACTATGGGGAGTTTAGCCGGAGCAAGCTGGACGCTTTGTGGTTTGGTCGCTTTAGCGAGTTTTATTGCTATTACAGGGTTAATGAAGTCCCGTAATGCCCTTAACTTAATGGCACTGGGTGAAAAAGAAGCAGCCTACATGGGGCTAAATGTTACGCGCTATAAACAAAGGGTTTTATGGTTGGTGGCGTTTTCCGTGGCATTAGCGACAGCGCTGTGCGGCATTATCGGCTTTGTAGGTTTAGTGGTGCCTCATATGTGCCGGGCAATATTTGGCGTAAATCACCAGGTTCTAATTCCTGCCAGTGCGCTAACAGGGGCGCTATTATTGATAGTCGCCGATACGCTTGCGCGAACGCTGTTTGTGCCTATGGAAATACCTATTGGTATTGTTACCTCTGCAGTAGGGGCGCCATTTTTCCTTTACTTACTGTGGCAGCAGCGCCGTATATTTAGTGGTGGGGTGTAGCTAATATGAAAATTGAAAGACTAGAGCAAAGTGATAATGGCAAACGGTTAAACACTGAGTTGCTTACATTAAAAGATGTTGTCATTGCCAGAGGTAAGAAGCGCTTGCTAGAGCCGCTATCGCTTTCTTTCCACACCGCTGAGTTTACCGCTATCGCCGGTGAAAACGGATGTGGTAAGTCTACGCTATTAAGTATGCTTAGTGGTGTAGAAACGCCGTTTAATGGAGAGCTAACCCTTGGCGGGCAAGCGATAAGTTCGCTAAGCGCAAACCATTTAGCGTTGCAGCGTGCTGTAATGGCACAAAGCGCATCGACGCCTTTTGGTTTTATTGCCGATGAACTACTTCACTTAGCGCGATATCAGCATATTGAGTTGTTAGAACAAAAGAGTCGTCTGATTAATCTTGTAGCTGAGCAGTTTGACATTACACACTTGCTTGCTCGAAATATACAAACCTTGTCAGGCGGTGAAAGGCAAAGGATATTTCTGGCCAAGGCTATTCTTCAAATATTACCAAGTGATCAGAACGAGAGCTTGGAAGGCAAGCTTTTGCTGTTAGATGAGCCCACCTCGGCGCTTGATTTACGGCATCAGAAACTGGTAATGCAGCAACTGGTCGCGCTACGAGAAAAAGGGCTGTGCATCGTTTGTGTAAGCCACGACCTTAATTTGATTTCCCCTTACTGCGACAGACTGATTTTACTGGGTGAAAAGCGGTGCTTAGCCGACGGACCACCCGCGCGGGTTCTTACTACCGATATGCTATCTCGGTGCTATCACACCCAGCTAAACCTAATTAAAAACGAACAAAAACAAGTTTTCGTGACACATTAATTTTCGCGAAAACCGAAAAACAAGAACGGAGTTAACCATGAGCATGCAAGATATTGCATTTCAAGCAAAACAGCTAAGCCGCACCCATCACAGCGGTGTATTGGGCACGCATTCAACATCAATGCCCGGCTACCCTTTTGGTTCGGTTGTACCTTACTACCTAACGCCAGCCGGTGACGCAATTATCTATATTAGCGATATCGCGCTTCACACTCGCAATATTAAAGCGAACGACAAGGTAAGCTTAACTATTTTCAATGCCGGTGAGGATGACTCTCAGGCGAATGGTCGCGTTACTATTATGGGAAGTGCTGAGCTTGCGAACCAAAACGACGTGAAAGCGCAGTATTTTCGTTTGTTTCCGCAAGCTAAAAAATACGAGCAAACCCACGATTTTAATTTTTACGTTATACGCACTGAACGAGTACGTTTTATCGGTGGTTTCGGAAAAATCCATTGGGTTGATAAAGCCTATTGGAGTGTTGAAGCCCAAGACTGGCATGGCGCGCCAGAGAGTATGATTAACCATATGAACGAAGATCATCAAGACGCGATGCAGCTTATTTTGCAGCACAAAAAGGGTGTTAACGTTGAAGAGCCAATAATGCATAGCGTATTTCCAGAAGGCATGCATTGCGGTACAGAAAAACAAACGTGGTTTGTCCCTTTTGAGGCGCTGTGTGTTTCGTCAACAGATGTACGAAAAGCGTTGGTTAAACTGACTAATGATGCACGGGAAGCGCTTAATGTGCCCAAAGCGGTTTCATAGTTATTTTTAAACCTTAATATGAAGTGCAGTAAGAGAAGGGTTAAGCGGGCCGGCACAGTTTGAACTGCATGTAGTGCGAGCAAGAGCTAATGCACTGTTCAACATAATCGCAAAGTAAAGTTGCTTCATCTTGCACATAGTGCCATGGTAAGTTAACTCAAAGTACAACGCCGACCAAGGGAGTGTAAAAGATGACAGACATAAAACGTAGGCAGTTTGTTACGCGTGCTAGCGCGCTAGCTTCTATCGCCGCTTTACCGGCAAGCGCTGCGCCTTCAGCGGTTGTGGCTGCAACCACCGAAACGTCTAGCGCAACAGATACCATGCTTCCGCCTGTACTTCATATGGTTTACTTTTGGCTTAATAACCCGGGTTCTACCGAAGATAAAGCAAAGTTGATTGCGGGGTTAGAGTCGTTAAAAGCCATACCGCAGATTCACTCCATTCACATTGGCGTGCCGGCAAATACCTTAAAGCGTGACGTTATCGATAATTCGTTTGATGTGTCCGAACTCATGTTTTTCGAAAGCGTTGAGGCACAAAACGAATACCAGTCTCACCCTATCCATAAACAATTTGTTGAGCAATGCGCTGGTTTGTGGCGCAAAGTCGTAGTGCGAGACTCTGTTTCTGTGTAGGCGATGTAAGTAGTAAGAACAATAGCCTCGCTACTACAAAGGCTTGATGGCTTAGCTTTGTTGGGTGATCATATAGAGCTAATGCCGGTAAACGTGCTACCACCCCATGGGTGATACGTACCCCGATTAGAGTCGCTAGGAAGCGCGTCAAAACATTTCAGGCAACACTATTGCCATAAGCAAATTAGCAGTGATTAAACGTTTACTTGGATTCGATAAGCCTAATCCAGTGGTTAAAAACACCTAGATTTTCCAGAATAATCTTAACGCACATCAGTATAGGCACTGCTAGTAAAACGCCCACCACGCCCCAGAGCCAGCCTGTGATGGCTATCCAGATTATGATGATCAATGGGTTAAGCTGCATGCTTCGACCCAGAACGGCTGGCGTAATCAACTGAGATTCCATAATATTCAGCGCCAAAAAGATGCCTGCAGGCAAAAATGCACCACTAGCAAGCCCGAATTGAACGAGCCCTACAACGAGCAACACCAAACAACTTGCAATGCCGCCTAAATAAGGCACAAAGTTCATCAAAGCTACGAGTGCTCCCCACAGTAGCGCATCTTCAATTCCCAAGTAATGGAATGCACCAGCTGTAGCCAGCCCTAAACACGTATTTATGATACTTATCGTTACGATATATGAGGAAAGCTGCCGTTGAATTTGATCTACTAAAACCAGTGTACGCCTCTTGTTGGTCACCACTGGAAAATCTCTTATAAAGACGTGAAACAGGTTAGGCCCATATCAATACCACTTTGTTTAATTTTGTCGGTTACTGAATTTGTAGTATCTGGTTGAGTGACGGGCTTTTCAGACGCGTTATCGTCGCGAAACCAGTCGAAAAAGGAAGACTCTTTTTCTACGGGGGCAGATTCCGCAGGCGCAGTATAGGCGTCTATACTCTTACTAATTTCTTCTATTTCTTCCGTGATCTCGGCGGCTATTTTAGGAAGGTCGTGCATCCAACGCTCAGCGGGTTCAGCAAGTTCTAGCGTAAGTAGGGTGAACGGCGTCACCAGTATCGCAATTAACGCTCCTGCCGAAATAGTTCGGGGTACAAACAGCTTTCTTGCAAAAGCAACCAGAGGACTCAACAATAGGGCGATAAACGCTGAAAAGAAAAGCGGGATAAGTAACGATTTCGCTAAATATAACGTGTAGATAAAAGCGAAGACCACCAGCATATTTAATAGCCTAGTTTGCTTAGCTATTTTTGGGTATGCGCCAGCTAAGTTCTTTTTTTGTTTGTCTTGAGTAGAGCCAGCGTTATCCATGTCTTAGCCTCTGGTGAGAAGTGATTTTCGCTAATATTTACTGAGAAAAAAGGTGTAAATATTACGACGTTTTAATTATTAAAGTTCATTAAGCGCGCAGGTAATGCACTTGCTTAGATGTCCGTTCAATCTTTTCGGTTGTTTGGGTTCACTATACACTGTTTCGCGTTTACAGGTGTTATGCCTATAAATATTTACATGGCACCTGAACACTGGAACTCATCGCTTTTTGCCTCTGTTTACTTTTATAGATACACAGCGAAAAACGTGAACCCCTTCGTAATCCGTTGGCACCTATTCGAAACGCCCTAGAGATTTTACAGTCGGATGATTATAGCCAAAGTCAAAAGAGTGAGGCTTTTGGGCGAGTCGGACGTCAAGTAAGCCAGATGACAAGGCTGGTTGATGATCTTATGGATGTGTCTCGTATTACCCAGGGGAAAATAAGAATTCACCGTAAACCCGTGAACTTGTGTGAAATTCTGGGTACGGCGATAGAAACTATTCAACCCCTAATTGATGAAAAGCAGCATACGTTATTATTGGAAAAAGTGACGATTCCCATTTGGGTTGATGGCGATCTTATACGCTTGTCCCAAATTTTTTCAAACATCATTAATAATGCCGCGAAATACACGCCGTCTGGTGGAACTATAGAAGTTCTTATCACTACCGTCGGTGGCAAGGTTACCATTACAGTTAAAGACAATGGTGAAGGGATCCCTACCGATAAGTTAGAAACCGTCTTTGATATGTTTAGCCAGGTAGAAGGCGGACTCGAGCGCTCGCAGGGCGGTTTAGGCATTGGGTTAACCTTGGTAAAACGGCTCACGGAAATGCACGACGGTAGCGTGAATGTATATAGTGATGGGGTAGGCAAAGGCACAAAACTTGAAGTCACCTTACCCGTCTCAAACAATGTTTCTTCATCGCCCAGTAAAAGCCAAAAAGTCGAACACATACCAGAAGCGCCTTCAGAAAAACTCAATGTCTTAATTGCAGATGACAACCAAGACGCTGCTATTACTATGGGCTGGATTTTGGAGGCAAAGGGTTGTCAGGTGCAGGTGGTGGAAGACGGCCCTTCAGCATTAAAAGCGGTAGAATCTTTCACTCCGGATTTGGTAATGTTGGATATTGGCATGCCGGGCATGAATGGTTACGATTTATGTGCTGCTCTTCGCAAAAAACGCGCCTTAGCTCCTGCCATATTTGTAGCGCAAACGGGGTGGGGACAACCATCGCATATTCAGCGCTCTAAAGCGGCAGGGTTTGACCATCACCTTGTAAAACCTTTAGATTTAAGTGATCTTGAACCCATCGTTGCCGAGGCTAGGCAAGCGAAAGCGATACGAAGGAACTAAGCTGTATTATCGACGGCATAAGCCAAGTTTTACATTGTTGCTTATCCTATTGAATAAAAAACAGTAGTGATCTTTCTAGGCAACAAGGGCACTACTTAAACCATACAGGGTTAAATTCTTAGTGGAGGGTGCTAATGCCTCGCATTTCTCGTCGTCGATTTCTTCAATTGGCCGGTTCAGGGTTGTTAGTCGCTCAGAGCCCTTATTTACTGGCCCAGCCCACCAAAAAGAAGCTGGGCATTGCGCTGCTGGGGCTAGGTAATTACAGTACCAATTTGCTCGCGCCCGCACTTCAGCACACCAAGCACTGTGAATTGCGCGGCATTATCACGGGCACTGAAAGTAAAATACCCAAGTGGCAACGCCAGCACGGTATTAAAGAAAGCAACGTGTATACCTATCGCACAATGGATGATATTGCGAACAATGATGATATTGATGTTATCTACGTGGTTACACCAACCGGTACGCACAAAGACTTCGCGGTAAAGGCCGCGAATACAGGTAAGCACGTGTGGTGTGAAAAGCCAATGGCGATGGATAGCGAGGAGTGCCAAGCTATCATTGATGCCTGCAATAAAAATAACGTTACCTTGTCTATTGGCTATCGTATGCAGCACGAGCCTAACACCCGTACTTTTCATCAATATATAGATACGAAGCCTTATGGAGAAATCACGGCTGTGTCGAGCTTTGCCGGTTACTCAGGGCAGGGGAGGTCGCCAGACAACTGGCGTATGCAAAAGCATATGGGCGGCGGTGCACTATATGACATGGGCGTTTATGCGATTAACGGTGCCCGATTTTTAACAGGCAGAGAGCCGGTAGCTGTTACCGGCAGCCATCCTCCACAACGTTTTCCTGATAAGTTTACCGAAGTTGATGAAACTACCTTATTCACCATGGACTTTAGCGACGGACTGGTGGCGGATTGCGGCACTAGCGTAGTAAAAGGGTTTAATCATTTCAAAGCTGACTGTGAAGACGGTTGGTATCAGCTAAAACCAATGCAGAGTTACAACGGTGTAACGGGTACAACGTATGATGGGAAAACACTGCCACCTATTGACGGTATGCAGCAAACCCTTCAAATGGATAACGATGCTTTAGCCATAATAGCCGGGCGACAGCCAATGGTAACCGGTAGTGAAGGACTGGCTGATATTAGAATTGTAAACGCGATATTTAAGGCCGCCAGAACTGGTGAAACAGTGACGCTGTAAGGTTTCGCCTCAATGCTAATTAAGGTAAATCGAAGTACCAATGAACGGTAGCCCTTATAGTGATAAATTACCGTTCGCTTCACCGGTAAAATCACGCAGCCTTTGCATCTGATTTACTTTATATCAAGGGAGTCAATTAGTGAGTTTAGCTTTTTAGCGTCGGTTAATTCGCTAAACCACGGGGTTATCTCAACTCCGTGCGTTAAGCCTAGCAGGGCTCCCAATACAAAACCGCGATGTACGTTGTCACCTCCCACATTGGTGTTCGCCATCAACGCCTTTTTTGGGGTATCAGCATAGCGGTAAGCAAAATATAAAACGGCGGGCCAAGCGTCAGAGATATAACACGCTGGTGAATACATACGCCCAACAATTTCAATATCGCTTTTTTTCTTTGCCGAAAGCTCGGCCAAGTTCATACCTGCTGAACTACGTGCAATTTCACCCAAAATGTCCTTGGGTGGTTCATCTTCGCGGTGCATTAATTTGTATATCAGCTCAATATAGAAATCGCATACTGACGCGAGGGATTCATCTGGGTGAGTCAAATATAGGTGACTACGACACAGGTGTTTTACATTCTCAAGCGCAGTGTGCTTGGCTGCTTCTACTACGGCAAGAGGTGTTACCGACACAAGCGCACCTATTGAAGCCGTGTCATGTGTAACAGCACCACATTTTTCGGCTGGAGTGCCTTGCTCAAGATTCGCGAAAAAACCTCTGTGATAAGACTCGGCATACGTGTCAGGGTGTTTAGGTTCATCGGCGCGCATAAAGCTAATGTATTGGTTTAAAAACTGATCGGTGTCATAGCCTTTGAGCGCACATGTTAGAACAATACGGGCACAGTGGGCATTAAGCGTATTTTCTCCTGCTTTCATACCTTGATGGTAATGAATATTGTCTTTACCCCAGTACTGTCTTTTGCCTTTTAGAATGATCTCACCCACTATCTCTTTTTGGCTGGCTGATACTTTGTTTGCGCGGCCACCTTGTTGTGTGGAATGCAGCGACATTATTGAAGAGGGATGAAAGGAGGGCGCATCCTCAAACTGTTCTATTCCTAACCGAAACGCTTTGTAGATATCAGCTGGGTTGTAAAACCAGTGCACCGGCATAGCAAGTGCATCGCCGACAAATGCGTTTTTAAGTGCTGCTTTTGCGCGCTCTATCATTAATGAAGCCATCTTTCCTCTCGCCTGCCAACTAACTCGTTTGGATGGGAATGCGTGTATTAACT
>JACLAD010016065.1_pt1 | contig 33971 bp, 37 predicted proteins | sample 8027901 | NCBI WGS metagenome assembly JACLAD01 (sample SAMN15725071, study PRJNA655200) | protist metagenome | isolation source: fluorescence activated cell sorting (FACS) single amplified genomes of... | place: Spain: Blaines Bay Microbial Observatory, Mediterranean Sea | collected 2016-07-05 | reverse complement strand
AAGCCAACAAGGGAAACATGTCTGATGGATTAATGGGGGCGGCCTCCATCTTCAAAATCACTTCATCATCACTTGGTGTGGGTATTTCGTTTTGAACGATCGATAAAATCAGCTCACTCTGTCGGGTTGCGGTTGAAACGATCTGGCGGTTTTCACTCAATGGGTTCTCCTCAAAAAATGATTTATTCGTAATGGGATTTAATTCGATTTTATTGGCTCTGGTTGGATTCGATTTTATTGGCTCTGGTTGGAATGGCTTCCATTTGCGAGTAGTTCATCCTAAACAAATTCTGCTAAATGAGTAGCCGATCAACTCTTTTTGGCGTACTGTCTGGTCCCATGAAACACTCCCAGACGAATCTTATAAGAAAACGCCATCGTTGGGTGATCTTTACTCCAACTGTCGGACGTCCAGTGACATACTACCCTGCTTCTCAAAGCGCACAATCTTTCAAAAGGGCATACAAGAACCCTGAATTTCCCAGAAAGATGAGCGTTATCCACCGGATGAGCAATATGCAGAGAGTAATTCTAGATTGGGAAACAAGATGAAGAAGCTAACGCAACAGGATCGAACGAGATTGCGTCAATGCGAAGTGGTGATCTGGCGACTACTGCACAAGAAAGCCGGACTTGATTATGGAGACTACAGCGCAGCGTGGCAGGGCTGGTTTGATGACCGAGCGACTGATTTAGGAAAGAGTCTCGATCAGATCCTACATGATGAGAATGGCAACCTCCGACTGACGAAACAAGACTACCGTAAGTTTTGGGCGTATGCCTATGAACTACGGGATTTGAAGAGGAAAGGTGAAGATCAACCTGAGAGAGAGAACGTCCAGAAACTACTGATCACGTAACCAAAGTAAAGACCATACACATGAACCTACTCCCGTTCAATTTTGTTTTTCCCGTTCAGGCGTCTCTCGTGGAAGGGTACCAGCGACCGTTGTTTGAATCGATGGTCTCTGCAGGCTTTCCTAGTCCAGCCCAGGACTACTACGATGGCTACCTCAACCTGCACCAGTATCTTGTACCTGACCCCAACAATGTTTTCTTTGTCCGGGCCAGTGGAGACTCAATGGTGGGTGCTGGAATTCATGATGGGGACTTGCTGATCGTGGATCGCTCGAAAAAAAAACAAATGGGAAGGTCGTGATCGCCTCCCTCAACGGTGAATTCACGCTCAAGCGCTTGGTCCAGACTCAGGAGTGTTTTGAACTTCAGCCAGAAAATCCAGACTACCCCATTATTCCTGTTTCTGTGGACGATGACTTCCAAATTTGGGGAGTGGTGCGACACGTCATTCATAAGTTGTAGAGAGTACGAGCATGAGTCAACCCGTCAATTTTCAGTCAAAACTAAACCTCTTTTCGGAACACTGGTCTCCAAAAGTCATTGCGGAGATGAATGACTACCAGTTCAAGTTGGTAAAGATCCAAGGCGAATTCACCTGGCACCACCATTCAGACACGGATGAGACCTTCATTGTCCTGGAGGGATCGATGGGCATTGAGTTCAAGGAGCGGACTGTCCACTTGAGGGAGGGAGAAATGTTTGTGGTCCCACGGGGAGAAGAGCACAAGCCTTTTGCCGAGAACGAGTGCAAGGTGTTACTGGTAGAACCGAGGGGTGTCGTCAACACCGGAGAGAGTGGTGGAGCCTTGACAGCTAAGAATGATGTTTGGATCTAAGATTGAGCTTCTGGACCTTGACTTCATCCACATAATAATTCAGAACTGCCTTTTTACCTGTTAGAAGAAAAATCTAGTTGAAGCACCAAAATCCAATTTAGGATCTGCGCTGTACCTAATGACACCAGAATGCGCGGTTCATAATTCTTAATTTGAGAAGGCTCAACCATGGAAGATGACATTATCTACACGTTGCTAGATGCCTTTCCTAGCTTCTCTACACTGATCATCATAGTCATAATCTTCTTATTCATGAAGAACATGGTGAAAATTGTGCGGCAGAGCGAAGTAATGATGATCGAAAGGCTAGGTTCCTTCAATAGAACTATGAAATCTGGACTTCATTTCAAACTTCCAGTCATCGAGCAGATTCGCAAAATCAATTGGCGGGATGAGGAATTAGAGAGAATCGATATGAGGGAAAGGGTGCTGGACATCCCGGCACAGACTACGATCACCAAAGACAACGTATCCCTTGAAATAGATGCCGCGGTCTACATGCAGATAACCGATCCCGAAAAAGCTGTTTATGAAATCAACGATCTTCCTTTAGCGATCAGTCAACTGACCCAAACCACTCTGAGGTCATTGATTGGGGAGTTCGATTTGGATGAAACTTTGGCTTCTAGAGATAAAATCAACTCCAGTCTTAAGATCGTTCTCGACGATGTAACAAATAAATGGGGGGTCTTGGTAAACCGTGTGGAGTTAGCCAATGTCTCTCCTCCCAAGGAAGTGTTGGAAGCCATGGAGAAGCAGATGCAGGCTGAGCGTGAGAGGCGTGCTGCCGTGTTGTCTGCAGAGGGCGATAAGGAATCTCGCATTGCCAGATCTGAAGGTGAAAGACAAGAAATGATCAACCAAGCCGCAGGTGAAAGAGAGGCTTTGATTCAAACGGCAGAGGGCCAGAAAGAAGCTGCCATTTCAAGAGCCAATGGTACTGCACAAGCGCTGGAAATCATGTCTTCTGCAGAAAAGGAAGCCATCACAAAAATTGCCGAGGCCCTTGGAGGAGATGTTAAACTAGCCACGAACTACATGATCTCTAAGTCTTACATAGATGCCTATGAGAAATTTACGCATGGTGAAGGGGATAAGGTCTATCTTCCCTACGATGCATCCAAATCGATGGCAGCGTTTGGCAATTTAGGAGATCTATTTAATCAGTCGAAAAGCTGATGGAACTTTGGTTGATTTTGTTCCTCGCTGGGCTAGGACTCGTTGGACTAGAATTCGTCCTGCCCATGATGTTCTGGATGCCACTGGGCTTGGCAGCCCTTGCCACCGCTCCAGTCAGCTATTTTGTTGACCATTGGTCAGTATTGGGAATTTGGCCAGTAATCAGTATGGTCTTGTTTATCGGGATCAAGAAATCGTTCAGCGGCGCAGATCAGCAAAAGTATAAATCCGGAGTAGAGGGCTTGATTGGGATGGAGGGGATTCTTGTGGAGGCGATTGACAATCAAAAGGGGACTGGCAAAGTCAAAATCAATGCGGACGTTTGGAACGTAAGATCCTGTGAGGTGGAAGTGCCTGTTGGCAAAAAGGTTAAAGTCGTAGCCGTTTCCGGTAATCAAGTGGATGTGGAAGAGAGCATTGATTTTCAGGACTACCTAGAAAGGGACTTTGATCAGAAACTGAATGAATAGTCGCAATTGGACTCGGCATTCTGCAAGGAAATAGTGTACCGAAATAAATCTGTGTCTTTGTCAATGTTGATTCAAGTAGGTTCAAGTGATTTAGAGCTCTTGTTGGCACAAATTGGCACAAAATCCCCCGAACTCAATATTTGAGGCAAGCTAGTCCTCGATTTCAACTTCCTCACATTTTGTCGAGTGCCCACAGTTGTTTCTCCCAGCCGAATAGAAGATCTCCTCAATCAAATCACTAACTCAAGATTTTTAACTCATTGACTCCGTTCAGAGACTTTCGTTATACATTTCCTTTTGACCCTTCCATCAAATCTCCTAACAACTGAAAAGGTGACGAATGAAAAGTGAGTTGAGAGCAGAAGTGTACAAGGTCTATCAATCATACCTTGACGCTTTTAATCGTGAAGATATGGATGGTATTAACGCTTGTATTGAGTTTCCTTTGACCCATATTGGCAACGGTAAGATTACTGTGCTAGAAAAGTTTCCACTGTCTCCCACAGAAATGAAACAGGCCAAAGGTTGGCATCGCAGCGATTCGTTTGAAATTGATATAGTGGCCATGACAGAAACCAAGGCGCATCTGCTGTGCAGGAATGTGCGTCGGCTCAGGGAAGACGGTTCCTTGATTGAGCAAGTCAGCGCCTTCTACGCTTTCAAGAAAACTGCTGACGGGTGGAAGATGTTTGCAATTTCAGATGTGGTAACCCCTGCTGATTAGGTAGAATCTAACTTGAGGGCTAGTTGAAACCACCAGTGTAAAACGCCCTATGAACCAACCAATTAACTTCCAAAACAAGTTAGAACCCTTGTCAGAACACTGATCACCGAAAGTCATTGCTGAAATGAATGACTACCAGTTCAAGCTGGTGAAGACCAAAGGTGAGTTCACATGGCACAATCACGCTGATACCGATGAGACCTTCATTGTGTTGGAGGGTTCCATGGGAAATGAGCTCAAGGACTGAATAGTCCAATTGAATGAGGGGGAGATGTGCGTGGTTACCCACGGGCAAGCACACAAGCCCTTCGCTGATGAAGATTGTAGAGTCTTACTTGGTGAACCAAAGGGAGTGGTCAACACAGGCGACGCTGGAGATGAGTTAACCGATGAGAATGACGTCTGGGTATAATTTTATTTTTTGCAAGCTTAGGCATGAAGCAAAACCTTTTGAAGGGGACAATTTTGAGAGGTCGGTGTAAAGTCCTTGTCGAGTGTAGGTCATGAAAACCATCTTGGTCGTCGGTGCCACTGGACAAACAGGTAAACTGGTGGTCGAAAAGTCTTTGGCCAATGATCACAAGGTTCGCGTAATTGTTAGGTCGCGCAACAGACTGCCTTCAGAAATTTTAGAACATCCTAACATCACTCTCGTTGAAGCCAACGTGCTTGACCTTATGGATGAGCAGATGGCTGATTTGGTAAAGGAATGTGATGCCATAGTATCCTGTTTGGGCCATGTCATTAGTTTCCAAGGGATTTTTGGAGAACCAAAGCTGTTGTGCACAGAAGCCACAAAGCGTTTGTGCAAGGTGGGTGATTGAATCCAATTGTCCAACTTCGCCAGTCAAATTTATTTTGATGAATGCGGTAGGTGTTTCCAACCCTGATCTCCGTGAGCAGAGAGAATGGTTTGAGCGATTTGTTCTAACACTCTTACGTTGGCTTATCCCTCCCCACAAGGATAACGAGACGGCAGCCCAACACCTTCACGCCAACATTGGACCAGAGAAAAAGTATGTAGAATGGTGTATCGTACGACCTGATTCACTGATTAATGAGGTTGTATCTGCTTATGAAATTACAGAATCACCGTCAACAAACCTCTTCACTGGCCAACCGACAGCACGCTCAAACGTGGCTCACTTCATGGTTCGGCTAATTGAGGATGACTCTCTGTGGACAAGTTGGAAATTCAGGATGCCAGTTATCATGAACTCTAAATTTACCTAAATGCAGATTAAGACCAGAATCGGAGCTAATAATCTGTTGCTGTTTGACAATGTGAATCATCACAGCTCTGAGAATATGTAAGCATAGAGTCAACCATCTTCTTCATGCTTCTTCCAGTCGGTAACAAGGCCAAAGCCAAGTTGGAATGGGAAGAGGTAAAATATGAGAAACAAAGTGTCACAATTGACTGTGAGAGGAAAGTGTCCGCGGGCAGGAGAACAAACTATTTGGCATAGCAGTGGTTCGTTGGTGAGCCTGGGGCATGTCCCAACTGGTGAGCAACTTCAGCTAATGTCGCCCCGCCTGATAGCATCATCGAAGCAATCGTGTCACGTAGGCAGCAATTCTTCATAAAAGCTCTTTTGTGATGAAAAGAGCCGCAACAGCTGAGGATAATTTTGCGTTAGCTTACTTGAGTTGCATAAGGAAGGTGTCCTGGCCGCCAGCGTTCGTTTGGCCATTGAGGCTGCCCTCAGTGTAACCCGTCACATACACATTTCCAATGCTGTCTGTTGCAATATCGAGAACTTCGTCTGAGTCAGAGACATGCAATTGTTGAGTCCATTGCCGAACCCCATCACCAGAGTACTTCACAACGACATGATGCCAATCACCTACGATCATCAAACCTGAAAGGTAAATATTGTCGCTGCTGTCAATAGCAATACTGGACTTGTATGGAACATCAAAACCAGGAATATCTAACTGCTTAGTCCACTGCCGCACTCCAGAACTGTTATACTTCGTCAGAATTAGATCATGCCCGTATACATTTGTATAACTTTCAAAGCTACCCTTCGTAGAGCCTGTCACGTAGACATTCTCTTTGTTATCTAATGTGATACCTTCACCAAAATCATTCTCGAGAGTACCCAACTGCCGGGTCCACTGCTTTACCCCAGAACTGTCATACTTCGCGATTATTAGATCAAACCCACCTGCGTTCGTTTGGCCATCAAGGGCACCTTCAGTGTAACCCGTCACATACACATTGCCCTCACTATCCGTAGCAATACTCCATACAAAATCATTCTCAGGAGTACCCAACTGAAGTACCCACTGCTTTACCCCAGAGCTGTCATACTTCGCGATTATTAGATCAAACCCACCTGCCTTCTTTTGGCCATCAAGGGCACCTTCAGTTCAACCTGTCACATACACATTGCCCTCACTATCCGTAGCAATACCAAATGCAAATTCATTCTCAAGAGTACCAAACTGTTGAACCCAATGCTGAACCCCAGAAGTGTCATACTTCACGATTACTACATCAAACGCACCTGTTTTCGTTTGGCCATCAAGGGCTCCTTCAGTGTGACCCAGCACATACACATTGCCCTCACTATCCGTTGCAATACCAAATGCAAATTCATTCTCAGGAGTACCAAGCTGTTGCACCCATTGCTGCACCCCAGAATTGTCATACTTGATCACGAGGATATCATTTAATCCGGCGTTGGTGTTACCTTGCAGGCTGCCCTCAGTGTGACCCGTCACATACACATTGCCCTCACTATCTGTAGTAATCCGGACACCTTTCTCATCCGCAGTGGTCCCTGACTGATGGACCCAAGCTATATTATCCTTTATTTGATAGATATATCCCCAATCGTAAGGGTAGGATCGACTGCTATCTAAACCGTAGCTAAAGAACATCAAATCTTTACCACTTGGGCTAAACTTGCTGTAAGTGATTGAATCTTTTGAAGGATAAGTATACGTGCCACAAGTTTTGCCCAACACATCGACTGCTATTCCGGTTTTCCAGTTAGACAGTCCACAGTAATTTTCACTATTTAGTTGAGAAATTACATTTTCGTCAAACAGAACTATTTTGCTAGATTGGATTTTTGATGTAGCCAGAAACGAATAGAATTGCCTGGAAGTAATAAATTCTTTTCCCTCGACAAATGAATACCTTTTCTCTTTTCTTAGAATTATCGAACTACTACAGTTAGTATCTGATCTAGAATAGTAACTTTCTGTTGCAAAAAGAATTGATCCCCAAAAATCTAATTCAGATGAGATGTAGTGGCCTTCTTTCTCTGAAAAAGAGCAAGTGGAATTCCAGTTCCCAAAAAGATCGCTTAATTCAGGTACTGGATATTGATCGGTCTGAAAATTGACCGTCAAATCCGTAGGAAAAACGCTTGTTCCATCATAGAATTTGATGGCACTGCTGAAAGTCAGGGCATAATTTTTTCCTGGGGGTAGAGACTGCTTTGCAAACATGTCCAGATAAACAGTGCTGGATTGTGGTGTTTCGGATGAAGGCATTTCGTAAAGTCTTACACACGCATTGCTCTCATGATCCCTCAGTTGTAATGAACCTGAACAGCCATCGCCACCTACCGTAATCGTCGAGGGATCAATTAACTCCAGTGCTTCGATTTCAGTATGGAGTTCTGCAATGGAATGATTATCCCAACTCTCTAAGAAAACCCAGACTTCAGTCTGATCGGCTAAGTAATCGATCGGGGCAAATGATGTTGGAGGCCTTGGTGTAAAGGGTCTCCAAGCTAAAGTGAAGCCAATCTCATTGTTATATTGAAAGTCTGTATTGGAAAAATTCAGCCTGTAATTCTGTTGCTCCTGAAGAAGCTCAGAAGTCTCAAACTCGAAAAACATTATGTCTCTGGTGATCTCATCTAAATAGCCTGAATCCTTTAAGGACAAGCCAATGCACTGGTTCGAAGAATTATAGAGAATTACTGAATCTTCACTGTTGCATACAGTCCCAAAACTTATACTGGCATTGTCCACAAGACTCGGTACATACAGACGAATTAGGTTGAACGATTGATTGTTCCACTTTGCCATTTCTAATTCAAAGAATTCACCGGAAGTGAAATAATACTCGGAGGGTTGTCCTCCTTCAAAAACACCCTTGGAAGGATGAATTGCATTGGGGTCAATCAGAACCTTGAATTCGTGTTGATTGGTAACGATGAAACTTTGGGTAAAAAAGTAACCAACGTCCCCTCCTTGAGTGTTAAAATAGACTACTAGCACCTGCAGATTTTTGTTCAAAGGAACTGTGAGTTCAGCCGATCCAGAAAGTCCTTTACCTCTGTAATAGGTGCCTGAGCTATATGCAAATTCTCTCAAGTCCAGATTAGATTTATCGATTGTATCTAAAATGGACTTTTCAAGCACATAAGCTACTGCAGTATCAGTGTTGGAAAGGTTCAACTCTGTTTTGGCTAATCGATGTAACTGCCCCCCAACATTACGGGCCTGCTCAATAATATTGGTGACTTTAAATGACACCCTAACTGCTTCTGGTAGTTCATCTGGAATGTTACTGCATGAGTTCAAGGTCAACAAGATGCCAACCAGAATGAGCACAGTAAACTTCAGGCAACTTTGGGGCATCTGAGGTTACTCTTCGCTTATATTGAGCTTAATGATACGTTCAGCATCTTTTGTGGTATTTTCCACTGCCTCTTTCACAGCCTTTAAGATCTCGTCCAGTGGTACTTCCCCTGTTTGTGTCCCTGAATTATTCGCTTCCTCAGAATCTTGTTGCTGTTCCAGTTCTTCAGCAGCCTTTTCAAGGTCCTTTGCAGGTGGAAAGTCAATCAATTGAAAAGACTCTGCAGAGTCACTCGACGTGATAAAGCTCTGTAGTTCAAGAGGGATGGAGATTGGGGGAGTGGGTGCCTTGCCTACTTCAATTTTGCTTGCTTGGCCCTCATTGACTTGCACTTGAATTACAGAAATCTCTGATGAAGACATTTCTACCGTTCCAGACAGTGTCAACATACTAGTTTGACCATCCCCAACGCCCATGACAAAATCTGTTCCGCGGACACCAATAACTGCGGTAACAGTCCGGACCTCAAACCTGCGCTTCAGCCGACGCTCAGGATCTACGCGAAAGGCGGCCTTGCCAATAGGTATAGCAAGCTTGGTCTCAACCTCGTTTACTTCATTGACTGTAAAGAGTGACCCAGCGCGAAGCTGAATAATTTCCTCGCCACCCCTGAGAATGACCTCCGCTCGAGTACTTTGCCCAGTCTGAATGCGCTCCCCAAGGATGAGTTTGACCGTTAGCGGATTCTGGGCGTCTTGGTGGCTCACAAACCGGACCTGGGCACCCAACTGTAGTTTTATTCTTCCTTCATATAGTTGTACGAATGAATCTTGGCTCCAAGCAGATGCAAGGGTTACAAGCCACAGAAATACAGAGAGCAAAAACCTCATAGTCAGAAAATGAGTATAAAGTTCAACATGTCTACATTTTTATGATAATCGAAACCAGGGTTGTTGGTCTGTTGCACCTCATACCTATGAGAGAACTCCAGAATCATTTTGGCACTGATTGGGTAATTTACTAAGAGGGCACCAGCCGTTTTGTTGCTCTTCTGACGAATTTTAGTGATATTATCTGCGGACTTTCTCTGACTTTCAGCAAAACTTAGTTCTAGCCCGAGTTTGATGGGCTCAATTGGTATTTTGAATTGCAAGGCAGTATTTATATCCTTTGAGTCCTTGCTGTCGGTTGGTGTATCGACTAAGGAGTACTCTCCAGACCAGCTCCAAGGAAGGTCAAGATACTGAAAGTCCAATACCTGGCCAAGCTTGCTCACCTTGGTTTTTTCTTTCTCTCCGGGCTTGGACTGTAGGCCATAGCGCATTGATGTGGTCCAGCGCAGTTCCTCCTTAACTGGAACCTGCAGTTTCAGGGCTACGAAGGTTTCGCTGACTTCTTGCCTGTAACTGTCATTCCACAAGTCTCGATATTTTGAAATTTGAGCAGGATCTCTCAGACCTATTTGAGTATGTCCTAAACCTACGGTGAAATTGCCCCAAACCCAAGACGGGTCGTTCCAGTCTGCATTAACTTGCCGGAATAGAATCTCTCTGGACGCGTGGGCATTGTCCCATTGATCGTCCACATGGATGATGCCAGTTAGTACCAGTGCTGAGTGATAGCTTGTTGCAATTTGCCCTATCCCCACTAGCGTCAAATTGGACCAAATTGCAACCTCGGGGCTTTTTGAAGTGCCGTTGATGTTGTCATCTCTGACAACTCCTGCCACTGAAATAAAATCAAATTTTGACTTTCGAGCCCTGGAGGGATCCTGATATTTAACCTCCTCAGTTTCGAGAAAAATCTTAAAAATTTTTTCAAATACCTCAGAGTCTGAATTGATCCGAACCTTAAACTCGTTTTCACCAGGTGCTAAGCTATAGTCAAACTTCAAAGAGCTGGCGTAGGTTTCCGGCTGCAAGCGTATAAAATCTTGATTGACACTTACCTCCACTAAAGGTGAAAAGGAACTTATTTCGAGAACAAAAACTCCATTAGGGTCTTTCGTTGTTCTCGGAGCAAAAGTGTAGACAAGAATCTCCCCAACCCCCTCCGAATCAAGGCGACTTTTCAAGTCTCCTTCTAGACGCTCAACTTTTGGAGGTATATCTTGAATCGGGGTTCCAGAAAATTCACTGACTCTCAGGTCAAATTTTTGGGATTCTTGGGCTTTCAGAGAAGATCCTGTACTTGTTAGCAGGCCTAAAAAAATGACCAACCAATGCACGATCCTTTGGTGTTTCATTAGATCTTTAGATTCCTAATTGCACTAAACTGAGCTAAGTTTCATCTATCAAGTAATCGGCGTTGGAGCTTAAGGGTTGTTTAGTTTGTGGATGAGCAGTCTCAAAGAAACTTCCAACATCGTTTTTGATTTGCTGTAGCAAAGTGTTTTACGATGGAGCCTGGCTAAATAATGCCTCTGTCGGCAGTTGAGTGATTCGATTTGTGTGGTGAAGGTCTTTCCTGCGTAATGCTTGACGTGTGGGATAAAATTCTCGTACGACTTCAGCATGTCCGTACCATAGCCCATCACCGGCAGGTGCTTGATCTGCTGCCAAAAGACCTTAACGGTTTTGATCGTCCTTCTTCCACAGACATAGCTGAGAACCTTGCCAAAGATGGAGTCCACCGCTAGCTAGAGCCAACATTGGGACTTTTTTTAGCGATGAACGTGCAGAGTTCATCGCTTTCGATGGGGGAGCAGGCTTCAGTCTATGTTGGGCTTGCTGGGAATACTTGGGCAGTTTGTACCAACCAGCGAGAGACCGTCTTGTGATGGATGCCGAAAACCCTGCCGATCGCTTGCATCCCCATCACTTCTAGATAGAGTTGACAGCCTGTTGCTTGGGGGCTGGATCTTTGCCTCGTCGTATCGTTTGAAAGATCCGTCGGCAGGCTTGCTTGGCAACGTTAGCGTTAGACACCCCGGCTGGTGCCATAGCGAATAGAGTCAGGATGAGCGCAGTGAGGACATTGCATCGTTAGTTCTCCAAATCTCAGAAATTACTTCTTTACGACGCAACTGCGCCATCCCCAGTTTTTATAATTTAACCAGACCATGCCCTTTGATAATTACGTTCAGGTAACTAAATGAAATCTTCACTTTCAGCATCTCAAATTCATAATTACAGAGAAAACGGCTATCTTTATTATCCCAATTTATTATCGGATGATGAGGTAAAAGAATTAAAAAGTGCAGTCTTAAATGCTATAAATAAATTAGCTCAAACGCAGCCAAGATCAAGAATTGCCGGTGAGGGTGCAGAGTTAGTTGACAAGGAAGATGAATATTACGACAGAGTTTTTCTCCAAAGAATAAATCTTTGGAAAATTAATCAAACTGTTAAAAAGTACATGCTCAGTGAAAAGATTGGTAAAATGATCACAAAGCTAGAAGGGACTGAGGGGTTTCGCGTTTGGCACGACCAAACACTGATTAAGGAAGCATACGGGAATCCGACAGGATGGCATCTTGACAATCCATATTGGTCATTTAGTTCGTCAAATTCAATTTCTGTATGGATTTCATTGGGAGAAGCAACACTAGAAAATGGCTGTATGTGGTTTCTACCTGGAAGTCATAAGTTTGAAAATGATAACACGGGCATAGGAAAAAACATTGGAGATTTAATTGAGCTCAACCCACAGCTTCAAAATATTGATCCTAAACCCGTACCAATGGCCGCAGGTGACTGCAGTTTTCATAACGGTTTAGTAGCACACGGCGCGGGCGCCAATATGACTCGGCATCGGCGAATAGCGATGACATGTGCATATATGCCAATCAATAGCACGTTTAATGGTAATCAAAACATTTTACCAACAAATTATTTCAACAACTTAAAAAAAGGTGATCTTCTTAACGATGATCAATTAAATCCCATTGTATACAAAATAAATTAGTTTGATTACGTCTCAAATCAGATAGGTTAGATCGTTGCTCACGAATCGAAGTAATCACATCTGGTTCAAACACTAGGCACCAATACCTAAGCAGTACGATTTTTGATCTAGAAGTAGAACTCTGGCAGATGAGCCGTGCCAAGAACCATACTTTCCCGGCGAAGCTTCTCTCCCTGATTATGGATCTGGCTAATGTTTTGAACCCCCAGCAATTCCATGGAGCGAATTAAATCTTCCTTTACCAATTCGAAGGCGCGCCTAACGCCCATGTGACCACCAGCTCCCAGACCACCAGCAACTACTCTGCCTAAGCCCACAGCCTTGAGCCCATAGCTCAAACCAACCAGAACATCTAGTCCGCTTCTGACTCCTCCATCCATTGCACAATCCAGCTTGGATCCTGCTGCACGCAATTTAGGCATTGCTTCCGCTACAATTTGCAAAGAAGGAATTGCCTGACCCAATTGGCGACCACCGTGGTTAGAGAAAATTACTCCAGTTGCTCCCAATTCTTCCGCTTTTAAAGCGTCTTCAGCACAGTGAACACCTTTAACAATGAGAGGCTGGTCTCCCCATGCTTCTTTGATCCAAGAGAGATCACTCCAAGTGACAGCTGAAGCAGCAAGTTGCTCTCCTATACCGGCATACGGCATAGGCTCACCTCTCTCGTTTGTTACATTGACAAATGGCAGCATCCCACCATCATTGAAATGTCTCCATAACCACCCAGTTCGAGGAATCATTTGCGGAGCAAGCTTCACCTTGTGAAATGCGCGTGCTAGCTTTCTTGGTCCAGAAAAAATAGAACTCACTGCGTCCATGGGTTTCATCCGCGCATGTGCAATTCTATCCCCTGATACAGCAGTATCAATTGTCAGTACCAGTGCTGAGAATCCTGCATCTCTAGCCCGTTTAATACCCCTTTTAGCCGTTTCGACTCCCCCACATAGATACAGTTGGAACCACTTTGGACCACTTGAAGCTTCCGCTACTTTTTCCATGGGAGTCATTGAAAGAGTTGATAGCGTTGTGGCTGTTCCAAATTCGCCAGCAACTTGAGAAACGACTGCATCACCCATCGGCCACAATGTACGGAGGCTTCCAACAGGAGCGGTAAAAAAAGGCACAGAAAGCTCGTGGCCGAATATTTCGGTTTTTGTCCCAATTTTTTTGTGTTTTACAGCGCCGGGAGGCGCAAGCATTACCTGTTGAAAAGCCAACACATTTGACTTCAGTGTGGTCAAGCTGCCAGCACCCCCAATAAAATATTCAGCAGCAATTGGAGGCACCTCCTTGAGCATTATTTGCCATAGGTCTGCTGTTGTCAGAGCGTCAACAATTTCGTTCTCTCGAATCCTAAACATAGATCTTTCTCAAAAAATGAATCTTTGAACAAGAATTTGCAAAAACTTCGGCCTCGAGGGCCAAAGAAAAAATTCTGGTGCCAGGTCGAACTGGATTGAAAAAAATTTAGTTTTGCTACGGTTTTGAATCAGACGTATCCAGAGTTCACTATTGACTTCATTCTGATCTTTGCAAGCCAATCAAACTAATTTTTTGGTTCCCTATTTATTTGTACCATCCTTTTGTGTAATTCTTTCAAAAGAAAATTTCTCGCGTAGGGCTTCATTGCCTTCCATTGTTTACATTCCTTTCGAGTACGACCACAACCCAGACACCAATGATTTTGATGAGAAAATTCACATACACCGATACAAGGACTTTTACTTCGTTTCACAAAAAACCTTGCTCCAAATTTTATTTCTTCCTTGGTTCAATGAAGTTGCTAGCGAGTAGTTGGAAACGCTCCTAAAAAAACACTACGTAAGTTACCCCCTAAGAAGACTATATAATGATATTTTCTGTCCGGGTTTCTTATCTTTTTGTTTGACAAAATTAAACCCGTCATAAAAGTCGTAGTTTCGCACGATTTCCAACTTTCTCGATATTTTCAGTCTATTCTTGATCCTTCGAATAACCGTTACAGAAAAACTACTATTTCTTCTGAAGAATTAGTTGTTGAATCCAAACCAGAATAATATTTTTGCAGTTAAGTTGCAAAAATATTATTCTGCTAAAATCCCTAATCACTTCTGTTCAGTCATAGTCTTCTAGCTACAATAAATTTTGGACTTAGTTGCTCTCCTCATAGACCTATCTTTTGGAATAAATATGTCTCAATCATTCTTCGAAAATTCTTACAAACGAGCAAATAACATCGAGGATTTACCTTGGTATCGGGATTATCCTCCCCGCTTCCTAACTGAAGTCATCCAAGAGAATAAAGAACCGTCACGTGCTTTAGATATAGGGTGTGGTACAGGTACGTATTCCACGATCATAGCACAAGCAGGCTATGAAGTGATTGGAATTGACTTTGTTGCGGCAGCACTTGACATGGCACGTGAAAGAGCAGCGGATGCCAAGGTAAGCATTCAGTTTTAGCAAGCAGATGCATGCGATTATCAATCTCAGGACCCCTTCGATTTAGTTCTTGATTCAGGTTGCCTACACTCTCTGAAAGAGAAGGAAAAGTATCGACAGAACTGACCACCTGGTTGCAACCAGGTGGTCAGTTCATACTCGTTCATTTCAATAAACGTCACTTTTTTGACTGGCGCCCTATAGGGCCACATCGATGGAACCGTGAGCAAGTGGAAGAATTTTTAGGATCAGAGTTCCAACGCCGAGATTACCATGAAGAGATTGGAAAAGTTCCCTTTCCAGTTGGTCCAACTGCATTAATTAGTACGTATTGGTTTAAAAGGGGATGAATAAAAAGGTCCAAGCACTTCTTCACCAATAATATCTCTGAATCGGAAAGTTGAAATCTATTCACCAGCAGTAATTCTACGATTCTGAAGGTAAGATGTCAGTGCCTCCTCGGTATATCGTAAACAACGTCCAATTTTTATGTAGTCGATCATATCCTTTGATTTCCGACTTCGATCATTAGCTAGCATGCTTTGGAAGATGTTCAGCAACTCAGCTACATCTTTCGTGTCAAACAACAATCCATAATGGTTTGGATTCGACATCATTCTACTCCTGGTACTGGATCGGGCTTGCCGAAAGTAACACCGTCAGAATCAGCAAACCCCATAAGAGAAATTCTCACCAATATTTCATATAACTATCAATAAACCTTTGATACTACTAGTTGCGTATACCTTGATTGACATACTTTAACCCTACTAATCCCTATTGGCTACACGCACAAACGCAATGAAAATATATTTTTCACTATGTTAATTCTGTTGAATAAGCTTCGAGACTAGATCAAATAGGATCCTTGACTGGACTTGTTTTGATGATTTTCCAAGAGAATCAATCGTTCTTTTAAAATTTTTGATGCTTAGAACCATTGATTCAGGCCTTTGCACCTCTTTTCTTGCTTGTTGAGCAATGTGGCTCGCATGCACAATCAATTGGTCAAATTTGCTATAATTCTTGAACACCTGGGTTCTACTATAGACCGACTGATTCCATATGCTGAACAACGCATGGCGATCCAGCATTGACATTTTTCCGAAGAATTGATCGATCTGCTTGGAGGAATTGGGAAGGGGGTCGACGCCGAACGTTTTCGCGACATTTTGGGGTGGGTTTATGAATATTTTCTTGGTGTGTTCACTGGGGTAAAGGGTAGGCGAGAGGGCAAAACTCTGTAACACGCTGATGTTATTGGTAGCGCATCTTTGGGCTGCTAAGAAATTACTACTAGGCCCAAGATGAAAAACCAACCAGCAAACAGTTGTTAAGACACTTAACTAGCGAATCAAAGCATAGGTCTATCATAAAGAGGGAGAATGACGAAGGGAGAACTCTTTGAAAAAGCCTGGAGACTAGGCTTTAAAGGTGATTTTCACCTAGTAGATGAAATCTATCATCCAGATTATAAAGCTATTGACCATCGATTTGGGATTGACACAAATATTGATTCAGATAAGGCAATCATTTCTACTTTTGCTAACAGTATCAAAATTGGACCTTTCAGAACGATCTACGAAAGTGAAAAATTCTTATGTATTCATCGATATTCGAAACTACTAGAAAGAGAGAATTTGTGTGTGGCAATCATTAATGCCGTGACTTATAGAGATAGCAAAATCATTACTCAAGAAAGTGTAGTTGAATATTTGGACTACGATCCATCTGAAAATCAGGACTGGAACTGGGAAGATTACGAGTGATTAGTTTGGGTGGACCACGCCATCCTTTTTTGAATTGTTGATGCCTCTCGCATTGTGTTTAAAAATTTGAGTTTTTCTCATGAGGCGCACCTAGAACCTTTAAGTGGTTCTGATAGAACGCACCAACACATTTTACAACGCTTGGCTACTTCTTTTAATTTCATTTTCCCTCCCTAAGTTGAGTAAATAATCTGGTTCTTTGAGATACTCAGTGCAGGTGTTGAGGGGTTTTTCTACACATAAACCCCTACTAATTCCCTCTCAAATCCGCCAACTTTCTCATCTGCTTTCCATTCAATCTTTTGCAAAGTAAATTTGTCTGCTCCTTCATTGTTCAGATTTATTGAAAGCTCTTCATCTTCCAAAGCAGCGCTTGCTAAAAGTTTTCTCAGATTGATATTGGTATCATTATCCATAAATCCTCCATATTTGTTATGTAATTGAAACATGATGATTAGACTATAATCCAAAAACTGCTACTTCGGGAGGACGAGTGGGGGAGCAATCCTGTTAACCTTTTGGGCTGTGCACTCCCCAACCCTTTAAAAAGCTGGTGTGCCTATTCTGGCGTTGAAGAATTTGTGCAGAGTGGGAATCGCATCACGGAGCAATTACTCAGGATTATGTGAAGTTTTGGAGATGAAATATGTTTTTTGGTCTTTTACTCGTATCTACTCTGTTGTGCACTCTAGTCACTGGCTTTGTCTTTACCTACGCTATTGTAGTGATGCCGGGATTTGGCAAGCTGAATGATCGGGAATTTATTCAGGCGTTTCAGGCTACTGATGGAATAATACAGAACAATCAACCACTATTTATGTTTGTTTGGGTGGGTTCAATAGCCTCAGTGGCCGCCAACTTTGATACTTGGCAAGTAGCCGGTTCGACACCAGCGGATAACTGTTGTCTCGGAAACGTCATATTCAAAAGCTAATTGTTTTGGGGTTAGTTAGGATTTCATTGGCTTTCTTGATTTGAGAGTGCAATCAAGCCTTCGGCTAAATCCTTGACAATCTCTATTTATAAATTGATAAGTAAGTTTTTCCGGAGCAATCATGCTTTCGCGCACAATCTCACTTGTTAATAATCAAGAATTTTTACAAAGGTTAAGGTATGGCTATTGTTAGCAGACATTATTGGAAGCCAACGGATATTGATAAATTTGTCAAATGCCATAGGGAGTTTCATGACAATCATTTGAAAAATGCCGGTGCTGTTGACATGAAATTATATAAGCATGACTCAAAAGATATTTATATCGCAGATGTTATTTTTGATTCTTGGTCTGGTAAAGATCAGTGGGAAGAATATTTTAAAACAAATACTTCGGTTCAAGAATTTAGAAAACGCATTAATGAAACCGCTGAATCAGTGCACATAAGAGAGTACTTGCACATAATTGATTACTAGAAATCAACCCAATATTTGCTCTTGCATTGGTACAGCAGTAGGTGAGGCGAGCTGAAGAACGCCTCACCTATGCAGGTGGCAGAGGAAACCTTCAACCTGAGAAACCTGAATCAGCGTGAGCACAAGCAGGGGAATATTAATCCATTGGTCTCCGCCCCACGATTTGTTAAGCATTCCCCCAAATCAATATTCCCCTTTGCCCTTTTGATACTTGTTTTCATTCTCCTTTAGTCGAAAATATCCTCCTCCACTTGCTCACTCTCATCGCTTTTACTCTCGCGATTCAACAAAACCCACTCGCCCAGCTTTGCCGACCATTTGACATCAGGGTTTGTTGGACGTTCATGAGCCAACTTGCTCGGGGTCTCCATCGTGTCGATGAGACCCATCAAATCGTAGAGGGCCAAATTGCGCTGGTAGTGATAACGCATCTCCAGTTGATCACGAAAATCTTGTTGCCGCTCTGCAGAATCTCGTAACAATTCCTTGGCTTTTTCGGGCAACCATTGAATCTCCAAGCGATAGGTCGGTTCTGTGCGCAACTCGAGCTCACTCTCCGGCCAATCGCCACCAGCAAAACTAATTGGTAACACCAAAAGCGTTTCTGGGACTGTATGCGGCCAACACCGCAACTCATCGAAGGAAAGTGAATTTGCCGGTGTAAAGGGGGTTGGCGCAGTTGCGTCGTTCATACAAATGAAGTAATCTCGGAAATTCGGAGAACTAACAATGCAATGTCCTCACTGCGCTCATCCTGACTCTATTCGCTATGGTACCAGTCGGGGTGTCCAACGCTACCGTTGCCAAGCCTGCCGGCGGATCTTGCAAACACTACGACGAGGCAAAGATCCAGCCCTCAAGCAACAGGCCTGTCAGCTCTATCTCGAAGGGATGGGGATGCGAGCGATCGGCAGGGTTTTCGGGATCCATCACAAGACGGTCTCTCGCTGGTTGGTCCAAGCTGCCCAGTCACTCCCAGCAAGCCCACCACAGACCGAAGTCTGCTCCTTCATCGAAACCTATGAGCTCTGCACGTTCATCGCTAAAAAAATCCCAATGTTGGCTCTGGCTAGCGGTAGACTCCATCTTTGGCAAGGTCCTCGGCTTTGCATGTGAAAGAAGGACGATCAAAACGGGTAAGGTCCTTTGGCAGCAGATCAAGCACTTGCCGACGATGGGCTATGGCACGGACATGCTGAGGTCCTACAAGAATTTCATTCCACACGCCAAGCATTAAGCATCAAAGACCTTCACCACACAAATCGAATTACTCAACTGCCGACTGAGGCATTATCTAGCAAGACTCCATCGTAAAACGCTTTGCTACAGCAAATCAAAAACGATGTTGGAAGTTTCTTTGAAACTGCTCATCCATAAACTAAACAACCCGTAAGCTCCAACGCCAATCCAGATAAATATAGAAATGAGCACAGATCATTACGAAAAAATCTTCAGAATTCAGTGGATCTGAGAAAGTTCGTTGCCTACGGTAGGAATCGAATTGTTAGCATTCAAGCAGGCTAAAATCAAAAATAAGCCGACTAGCCAACAAATGGGCCAACAATTCCAGTGCTTAGGTAAGAAGTCAGGAGGTGAGATCCAATCAAACTAGATCTCACCTATGGATCAATCTTCTAGTGGGGGAACTTTTACTGAGGATAAATCAACATCAATACTCTTTGTATTCAATAGGTTCTTCTGTCTGGTTGTAGAAGGATACAAATCTCCATTGTTCATGTAACTCGATTGTCAATAAATCTTTTGGACCGAATCGATTAAACGTCTCCAACAATTCTTCTTCACTTGGCGCTTCCCAGTGACAAAAAGCGATATCATCGCCCACCCATACCTGACGACACTTTACTGTCTCAGTTAACCCATCAACATTTATTGCCCATTGTTTCTTGGTCTCTGTCTTGCCCGGTGGTGTTCGTTTCTCAGGAGGCATACAGTATTCTTTTCGGGCATCTTCACTTTTAAACCTATGAACGGCTATGTAGTGTGGCATATAGTTCCTTATTGAAAAATGGTTGTCTTAGCATCTTCATTTGATAGAAGATGCTGACTATAGTTGCTCAATGATTGTCTGCTGTGAAGTAGTTGGAGCAAATTCAAACAGAACAACGAAAACAAAATCAACTGGAAGGTAGCTAAAAAGCAAGCCGAAGATGACCACCACTCTGAATCACTCTTCCCTTTCCCAATGTTTACTTTCTCCAAAACTATACATTTACATCAAAAATCTTGCTTTGTCCCTTGCTGCATGTATCCATGCTGACCATAGAGAGACTTTCTTGGATCCTTGACACTGACGTTTTCGCCATTAATACGATCTGTCCTCCAACGAACACTATCATTTTCCTTAGTAACATATCTCCCAACACCAGTCAGTATTAAGAACTAAGCATTCACTCTGTCCACAACCAACCATATACTTCCCACCTCCACTTTAGGAAATGCCAGTGGTGAATACAAATATGATGGCGATCAAGACACCAATCAGAAAACTCTTAAAATCAACTCCAGACATGGTTCCTCCAGATAAGAAGAGTTAGGAAAAAAGTGAATCTACTCTCAACTGGAGGGAATTTAAATTATCTGGATACCCAAAAACTTAGACCAACGGATTAGGAATCCGTTGGTCTCTAATACCAATGTACAGTTTTTAAGATAGTATACATTCAGCAAAAACCTCCAACCCTAGTAAATATCAAACCTAGAGGAGATTTTATTTGCAAAGGGTTAAGACTATCTCTCCAATTGTTATCAGATCAGGCAAGTTATAAAAATTGTTTTTAGGATCTTTTGGTGATTGCCGATTGGTACCTCTTTTCAGGAGACGCACAGAGCAAAAACAGGTGGGTGGGTCTACGTTCTTACAAATGCCACAGTGCCGAGGTTGGTGAAGGCAGAAGTACTTAGGGATTTGATGCAGGTTTCAGTTCATAAAAGGTATGCTTAATTCCGTATGTTTCTGTCGCTTCCTTCATTGCAGGATCAGAAAAAAGTGTTTCCATCAGATGATGATCAAATACTTCCATACAAACGATCGCAGTGTGATCATCAACTTTAGCCACCATAACATCCCTACACCACAAACCGTCCATATCTTCATCTGTTTGAAGCTCATTCCATTCATCAAAAGTACATTTGTTAAGTTTAACAACAGCCATAGTGTTTAACATTTTACCTCAAAATCTATTTTTTGATTTTTTAAAAAAGTTGAAGTTGCTTCGAGAGATTAAATATCAGCGAATTAGTGGTTGATGGCAAGATTGATTGAAGATAGATGGTGTGAATTGATGAAATTTTTGAGGTGAAAATCTTATATCAACGGAATGTCAATCCGATGGACCGATCAGGGTTAATGCAGATTTTTGCTGGGTTAGATGGCAGTCAGTACCAGCAGACCACCGGAATGATCGCAAAATAATCGTAATCTGTTTTGAGTTTGGGTCTGGAATGCGAGTTTCGCATCATCCAGGAAGGCAAGTTTTGAAGTGTGCTGTGATGCAGGTATGAGTCTGATAAAGTCCCAAATCAAACTGGCAGAGCGCAGTTTCGCATCATCCAGAAGGCAAGGTCTAGGAGTGTGCTGTGGTGCGAGAAGGTAAGGAACGAGGAAAGAAGGGCAGCCGATTTGTGCTGCCCAATGTACTGCATATTTATCTAGGCTAAAATCCAGGACAACGAGAAGAGCTAGGAGCTTTTGAACTGTCTACAGAAGAGCCAATCGAGAAGGCGTCTATCAAGCCACACTTATTGTCTGATCTGGTGACCTAATATGTTGGGTGGTGTAGGGAAGCGCCACTGGAGCAACGCTTCCCTGTGAGGTAGGAACAATACGCCAGCCATAGCAGGTTTTGGCAGCGTAAAGTCTCACATCTGTGCTGCGGAGATTCGCAATGCGACACAGATGCAGGCACTAGTCAGCTTGGGGTCATGGAGCATAACCTTATTGCTTTGGCCTCTATTTTACTTCAGCAGATGAAAAATTCTGATTCAAATGATTTAAAAATTCATAAATAAAAACAGAAGTATCTAGAAAAATAAGTCTAAAAAAAGACAAAGGTTACTTTAAATCAATTCCTGTGTGGGTCTTTCTGTCCACAAACTATAACTGAGTTTCAAACCTGCCTAGAGTCGTAGGTACTTTGGCGCGATATCCAAAGCAATGCGGCCATAGCTTGCGCCTATGCTGATTCAGAATTTTAGCTTGGCCGGTTCTTCTGCTGCCTACAAAGATGAGGCGTTTTCTGTGCGCCTCATCTAGCGTATCTTCTACTGTAGTTTTAATACTAAAAATTTACCCACCCGCTTCACAAATCTATGCTTAATCGATTCAAGAAGTATTGCTCGGCTTTTTGGTCACTACCTTGGTATATGATTTTTCTGGTTTTCATCATCATAGATATCATTATTCTACTTCTCATAATTTAAAGTTTTTCTCTGGAGCCAGTGAAATCCTACCTAACCCCAAAACAGCTTGCTGCCGAATTTGATGTTTCCAAAACCTGTATCTATCGCTGGTGTCGAACTGGCTATTTTCTGAGCCATAAAGTTGGAGGCCGCTGACGGATTGACCCAGACATTGACCTTGAATCGTTGTCTAATCCAAAGAATGAGCAAATATGGGAAGGAATGAGGTCGAGAGACTGGTAAGTCAGATATTGCTATCTAAATGTTTACTTTTGACGAAAGTAAACGTTAGATCGGCTTTAGATACGTCACAATGATAGTCAATGCTGATTATCAAGATCTTTGAATCGCAAAGTCGCTTGTGGTAATTTGAATCTTTTAAAAATTCATCACAAAACTAACACAAAGTAATCTGCTATGGCGAATACATTTCACTTGGCTATCCCAGCTGGCGACCTAGAGACTTCCGTTACTTTTTATCGTGACGTACTTGGCTGCTCAACCGGCAATAGCGAAACCGGTCGCTGGGTGGATATTAATTTTTGGGGTAATGAGCTGACCTTGCATCAGAGTCAGGAAAGCCTAATGAGCGTCAGTCATGACGTTGATATGGGCACAGTGATGGTGCCGCATTTTGGAGTCCATCTCGATCAAGCTGATTTCGATACTGTCAAAGCACGCTTAGAAGCGAAAGGTATTGACTTCATCGATCCGCCATATCGACGTTTCAAGGGAAATGAGTTTGAACAGGAAACTTTTTTTATCAAAGACCCAAACGGCAACGTCATGGAAATAAAAACCATGGTGAACCCAGAAATACTGTTTAAAGTCGTCGACGGATGTCAGTCAGCGGCAAGTGCTTAGGGACAAATGTTGGGCCAAAGAGTTAAAATACTTGTCTAGAATTTCTAGAACCATTTCTAGGAGAAATATTCCTTTGTAATCCAAAGAAGAGAGCGGCCTAGGACAGATCACACGATACTATTCACTAAGCAAGTATGAGGATTCAGCCTGAGTGGTGGAGTGATTAACTGGCCGTGATTTTAGGTAGAAATGATCCAGAAAAACAGGCAACTTAAGGTAGTTGGTAGCAGAAATGCAATCACTAAAATCAGTTTCCAGCTTTCATCAAAGCGAACATCCCTCGGATCAGCCACCCAATTAGAATAATCATCTTTCATCTTCTGTAGTTGCTTACCCGAAGATAGCTCCTCTCGTAACAGGACTTCAGTTTTCTCCAACTGCTCTTTTGTCTTAGTGAGTTGCCCCTTCAAATTCTTTAACTGGGATTCCATATCTGCAAGCCTCATCTGTTGCTGATATGTCTTTTGGTTTCTGAAGGAATTAGATATCAGGTCCTCACCAATAATTTTTTCAGGAGACTCTTTTTTTTCTGTATTTTTTTTCATTGCCATCAATTTTTGATGAAATAAATCATAGGAAATTGAATAACACTAGAAATCCCAGGTAGAACAACAGCATAAGCCCCAAGATTGACCAGGTAAACTTTTTCATGAAAATTATTTTATCAAAAATTCAACTTGTAGAGAACTAAATACATAAACTCTATTGCGCACGCCTAGATAGAAATAGCCCAAAGTAGCCCAAAATCTGCTGTAATTTTACTGGTAGTGATGAGTTTGACAAGTAAACGATATAGGTTCCCCCTCATATCAAAAGATACTTATAATGCTTTAACTGAAGATGAACGTGAGCAGGTCGTTGGTGATCTATGGAAAAAGGCAAAAGAACGTCTTGATAGACGAATAGAAGAAGAAGGCATCGTTCACTTTGAACCCATCCTGCAAATTGATCCACGCTCCCTCGCTCCTTTTCAACTGACTAAATTTGATTCCCTACGCCTACATCAGGCGCTGGTTAATACTTCTGAATCATCAGAGGCTTTGGATCTTTGCATGACTGCGATGGTGGCTGAAGGCTGGGTTACCTATTCGCCGAAACTGCACAAATGGGAGTGGCATGTCCCCAATGATTACCCCAAGGCGATTGTCGATCTACTGTATCGAAAAGGCCTCATTGATTCCAAGCAGGCCTTCATTTCTGTTTACATCAGTCAGACAGGAACCCCAATGAATCTTAAGAGAACCACTATCACCGAGGGGAATAACGTGCGGAAATTGGTGATGGACCTACTAAATCCGATTCTACGATACTCTTCTTCAAAGTTCCTCCAACAACCTGAATCTGCTCTTACCCAAGCACCCTCGCCTCTAAACTCGCGACAGAATAGTGCCTGAAGCACAATTGACGAACGTTTCGTTTTTTCGTCACTACCCTAGCAATGGCTTCAACTCCCAACCCACATTTCCTAATTTGGAGAGGAAAATAATTCAATTCAATCTCCATCTTCGCCGACCAAACACAAATTCCCCTACACTACCCAATTTTTAAACTGATTAAACCAACCTTTGCGGATTTCAGATAGTTGTTTGACTTTGCAAAAAAACAAGGATGGCCATCCAGCCGACAAAGCAGGAACTGGAAGAATCGGAGCGATTGTCCCGATGGATGTGTCAAAGACAAAATGAGGAGGATGTTCTGCAGTAATGATCAACTCCTTTTGACCGATGGAGAGGCCTTATGAGTTATCACCTAGATCCCCTGGAAATTGCTGAACGACTGGCTGGTGGTGCATCCCTGCAGCTGATTGCCTGTGGGATGGGATGTGAGCAGAAAACTGTCTAGAAAGTAATGAACAAGAACGAGAAAATTCGTCAACTCTATTTGGCTGCCCTACAGGAGCAGGCCTTTCACCATGCCAAGACGATTGAGCAGTTGATTGAACGCCTGGAGAATGGAGAGTTGCCTTCAGATGTGGCTCGGGTTGCCATCGATGGGCGCAAGTGGATTGCCAGTCACTTTCAACCTATGATGTTCAGCGAACGAGTGCAGCAGCACCTAACAGTGATGCTTAACGGGAAAATTGTTGATTTTTCCCAGGACGATGACATTTTTAAAAATCCAACCCATCCTTATACCCGGAAATTACTTGCTTCAATTCCAGTAGCTTCTTGGGAAAGATAATATTATTTTAATTCAAATTGGGGGTACCAAGGTATCCGTAAAACAATTGTAAAATTAGAATGAATAAGCCAAACATTGTTTTCGTACTTACTGATGATCAAGGTTACCCTCCATTAGGCTGCCATGGTCACCCATTTGTAGTAACCCCTAACATCGATCAATTTTCTACTAACTCGATTAATTTTAAACAATTTCACAGTGGGACAACTTGTGCTCCAACGAGGGCTGGCTTATTGACCGGACATTACTGTAACTCGACTGGTGTTTGGCACACGATAGGTGGAAGATCCCTTTTAAGAAATAATGAATGGACACTAGCTAATGCACTTTCTGAAAATGGCTACGAAACTGGAATATTCGGAAAATGGCATTTGGGCGATGAGTATCCATATAGACCACAAGATCGAGGTTTCAAAAAAACAATTTGTCATGGCGGCGGTGGCATCAGTCAACAACCAGATTGGTGGGGCAACGATTACTTTGATGATACTTATTACGTAGACGGTATTCCCAAAGAATTTAAAGGTTACTGTACTGATGTCTTTTTCGAAGAGGCAATGAAGTTTATTGTTGAAAATAAAGAAAACCCTTTTTTTTGTTTTGTTTCAACTAATGCTCCTCATAGTCCTTTCAACATTGGTAAGAAATATCGTGATTTGTATAAAGATAAAACCCATGATTCTAAATATGCTAGATTCTTGGGTATGATTACAAATATCGATGAAAATTTTGGAAAAATATATGAACTTATTTGCAGTCTAGATTTAATAGAAAACACTATTATTATTTTTATGAGTGACAATGGACAAACTAATGACTTTGAAAATGCTTACAACTGTGAAATGCGCGGTTTCAAAGGAAGCGAGTATGAAGGGGGACACCGTATCCCTTTCATGCTGCAATTTAAAAAATTAAATTATACAGAGCAGATAAATATTAGTGAGCTTACCTCATACGTTGATTTTATGCCCACTATTTTGGAATTTTGCAACATTAATATACCCAAAGAAGTTACCTTCCATGGTAAGAGTTTAATAAGTTTGATTGAGAAATCTAATAAAAAATTTTGGAAATCAAGAATTATAGTCACTGATACTCAGCGTGTTTCAGACCCTATAAAGTGGAAAAATAGTTGTGTAATGAAAGATCAATGGAGACTTGTGAATAAGTTTGAACTCTACAATTTAAAAAATGATCCTTCTCAACTCAATAATTTATTTAACGACCATCCAGATCTCGTTCTTGAAATGCAGAATGCTTACGATGATTGGTGGAAAATTTGTAGTACTCAGATGAATGATGGGATACCTATATCTATTGGTTCAGACTGCCAAGATACTGTTGTTTTGCGTACACACGATCTAATCAATACTAATGTCAATAGTGACACTGTATGGAATCAATTTCATGTAAGAAACGGTAAGATTTCTTTAGGATATTGGGAAATCTTTGTTGAACATGCAGGATATTATAAATTTCAATTGAGAAGGTGGCCAGAAGAATCAACTGGTAGGATCCAAGCGAAATTAGATCGTGATGTTAAATTTGAAGAAGACGATGTTGATCCCAGTTCTAAGCAATGGTATTCTGGAAGTATGTTATTAAATTTTGATACTGCCACCCTTTACATTGATAATTTTAGTCCACTAAGTACAGATATAGTGCCCGATGATGAAGCTGCGGAATTTGAAATCTTTTTAACAAATGGTTACACAAAGATTCGCGGATATTTTTACAGCTCTTCACAAAAAATATACATGTCTCCTTATTACGTTTATGTTAGCAAATTTAAGTAATAATTTAGCGTTCGAACTATTTACTTTTCCATCTAACAGATGGATTGTACATTTTTTTGATGCAATTTCCCAATCCATTCTTAGCTTAGCAAATTCTCTGGATCTTTCATCTCGTTACTCTGATCTAAAGAATCTTTAACTATTATATATGCTTCACCTAGAGAGCATGCCATATTTACTTCTTCTCTATTTTTGAAATAACTGTTTGGTTGTAATCCCACATTACTTGGAACCTCAAAATGCTGGTATCTTATATCAAGGCTTCAGCGGATCGATTTTGAATAGTTTCTGAATCAAATCATTTTGAATCGCTTGATAACGTGGGTCGAGTTGCTTTCTCTTCTGCTTCATCTGTTGTTCAAAAATCACAGGATCAGATCCAACACCCATGCCTCTCTCTTCACTACCAATCAACCTTTCTCTTTGTCCTGCCTGCCAATTGAACAGCAAATCACTGATCTGCTCAGATGCTGGACCTGGTGTTATTAACAGTGCGTCTGTGGTCTTGCTCAGATTCTGTACTGCCAAGTCAGGCAACGTCAACGTCAGCACCTCGTTAAGCTGATTCAAACTCCCTTGTCGTTGTCTGGTAGCATCGACTGCAGCAGCACCTCTCAAACCTGTGGCATCTTCAATACTGGTCAACAGGTTGCGGAGGGCACGGTGGTTTGGAATGTAATCATTGACAGGAGAAGCTGGACCAATCGGGGTGTCTCCTCCAGATCCTGAGGGCAATCTTTGCAGTCCTGCACAACCCAGATCCATTGCTGGACTGATGGTTCAACCTGTGGCAGCACCTACTGCTGCACTAATCTCAACGTTCTGATCTGCATCTGCGGCAGTTAATGTACCAGCACCTGCACCGGAAATTGTCCGTGTGTTTGCAGACCTGGCAACATTACGAATGGGTTGTCCGGTTGTTGGTTGCAGCATCTGAGGCAACTGCATCCCCAACCGTGCTGCCGTAGCGCCTTCTGCTTTTGTTCTGCTTGGCACTCTTGCCAACTAGTCAACTGGTAAAGCCTCTCTCCCACGGTTGTTCTCCGAACTTTCTTTTAGGAGAAATTCTTGCCTACTCACCAGCCATTATCACCACTGAACAAGCCTTCCAGCCATTACCATCTGGTCGTGACCGCTTCAACCTTGTTCTCCCTCTGCACAGTTTCTCTGAAGGGAACCTTTCCTTATTGAGATATCGCCATACTCGGATTTAGGTCCAATAGACCTCAATACCTCTGATCAGGGCTCTTCTCTACTAATGGATTCTAACCTCAGTCTCCAGACCGACCGTCACCCTCTGGTTTTCTGAAATACACCTAACTCTGATCAAAGGAGCTGAAGATGGATCTAAAAGCCTTTGAGAAACGAAGAGTGCGTGGACTACATCGGAGGATTATCAGTAACCTCAACAGCCGACGACGCTATGCAGAACGCAAGGGACGTGGCTTCACTCCCGACTCAGAGTCTATTCGGAAGCAGTGCTACTACCTATTGGACACCCTGGACTGCTTCTATCTTCGGGATCAAGCTTTTCTCAGGGACCCAGATTGCTGGTACAAGAAAGAAAGATTCTCTGACATCAGTTTCCAAGAATCTTAAGATCTTAGAGAGCTGCTCGGCAGTTCATTCCAAGAGGAACTACTGCCAGAGCCATTACCAGAGAATGAGCCTGATGAAAAGAGTGAGGATTGGTGGGAGTTTCTTCGGGAGAACACCAACCATCTAGATAGTTTGGAGGGTAACAGCTTCACAGGATGGCAGGTGGATTTATACGAGTACAAAGATACTTATTACATCTTCCACGATATAAGAGTCGATGAATACGATATATATCGAGAAGCTAAAAACAGATACAAGAGGCTCAATTCACTAAAGTCATCAGCTCAAAAATAACTCGTTACCTGAATGCATTTACTCAATTTATTACAGTACTCTAATTCATCTCCGTACATGCAAGGTATTTGGCAAGCACTTGGTTCATTTCTACATGTGTATGGGATGTGAATATGTATTTTCTCTTCTAAGTCTGGGTACATTTCTTAAATAAAAAATGTAAATAAAATTTATTGTAAATATTTTAATTAATTCGTAAGTTGGATCTCATTAAATTTTTTCTAAGCAGTACTATATTTTTTGAAATATCTTATCTTCAAATACATTCATGAATATTTATCCGAGTAAATTTTTACGCTAGTTTGTTGATTAAAATCATTATTTATTTAGTTGAAATATTAATCTGTTCGAAAATCCTTATGGATTGGTAAAAACAATTTTAATTGCAGATATTCCATGCAAGTTAAAGGATTTCAATAAATTACAAAATATCGAAATTTAAATATATCTTTAACATGATTTACAAATTGTCTGAGTTTTAGATCTATTTTCCTTTTATAAGGTACCCTAGAAATAATTTAGAAATCGCAGCAGACGTTTTCTATGTCAGACAAAATTAAAAATACATAGCATATTATTTTAAAATTAATATGTTAAATATTTGATATTTTTATTACTTAAATTGTTAAGAATTGAACTTAGCTGCTAGATAAAAAATACATAAACTACTGATAAAATTAGTTTATAAATAAAAAAATTGCAAAATCTTCTAATTTTTCTATACAAAATGTTTTCCCAAAACTGATATTTCGCAATATTTTTTAAACCACTCTTTGAGAACTTTAAAATGATACAATTACCGAATAATTTGAAAGACTATACAAGAAATCCAAATCTTGATGAGCAAGGGCTTTCTCAAATTAAAACATGGATAAGTTCTCTAAAAAAAAATATTAATAATGAAAATGCAGAGTTGATAGGAAAGAGGCCTAGCTGGTGGTGGACATCAGCATATAATAATCCTGGAAATTGTCCTGGCATCAATAATTCTGGAAAAATTTCTTCGTTACCGCAGCCTAATTTGCATCAAATTACGAGAGAAAAAGTATTAGATTACTTTGACAACACATGGAATCTTACGGAAATTTTATTTTCATCGCTGCAAGGCGAACTTACTTTTCTTTTGCCCCCTTTTCACAAACTTCGGCATCCACTCATTTTTTATTACGGACATCCGGCAATTTTATATATAAATAAGCTTAGACTGGCTGGACTTGTTGATGAATCCATTAATCCCTACTATGAACAATTATTTGAAACTGGTGTTGACGAAATGAGTTGGGATGATTTGTCGAAAAATGAGATGGAATGGCCGAGCGTAAAGGAAGTAAATCATTATCGAAAGAAGGTATATCAAAAAGTAAGGGACTTGATACTAAATCATCCAAATCTTGATCACGACCGCTCACACATAACACAGTCACACCCATTGTGGTCTCTATTTTTGAGCTTTGAACATGAACGAATACATCTGGAAACATCGTCAATACTAATCAGAGAGCTACCTGTTGATCTCGTAAAATATCCTGAATATTGGCCCTCAGCGCATGCATCGATACCATTGACAGACATTTGGAATCCACAGCAGAAAAAAGATTACCCAGAAAACGAAGAACTCGTATGTGCAGAAAAAGCAGTCACTTTAGGAAAACCTCCTACTTGGCCGTCATTTGGATGGGATAACGAATATGGTGATAGGAAAACTAAGCATGTGGGAATATTCAATGCGCAACGATTCATGGTTAGCAATGGAGAATATCTAGAATTTGTCAAAAGTGGAGGGTATCAGAATCAGAAATTTTGGAGTGAGGACGGATGGCAATGGAAAAATTTTCGAAATCCCAAGTGGCCAACATTTTGGGTTGCAGTCGGACCACAAAATCTTCATCAATACCGCCTTCGCAGTATTTTTGAAGTACACCCTATGCCTTGGTCTTGGCCTGCTGAAGTAAACTTCCACGAAGCAAAAGCATACTCAGCATGGAAAAGTGAAATCAATAATAACCACAAAAATTATCGCTTACTCACTGAAATTGAACATCAATCTTTGCTTGGGAAAAAAAATGGCTCTGTTACGCCAGAATACTCCGTAGACCCAGTTTTAAATTACAATGGTGATGAAATGGCAGAAAAAGGGAATTGTAATCTCAATTTAGCTTACGGTTCACCAACACCTGTCGATGAATTTTCGAGTAGTGCGATAAGTCATAATGATTTGCTAGGTAACGTATGGGAGTGGTGTGAAGATGACTTTCATCCGCTTGATGGTTTTAAAATCCACCCTATATACGATGATTTCAGTACTCCTTGCTTTGATGGATTACATAATATGATTTTAGGGGGATCATTTGTAAGTACGGGGGATGAGGCAAGCATGTGGGCACGCTTTCATTTCAGACCCCATTTTCACCAACATGCTGGCTTCAGACTAGCTAACAGTGATAATAATATATTCAGTAATCACAGAACCAAAATTAATAGTTTAACTAACAAAACAAAAACAGACTATGAAAGCGATAATGTTTTAGCACAATATCTTGCTCTCCATTACTCAAGAAATTTAAGCCAAAAAAATATTCTAACTGACTCGACAATCAAATTTGATTTTCCACAAAAATGTGCTGAATTGCTCGTAAAATACTGCCAAAAGCTCAATATTACAACTAACAGTGTAGCAGACATTGGTTGCGCAGTAGGTGGATCATCATTCGAGCTAGCGCGCAATTTCTATCGGGTGATAGGAATTGACTTAAGCAAGAAATTTGTTGAGATTGCATCTCATCTCAAAAATACTGGTACATATAGTTTTGATTTGCCTATCGAAGGAGATATTTGTGAGCAGGTTGAAGCCATAGTTGACTCCTCAATTGATAGAACTCGAGTTCAATTTAAGCAAGCTGATGCATGCGCTCTTCCACCTGATTTAGTCGGTTTTGACGCTGCACTGCTAATTAATCTAATCTGTCGTTTGCCAAGCCCAAAAGCATGCCTTAACCGACTGAGTGGACCGTTTGGTCTAATTCGGCCAGGTGGCCTTGTGCTAATTGCAACCCCCTTCACATGGAATGAAGAGTACACACCCAAGGAGGTTTGGCTGGGTGGATATCAACTTAAGAATCAAGCGATAGATTCCCGAGAAGGACTAATGAAACAAATGAAGGGTAACGGTTTCACATTAGTTCATGAAGAAGATTCAGTGCTGCTGATACGTGAGCACCGGCGTAAATATCAATATATTTTACCAAATCTAACTTTGTGGAAGCGTGACAAGTGATATTGATTGAGTCTGCCAATTTTCGAAAAGCATAGTCTCAATTTATATTTATCTTGGGTGATTGGTCTTGGGCTTAAATCGCGGTCTTCAAAAGTATGTCCAAAATAGCACGGTTGGCTTACGATTCTCTAGAGGTGCGATAAATAACAATTTGCCGCAATTTGCACAAATGAGGTTAGTCAGGGGCGGAGTGAAGTCGAGCAACAGCAGTGGCCTCTTAGAGGCTCAACAGTGGCCAGACTAAAATTTCGCAAAGGCAGTAGTTGAGCCAGTAGTCTTCGGAAATCCCAATGTAGTTGTATATCCGACGAAATTGCTGAAAATAATGATTTAATTTACGTTGGTCAGCTGCAGGACCTGGAAAAACAAACTTACTGGGTTACATTACTTCAGAACATTCATCAAGTAATTCCCTACATTGATTACCCAATGCTATCAGGGCCTTGCTCGAGACCTGTCAGCTTGCCAGTGATTTGCAAAAGCAGGAGGCAGACTGAATGTGGGATGAAACTTCCTCTCTCCTGCTAATTTGAGGGCCGAACAGTATCGTGTACGCCGATTCTAGGAAAATAAGCTCCACCAAATGCTGATGTGCATACAGGCCATCGTACATCCAATCGGGAATTGCCTTGTCTCCATCAATGCCATAAATCCTTTCTGCCAGTTGTCCTGTAATGGCTCCAGAGGTATCAGCATCATGGCCTCTGAACGCTGTCACAACGGCCTCTTCGAAGGAATCTGTGTTCTGCACACACCACCACGCATATTGATATGATTCTTTGACGTAGCCCCCAGACTTTACATTTTGGCGTGGAGTGTTTTTGGGGAGTTTCAGGTGGTCGTACTCTGGAAGTGGTCTGCCATGCCACAACTCTTCAGCAAAGGCTTCTGAATACATCAACTTACCTCAAATATTTTCAACACCCCAAAAATTAGAGATGACATGACATCCAAAGAAGTTGTTCAAAAAGGATATGACAGTTTTGCTGCTGGAGACATGGGTACCATCAAATCTTTGATGCATGAAGAAGCAGTCATCAAAGTGAATGGTATGCATAAATTTTCTGTGACCTATCATGGACCTGATAGCTTCATCAATGATTTTCTTGCACACATTCCAAGTCATTTTGAAAATTTTAAAGCAGAACCTAAGCTGATGGTTGCTGAAGACGATTACGTCTTCGCTTTAGTGCGTGGTACTGCAGAAGGAATGCAAGGTGATTTTGGACATTTATACAAAATTCAGAATGAAAAAATCACAGAGTTTAATATTCTTGATGATTCGCAAAAATTAGCCTCCATCATGAAGGCCATGTAACTTCTTCACGTTGAACCGCAGTTCCATATTCAAATGGAATTGCAATTCTATTCCGTAAATGACTGCGGCTCACTGCATCACCTCCCAAACTACTACTACCA
>JACLAD010001282.1_pt1 | contig 33984 bp, 30 predicted proteins | sample 8027901 | NCBI WGS metagenome assembly JACLAD01 (sample SAMN15725071, study PRJNA655200) | protist metagenome | isolation source: fluorescence activated cell sorting (FACS) single amplified genomes of... | place: Spain: Blaines Bay Microbial Observatory, Mediterranean Sea | collected 2016-07-05 | reverse complement strand
TACGATCAATGTGGCCAAACAATACTCAGCATGGACAAGGGAGCTTAGTTTTACCAAGCCCAGTGACTGGCTTTTTGCGCACTATCGACTGTGGCAGTTTCGTGGGCGTGTTGATGTGGTTGTTGCTCATTATCGGGAGGACTTGGGTTGGTTGAATCCATATTTGAACAAGATTGATCATCTGTATCTTTATTGTAAAGATAAGTCAGCTTGTCAAAAAGGACTTTCATCCGATTTACATGGCGCGACGTTGGTGGTTCATCATTTGACTAATGAGGGTAGGGAGACCAATACTTATCTAACTCATATCATCAATTACTATCATCATCTGGGTCCGAGAACGGTTTTTACCATGGGATCGTTGAATGGTAATTGGATGCGTAAACTGAGCTTTTTATTTTCATTGTCAGAACCTTCTATGCCAAAGAGACGTTGTTACGAAAAAACATTTTTTGATAAGGTTAAAGCGTTTCAGTTCAGTGCTCAGTCGACTATCGCTACCTCTCTTGGTGATGGGTATAACTACTTTGAGCAGGGCAGTAGGGTTCAATTTGCTGAGTTTCGACCACTATCTCAGTGGATGTATCATTACTTTAAAAGAGATGTGTTTGAGCAAGGCTGTCGATATGGAGATGGTCAGCATGGTGCGATTTTTTCGGTGACGAATGATGGTGTTCGACAATATTCTCCGGATTTTTATCGACAGCTTTTGCAAGCAAATCAGGGGGCAGACTCTATGGAGGCTGGGTATTTTATGGAAAGGATATGGCGCTTTATGTTCGCTGTTGACAAGCAAATATAATTGAGGATAAGGGTATGGTAGCGGTAGTAATGACAGGTGGTATTGCTGTTGGAAAAACGGTCATGATGGCGTACTGGAATGCTCAATTTGATATTCCTATTTTCGATACGGATGACATCGGTCGGTCGCTGTTGAAGCAGGACATGGTTAAAAACGAGGTTCTAAATCTTTTTGGGAAAGAGGTACTTTTAGCCAATGGTGATATTGATCGAGTTGCAATTCAAGGGCGTATCTTTACCAACGCCAAGGAAAGAGATGCTCTTGAGTCGATATTGCATCCTTTGATACGGCAGGAGTCGCAGGCTTTGATTGATCAGTTTTCAAAAAAGTATCCATACTGTATTGTGATTGTTCCTCTCTTGTTTGAGACGAAAACAGCTGATTCTTACGAGCGTGTTTGTGTGGTTGAATCGGCGCTTGATCAGCGGATCCGTCGCTGTTTTGACAGAGGTCTGTCAGAGTCGGTGACACTGGCTATTTTGCATGCCCAGGCAACTTCTGAGCAGCGGCTATCTATTGCAGACGATGTGCTTTATAATGTAAAAGATTTTGGCTTTTTTTATACGCAAATTGATCAGTTGTTTAAACGTTATGACGAGATGTTTTCTGTCTAACCGATTGTATCTAATATACTTGATGATGCCTTTGGTTCCCTCTAGTGTGTATGCTTATACTTTTGGGGGGTTTGATGTTGTCATTGAAAACCATATTCGTCAGCAGGGTTTTATACTGCAGAGTGAGAGAGACACTGCCATGCTCCCAGAAGCTAATGGCGGTCCATCATATGTCGTTTCGCCCTTATATGACCCACGTACCACCCCCATTACTTGTTCTGATGGAAGTAGTGTGGTGTATCCTAATGTGTTGGGTGGTCAGATCCAGGCCAGTTTAGGCTCTTTAACCCCAGATGCACTTAAATACGGTGCAATTTGCCAGGGAGTTTATGGGTTTGATGTGCCGACTTACGCCGGCAATATTAATGCAGATGATTGGCGTTTGAATTTTGATAAAGGTGACTGGCTGCAAGCGCCGACATCAATCAACTCCTCTATAAAAATGCGTAGACGTTTCTCGTTCGGTGATTTCTTGGCGACTGTGAATATGGAAGGTTTGTATGATTCTGTCTTGATGGACGATGATCGCTTTGATCGTTCTGGTTTATCTTCCGCTGGTAAGGAGAAGGTTGCAAGATATCTTAAATTTGATGGTAATGCCCAGCTTAGCACCCGCGTTCTTGGTCATCGTGGCGCGCGTTTTATTTTGGGTCAGCAAGAGATTCACTGGGGTGAGCAGTCATTCTTGCCCGGTGGTATTTCTTGGTTTAACCCTCTGAATGTGCCACGATTCCGGCAAACTGGCTATGATGATGGTTGGATTCCGGTCATGGCACTGTATTCAGATATTCGCATGTCTCGAGTTTTGAGTTTGGCTGGTTATCTTGGGGGGTGGAACCATTATCAGTTTGATGTTCCAGGTACATATGCTGGTGTGGGTGGTGATGTATGGCGAAGTGGGGCGGGATCAGGTGGTAACCAGCACCACTTTGTGATTGGCGGTGGTTCTTATTTCACAGGTAACAGCTGGCCTTGTCAATACAACGATGCATCCTACTGGCAAGGTGGTAGTATCAATGCAAAGACTCAGGAGTATGCTGATGCTCTGGCATCTTATGCGCCAAATTGTCCAAGTGTTAGTGATGTTTTGACGCCAGTAACGATAGGTCGTGCGGAGCAAGAGAGAATCGCTGCAGGGGACTCTTGGGCAATGATTCCCAGGGGGCGTGACCAAAAAGGATCTAACTCCTATGGGCTTATGGCTGATTATGAGTGGCGGCGTCGTTTTCTTGGTCTTCAATTCTCATTTCAGGGTGGCGATGCGCGTGTTCCTATGATTAACTATCAAACAGATAAAGTTAAAGTCATGCCGTATGCCACAGGTGTAAAGGACGGTATCATCGCGCGGGGCGCAACTTTGAGAGGTTTGGGTTTGTACCCGACCAATCCTTATAATCCAGCTTATAACTCGGTTTCATTGAATGCTGATAATCAACTGATTGAAACGCTTAAAAGTCAAGTGACTTTAAATACGTATAATGCAACAGCAGGGTCTGTTGCTGAAATGAATGCTATACAATTTCAGCTTGCAACGGATCAGTCTGTGGCAGTAACGCCATCAACCCCTCAAGGCTTTGAGCAAAATGGTGCAACATACACCGGAGCTGTGAATATCCGACCTGATTTTAACTTGAATATTTTTGGTACGTATCCTTATGAAAATATATTTGGATTGAGTGCGAAATATACCGCCTTTGGTGCCAATAAATCCCCTCTCTTTATGAATGTGGCTTATCGACCCAATACGCCGTTACAATTTGATTTGAACGAGTTAATGATAGCTGGATTATTCAATAACTGTATGATGAGTTCAACGGGAGCTATCGAACCGTCATTACTCAATCAAGAGCCTTACCATAATGAATTTGATGTTCAACGTGGACTTGATCGTGTTGGATGCCGTGATTATCCAACGACTTTATTCGGTTATACTGATGAATACAACGGATGGATTACGGATCTTGTTGGTCAGGGATTGTATAGCCAGCGCTCCATTTTAGGTGGCGACAATGTTTTTGGTCGATTACAAATGCGTTCTGTGTATGTTCATGGTATTTCAGAACGTGCTGATATGACTCAAAAGAAGACGGTTAATGGTGCTGTTCTGACTGGTCCATTGATGCCACTTGAGAGTGTTTGTGTAAGTGGCTCTGATTTACCACTCTCTGCGCTTGTTGACCTTGACCCCAGGGATCCTATTGTTTGTCGACCAACAGAGTATTCTATGGGGCTCCTGTTTGGGGGCGGTATTGACTATAATCATGTGAGATTACTTGGTCAGCCTTACACTGTCACGCCTGGTTTGTTCATTGCTCGAGGTATGGTTGGCAGGTCTCCGCGTCCGCTAGGAGCATGGATTAAAGGTGTGGGTTATTATATTATGGGCTTTGAGATCAAAAATAATCAACGCTTGAGATATGAAGTTCAGTACAGGGGATATTTTGGTTCAAGTTTATATAATCTGGATATCGGTGCTGATGCATTGAGTTTAACACTTCGCTATAATTTAAACACGAGTTAGAGCTTTTTCAATTGCTTATGGTCTTGTAACCAATTTTTTGCTGTATTATACTTATTTCATTTAGGGGAATTTTATATCATGCAGTGGTCGTTGGATAATTTAAAGGATAAGCAGTTATGGCTTCGCGTGGGATACACTTTTCTTGTGCTGTTTGTTGTGTGTTTGGTGTGGGATTATATTTTGTACTTTCTTATTTTCACTTGGCTGGCACAGTCTGTCTGCCTGATGCTCACGGGTCAGGTTTTTGAGCAGGGTGCATCGTATGCTCGCTTGATCAATATGACTTTTTATCAGTATTTAGAGTATTTGACTTATATCAGTTCAGAAAAGCCATACCCATTCAATCATCTTCCTTAATTTCTGACTGTTATCTTTGATGTCACCATAGTGATCGTACCATGCTTCTTGCCGATGTCTCTATGACTTTGTCATAATATCTTTACCTGGGTGAGGTTTCTTATCCCCAGCTTGGGTGTCAAAGCTGCTTTGCCAAGTTCGCTCTCATTTGGTGTGTGATGAGCGCCTCATGTAGTGCCGGGTGTTCTTGCTTAATCGAATGGTGTCAGCATTTTGTTACCGACATTTCTTTGAGTAGGCTTATTGGGTTTTTCCTCAGGCTCTTGAGTTTGTACTTGGATGTTTAAAATTTGAGTGATGTATAACACCTTAATTCTATCTAGCATGTCATTGAATAACGCATGTGCTTCTATCTTGTATTCATGCTCAGGATTTTTTTGTGCGTAGCTTCTGAAGCCAATACCTTCCCTTAGATCTTCGATGGTTAGTAGGTGTTCCTTCCAGCTGTGGTCGATGATTTGTAGCAGCAAGGTTTTTTCGATATGATCCCTCTGCTCGACTGGCATAGGCTCTGTTGTTTCTTCGTAAGCTTTGAAGTATACCTGGGCAATCTTTCCAATAGGGCTGTTTTCACTCTCGTCGTCGAGTATGGTTTTTATGTTGTCAGCACTGATGTCTTGGACAAGATTTTCATCGATAGGATGTCTGAACTTTTGCTTGAGAACTTCCAAAATATGCTTAGCTGGGTTGTTATCGTTCTCTGGTAAGCTTTTTTTCAGCAGGCTTCTGATGGAGCTGATGGTCATAAAGATGAGGTCATCATGAATGGATTCGAGGTCCAAGAGATCATTTCTTTGCTGGTAGATGGCAAGACGTTGATCGTTTGCAATATTGTCATATTTGAGCACTTGCTTTCGAATATCAAAATAGTGTGCTTCCATTTTTTGTTGATTACTCGCGATGGCGCTATTGAGCATGCCTGCTTGTAATGACTCTCCTGGTTTGGAGCTGGATGATTTGATAAAATTTAGTACGCCCTGAGGGAATATTCTGAACAAATGATCCTCAAGTGATAGGAAAAACTGAGATGATCCGGGATCGCCTTGTCTGGCACAGCGGCCTTTGAGCTGGTTATCAACTCTTCTTGACTCGTGTCTCTCTGATCCAAGAACATGTAATCCCCCAGCATCTTTGACAAGCTGTTGATCTTTCTTCCATATGTCATTGATTTTATATATTTCTTCCTGTGAAGCGGCCTGCTTTATTTGATTTTCTAGGTTGCCACCGAGGACAATATCTGTGCCTCGTCCCGCCATGTTGGTTGCGATGGTTACACAGCCTGGCTTGCCTGCTTGCGCGATGATTTCAGCTTCCTGAGCATGCTGTTTGGCATTGAGTACGCGGTGTTTGATATGGTTCTTTGTTAATAGCGTCGATAAATACTCTGAGTTCTCGATGGATGTTGTTCCCACAAGGATGGGTTGTTGTTTTTCGTTTCTTTTTTTGATCTCTTCAACGATGGCATCGTATTTTTCTTTTTTGGTCATGTAGATGAGATCATTTTCCTCAATTCTCAGACACTTTTTGTCTGTTGGGACGACGATGACATGAAGATTGTAAATTTCTTCAAACTCGGTGGCTTCTGTATCTGCTGTACCGGTCATTCCGGCGAGCTTGCCATATAGTCTAAAGAAGTTTTGGAAAGTGACCGAGGCGAGGGTTTGGTTTTCTTCTTGGATTTTAACCAGTTCTTTGGCTTCTACAGCTTGATGGTGACCATTGGACCAACGTCTGCCTTTCATGGCTCGTCCAGTGTGTTCATCAATGATGACGATGTCTTGATCATGAATGATGTAGTCTATATCTTTTGCCAGGATGAATTTTGCGCGCAAACAGGCATCGATGTAATGCAGCAATTGGGCATTTTCAGTATCGTATAGGTTTTGCTCTTCGGGTAAGATTTGATTGATATGGAGAAGCTTTTCAATTTTTTCATGTCCTGCTTCTGTGAGCTCAACTTGGCGCTCTTTGATGTTGATGGTTGTATCTGGCGCGATATCAGCGACGGCGTTTTTTAGCGCAGCACACAGAGATCCTATGTTTTTCTTTTTGATTTTAGAGTGTGGTTTGTGGTTTTTGGCATCTGAAAAGAGGGTATCAACCAAGGGATAGATGGTTGCGTACATTTCAGAGCTTTTGCCAATGGGGCCCGAAATAATCAGAGGTGTACGTGCTTCTTCAATAAAAATTTGATCAACTTCATCAATCAATGCAAATTGCAGTTTTCTCTGAACTTTTTGTTCTTTGGTGGTGGCCATATTGTCGCGAAGAAAATCGAATGCGAATTCATTATTGCTGCCATAAGTGATATCGCATGCGTATGATTTTTTCTTGTCTTCGTGTGACATGTTTGGCACGACAATGCCGACTGACAGTCCGAGGAAACGATAAATTTGTCCCATCCAATTCGCATCACGTTCTGCCAAATAGCTGTTTACAGTTACGAGGTGTACACCATCTCGGGTCAGTGCATTGAGTACAATGGGTAAGGTTGCAACAAGTGTCTTACCTTCACCAGTGGCCATCTCGCATATATTGCCTTCATGGAGAGCAATGCCTCCGATCAGCTGAACATCATGATGACGTAAGCCAATGGTTCGTTTACTGGCTTCTCGTACCAATGCAAAGCACTCTACGATGTGCTTATCTAGGTCGTTGTTTTTATTGACGCTGTCTTGTAGTTTCTTAAAACGTTTTTGAATGCCATGGTCATCAAGTTTTTGGAGCTCTGGCTCAAGTTCATTGATTTTGTTGATAATGGGCTGGCACTTTTTAATGAAGCGGTCATTATTGCTACCGATCAGTAATTTTAGTAGATAGTTTAACACAGCAACGCAGAGGTTATGGGATGGCCTATTATAACCAAATCTTCTTACCTCAGCAACTGGTGATGTGATAAATCCCAGTGTTACTGAGAATCAGTGTGGCAAAGTTATGGTGGAGTGGGTCTGTTGTTGGCTTGTTTTTCTTTGTGATTCGTGGCAGGCTTGACATATGTTACTATCCAATAAAAAGGACATCATGTGAAGGCCGGGCATGTCAAGGCACTGAAATCGTATCGCTCGCGTGCCAAAATTATCAGTCGACTACAAGGGGTTCTTAGGCCTGTTTTACCTCATGGTCTGGATGTTGTTGTATGCGGTGTTGATGTATCCAATAACCTGGTATTGCAGGTCGCAACACCAGTTGTACTTCCGTCTCTGCGTGCTTTGCAGCCGGTTCTACTGTCTGCTGCGCGCACAGTTTGTCATGAGGTGACGGCTGTTTCACTGAAAGTGAGGCCGTTAGTTAATCCACCTCTTTCACCTTATCAGGACTACTGTGCTCATATGCAGCGTTGTGAATCGCGTACCATGTCTCTGGCAGCAAGGCAGCATTTTAATCACTTGGTGAAACGTTGTAAGGCATCGCCATTGAAATCTTCTTTAGAAAAGTTGCTACGTCGCTATTTGTGTGACTAGATTTTAGTTGTTATCTCATTAAGCGGACTGATTGGACTGATTGGACTGATTGGACTGATTGGACTGATTGGACTGATTGGAAAAGCCCTGCGGTCTTGTCATGTTGCTGGACCGCAGGTTATCTATCGACCTCTACGCATTGGTCCAAGGATGTATGCCACTGAGACTTGAAGCCGCCTGAGCGATACTTGAAATCGTGGTACGGAAAGCACCAAGGGCATTGAGAAGCACGTTGCTAGATCCTTTGTCGTTCTGTGCAGCTACTGAGGCAAATTTGGCTGCCGGGATTGGTGTGTTAAGAAATGCCGGTGGTCTTTTGAATCCGCCAAACTGCTCCAGAGGTGTCTTGAATGTGATCAAGAGTGCTTTTTTGCATGTGTTAGCAAGAGCTACTAGTAGTTCATTACAGAAATCAAACAACTTTGCTAAAATCGATTCATTGCTACTAGCAGAAGACGCTTGGGTTTGTTGGTTTGCACGTTTGACAACATAAGGAGTAACGAATGTTGTTAGTGCCAGGTTAAAGAGAATTCCTACGGCCATTAATTGTGGGTAGAATCCACCAGTGATCAGTCCCAGTGTCATCGCTGATACAACTGTGGTTGGTGCAAACATGCCAACCATGCGAACAAATAACAAGCTGGCTACGGTGTTTGATGCCAGCATGTGCCATCTGAGCCAGGTGTCTTCTTCTTTTTGCCCGTTGTCAGGCTTCGATGTGTGCACGGCATTCATGGCAAAATAAACTACAGACAGTGTGATGGTGCATTGGAGCATGTACGGACTGAATGGCAGTGCGATGAGTGTGGGGGCGAACAGACCAGTCATGGAGGTTAATGCACTAATGAGTATCAGCGAATCAAGTACATTGAACAGTCTACTTTGTAGGGTGCTTGAGATTTGGTTGACTTTGAGATCTTTGCTGTGATTCTTCAGTTCTTCGAGGGAAAGTAGCGGGGGTTGTGACCACTGGGTCTGAGCTTGTTGAGGAAGAATGACTTCCTTTGATTGTTGTCTTTCCATTGACATTTGACTGTGACATATTAAACCTCCATATTTAACAATTTCATAATATCGCAATTAATCAATGCAGTCAACATAAAGTAGTTGTTTTTTGATATAAAAATAAAAAACAAGCATTTTAAATTATTTTTTATGTAAAATTAACTCATTTAATCTTAAAAAAAATGAAAAAAATTAACCAAAAAACTAAAAAATGCATTATTTCATAGGGAAAAATACCGAATCAACGTCAAGCTCTTGCACCACGTAAATAGCATCGTTTATAATACAAACAGATTAAAAAATCTTGCTCTTCATGACACACCCACTTCAACATCTTGTAAAAACAAAAACCGAAATAAAAAAAATGCGAGAGGCCGGAAAACTTGCCGCCAGTGTTCTCACCATGATAGAACCTTTTGTCAAAGAAGGGGTATCCACCGAAAAACTGAACAACATATGCCATGAGTACATCGTCAATGATCTAGAGGCCATACCAGCCCCTCTGAATTATAGAGGTTTTCCTAAATCGATTTGCACATCCATCAATCATGTTGTATGTCATGGCATTCCCAAATCAGACAAAATACTCAAAACAGGTGATATCATCAATATTGACGTCACCATCATCAAGGACGGCTACCATGGAGACACCAGCAAGATGTTCAAGGTGGGAAAAGCCAGCACACAAGCAAATCGCTTAGTCAATGTTGCCAGAGAATGCCTGTTTGTTGGCATCAACCTAGTGAAACCAGGTATCAGCCTCAAAAGCATAGGGAAAGCCATCGATGACTACGCCCGTCAGCATCATTATAGTAATGTCAGAGAGTACTGCGGTCACGGCATCGGAAGCTCTTTTCACGAAGAGGGACTCCAAGTCCTACATTACGATGACTCAACCATCCCTGATATATCAATTATTCCAGGGCTGACGTTCACTATTGAACCCATGATCAACACAGGAAAGCGCTTCACCAAAACACTAAGCGACTCTTGGACCGTCGTCACAAAGGACAAAGGCCTGTCAGCACAATGGGAGCATACACTATTATGTACAGATGACGGTGTAGAGATACTCACCCTCAGAGATAACGAGGAACCGATAGCAGCGCTATCGTAGAGTGATTCAAACCCCAATCAAGCAACACTACACAGTCGAGTCCTTGTATGAGCACATCATCCAACGACGGTGACAGTGAATCATCCCCACACAAACAATAAAAGGCTAGAGCATTGGGCAAACAACATCAACAAATCACCAGCCGATACCAACTAACTTAAGAAGGACAGGAAGAAGGACAAAAAACAAACAGACAAAAAGTCTAATCAACCACTTCACAACAGGTCACAATCTAGTCATCGATCACAAACATTGACTGATCTGTCGATAACTCATTTTGCATGACAGGAACGCCATCCGCAAGAACCTGTGCATTACCATCACTGAACACAACCAGTTTTTTACTACCAAACAGCTCAACATAGGCATTTTCAGATGCATGCAACCAAGCATTCTTTGCCCGGAGCTGGCTCACAAGCACCTGACTTTGTCCAGACGAGCGAATACGAGCGTGATCAACCGATCCGGCAAGACGCATGACGCCAGCACGGGTCATCACATCAACATCATCAGCCCCAACCCAGAACATATCTAAACGGTTATCGCCTGATTGTGTAATAATACAGTGCTTAAACATACCACGTAGAGTAATGTCACCCTTGGTAGCAGAATTAAGCTGCCAAGAATGCTGCTCCAAATTCTCACCATACAAGGAACAACGATCGTTGAGATTAACTTTCCTAATTCGAGCCACCAAGTTACGTCCGCTGATAACGACATCATAAGATGATTTACCGTGCTCTCCTTTCAACTCTAGCACCCCTCCTTGATCAGAGAGACTCACACCAGAGTTATTGGTATGAACCTTGCCCTCTTCGCCCTTCGGATCAAGTAAAATAGAGATAGCTCCTTGGCAGTTGATCTCATTAAACCGACCTGCAACATTGCGACGAGCAAGCTTACCGGGACCAGCACGCCCCTTGGGCTCACCATTGATGACAACCGTTTCGCCCTTTGCCATTGTCCGCATATCCGGAGATGAGGATGGACAGCGCGAAAACAACCTATCCCAAAATCCACATGGCTGCTTATCCATATCCACATGGCCAACATCTTTATCAAACTTAGATCGAGCAACTGGCGCATCATGACCACCTGCGACTAACTGCATACAAGCACAGCAAGCAAACACGCTCACCAAAAGATTCCTATTCATCATTGCTCTAACTCTCATTAGTAAACTCTATTTCTAAACGACGATTTTCTCTACCAATACTTGCATCTCTATTAGAGCTGACTGGGAATCTTCCCTGGCTAAATCCGGCATAACGCAGAACGTTAGATACTCCAGATCTCCAAAAATAAGCAGCCACTGCCTCTGCCTGAAAATCGCTCTGCTTACTGGACATGGTACTATGCTTCGCATTGGTGCCAAATGAGCGGATGGTAATGGGAAAATCGGGATGTGACTTTGCATAGGCCACCACCGGAGCAAGATGACTTTCTGCATGCTCGTGCATTTGCCCACTATTCAACTCAAAAAGCGTATCCTTTTGGTAGACAAACACTTTCTTATTATAGTATGTAAGCTCGTTAAAAGGAGGTTCTTTCTGCGACTGCTCTTGGTCAATAAAATGGCAAGCGCTTAACAAAAGAACAGACAGCACAACGACCACCCGCAAAAGAAACAACCGTGACAACACCAACATGTCTGAAAATTAACCTAAAATTAACCGTACCTTCATTACACCGCACCTGGACACCAAAAGTCAACCAAAAACTGGTCAATTCAGAAGCAAATCGCCACAAAAAGAGGGTTAATTATGAGACAAGCCAGCATCACATACTTTATACTGCCCATAACTGATTCTCTCATGACCTGATAAGTCTTTTTGCGTACCCACATGAACAAAACCAACATCACTCAATGACTGGCGAATAGCCAAAGCTTGATTGAAACCATGCTCAAGATACAACCAACCTCCATCATGCAGTAATTGTGGCGACAGCCTAATAATATAAAACAAATCATCCAAGCCCTGATGGCCTGAGTACAAAGCTGAAACTGGCTCATACAGCTGTGTCCCCTGACTTAAGAATGAACTACCCTCTTCGACATACGGAGGGTTCGAAACAATCACATCATAACGAGAATCACCCAAATCCAAGCCAGGCAAACCCAACCTCCAATCTCCTAAAGAAAAGCTCACACGATCATGACTAACATCATGCATTCTGGCATTATCTGATGCAATTGCCAAAGCTTTTACAGACTGATCAACCGCATGAATAGTCCAATCAGGCCGCTCATGAGCCAGAGCTAGCGTAATCGCTCCTGAGCCAAAGCCCAAATCTAGGCAATGAGCTTTTTGATCAATCGCTTGTTGCAATACGGCCTCAACCAAACACTCTGTCTCTGGACGAGGAATAAGAACAGACGAGTCAACACGAAACTTCAAACCCCAGAACTCACAATATCCCAGGATATAAGCAATAGGTTCTGATCGCATGCGCCGAACTAACATAGATTCCAGGCGAGCATACTCATGGGAAGTTAACACAACCTCAGAAAATATCTCAGAAATCGGCTTTTTTATAATCTCTGACAACAAAAAACGTGTATCCAACTCTGGCGTTGGGGATACTTGACGCAAACATGATGCTAACTCAACAATTCGATAAGTTGATCTCAATTCACCCATAACTAAAAACCTGATCGGCTCACCTGATCAAACTGTTTCATAAAGACACGCAATGCACCTTGGCTTGAAGTCACCCAATCGCGCAAACTACGCGACTTATCCGTCAAAACCGAAGGAGAACTGAGCATTCCGACAAGTTTACTTTCAGCGGTGGCCGCGTCAGAGCAGCAAACAGCCAGACCAAGTGACTCTAAATCCGAGCACACCTCAACAAAATTCGTCATCAGTGGGCCATAAACCATAGGCACACCACAAGCAGCAAGCTCCAAAGGAGTTTGCCCGCCACAATGGGGCTCAAAGCTTTTACCAACTAAAGCCAAATCAGCGCATTGAATCAACTGATGAGCCTCACCGGTGGTATCTGCGACATGAACCACACAATCCTTTGTCACAACACCTGAGCAAGAACGTTGTGAAAACGTCAACCCATATCGTCCGACCACCTCACAAATGGCTTGCCCTCGCTCTGCATGTCGGGGGATAATCAAAACTCGAACATCAACATCTTGGTCTCTCAAAGTGACTGCCGCATTCAAAACAATCTCCTCTTCACCTGGCCACAATGAGGATCCAATGACATAGAGTGTTTTGGATGATGATGTTAAAAAGCCCATGCCTAACCTCAATTTATCAATCTGAGAACGATCAAGTAACGGGATGTTTGCATCAAACTTCAATTGCCCCATCACAGACAACTTTGACGCGGGAACGCCTATGCCTTCAATGAATTGCTGTTGCAAATTGGATACGAAGAGCACACGCTCAACAAAGGCATACAGCCATTGAGCCATACGCGGAAATCGGGAAAACCAAAGCTGCGTCTTTTGGGAGTGCCGGGCATTAATCAACCATACGGGAACACGAAAACATGATGCCTGATACAGATGCTCAGGCCACAACTCACTCTCCATCAAAACAACCAAGTCAGGACTAATCCGGCGCCACGCCCGACGACTGAACAAAGCAAAATCAAAAGGAAAATAACCCAACCAACAATTGGGGATTTTACTCAAACGTTGCGATAAAAGCTGATAAGCAGTGGATGTTGTTGTTGTCACAAAAATTTGCGTGTCATCTCGTTGACTCAAAGCCTGAATCAACGACATTGCCGCCTGGGCCTCTCCAACACTCACAACCTGTAACCAAATCCGTCGAAAACCAGGTCGGATTGGCATAACTGCCTGATAATCACCTAAACGATCACGCCATTTTTGTAAAAAATGACCCCGGCGAATCAACTTCGGCAGATGTACTGGAAACATGACCAAAAAAACCGGAATAAACAGCAAACGGTAAAACCAAATCAGCATAAAAATAAACTATTATAACAAAAACAGATAACCGCTAACAATGATGCCATACTTTACCACAATACCAAAACATGATATCCAGAAACAGAATGAAACTTACATACAGAAACAAGCAATTGACAAGCGATCAAACAAATATAAAAAACCACAAAAGCATTGACGCCATAAAAATAAACCACTAAAGCACCAAAAAAAACTAAGCAAAAATAAAACGTGAAATCCATCAAACCAGCAAAGGATACCAGTCCTTTAGCAATCATCACAACATTCATCAAACGATAATAAATACCCATCAACCAGGTAGCTAACGATAACCCAAGCAACATCCAATAGGCTATCTCGCTATCACGCCCAAAAACGACAAGAATGGAGTGTCCAAAATAAAAGAAAGACATAAAAATCAATAGCGAAAAACAAAAAACAAACCGATTCAATTGACATAATAACTGACGATAATCATGAATCTGATCAGTAACCATTAATTGACTAATTGACGCATAAGCCAGAGGATAAAGAGACGAAGTTAGCCGCGCCATGACACTACTGATCATGATACACAGACTGAAATCACCCAGTATCAATTCTGAATGAGCAAAAACCTCAACCACAAAGAGTAAACAACAAGTCGGAAGCGAGCCATATAAATCAGTCATCAAGGCAGATATGGGATGACATGACCATTCAGATTCAACTTGAATAACATGATTAAACTGCAAGACTTTTCGCAACGGACCGGATAATAAAACAAAGACTAGAGAGCACGAAATAACAAACAAACAAAATGACTGTGCTGACAAAAGCGAGACCATATCCCACAATCCAGGAAAAGGAAACCAGGCCGACCAAACCAGTGATAGAAGAATCAACATCATATTAGCCAAAACCAGAGAACAAAAGTCATACAACATAACATAACCAAAAACCAAAAAATAAACCGTGAAAATCAGAAAAAAAGCATAGAAAGGTGACACCACCATAGTCCAAAAAGCAATGTGAAAATGACTCAGGGAGATAAGATTCATACGATCAATATAAACCAATGCATAAACACTTGATGAATACAAAATAGCAAACAACAACATAGCTTGACATAGATAGCTAGCGTGCCACCAAACGTAGTGAGCAAAATGCTTCTCACCCGATGTAATATATCGAGTCATAAAACGCTTAGTCATATTTTTAGTCCCGACGAGTAAGATGGTACTAACAACAATAAGTACCTGGTGAGCAAACATCACGTCACCATAGAAATCAGGGGAAAAGTAAAGAAGAAGAACGTAACTTGTCAGAAAACCAACGCCATATGCCAACAGTGACAAAACAAACACATTAATAATCTTTTGGAGACCAATACAGGTCAACTGACCACCCATATCAGATGCCTGCGATTCAAAAAAATGATGCCCCCCTATAACCCTAAGCAAAGACATACGATAATACTCCCATCGACAGCATTGACCACATTCGAATAAAAATCAACATAAAAACCAAAATCTAATTGTGCAAGGCGCAACATGAGAGGCACATCAACAACCTCATCACCCATAAAGTTCTAACCTTGCAAATCAGCAATTTTATCCGCACTATCCTCCTGCTGCAAAGGCTCGACCAACAGCATCAGCTGGCCTTGCAAAATCTGCTCCAATTTATACAAAGTCAACTGGATACGATGATCACTAATTCGACCCTGAGGAAAATTATAGGTACGAATACGCTCTGATCGATCGCCAGATCCGACCTGGAGACGTCGCTGCTCAGAGCGTTCTTGTTGTTGTTTTTCTCTCTGCACAGCCAAAATCTTAGACTGCAACAAACTCATGGCTCTTGCTTTATTTTTATGTTGTGATCTTTCATCTTGACACTCAACGACTATATTGGTCGGCAAATGGGTCAAGCGTACTGCCGAGTCAGTCGTATTCACATGCTGCCCACCTGCACCACTGGAACGAAACGTGTCAACTCGAATCTCGCTTTGATCAAGTGTGACTTCATCAATCTCATCACATTCTGGCAAAATAGCCACTGTACAAGCAGAAGTATGAATACGACCTTGTGATTCCGTTTGAGGCACACGCTGAACTCGGTGTGTACCAGATTCATATTTCATCTTAGCAAATACAGACCGGCCCATCACGTGAACGACGACCTCCTTAAAACCGCCTTGATCGCTTGGGGCAGAACTCACAGTTTGCCACCGCCAATCCTGAGATTGTGCAAAGAGCTGATACATTCTATACAGATCTTGTGCAAACAGGGAAGCTTCGTCCCCCCCTGTTCCTGCACGTATCTCAAGATAAATATTCTTGTCATCATCTGGATCAACAGGGATCAAAAGGTGCAAAATATCAGAAATCACAGCTTCCTCTTGGCCTTTTAGTAACTGCAGTTCCTCTCTTGCCATTGCTAGCATATCTTTGTCTGATTGCGTATCATTAACGAGCATTTCGGCAGACCTCATCTCTTCCACCAGAGACAAATATCGCTCATAAGCATCCGTAATCGGAGTCATCTGATGCAACTCTTTGGATAAGCGCTGAAATTTCTCCATATCTTGAATGACCTGCTGATCACTTAGCTGATTTTGTAGATCACCCTTCAAAGTAAGAATTTGATCAAGTTTTTCACGTATTGTATCTTTCATAAAATGCATTATAACGACGAGTCTATCGCAATACCACACATTTTACGGATTTTACGTAAAAGAGAGCACCATTCTTGTATAAACCAACGCCGACAATGTGCAACAGCCCTCAACCAAAATCAAGATCAAGCACCATATCAACGATGGAGATAGCAGATAGCCTAGCGATCAACAACCAAATAAGATGAAAGCCAGCAATTGACAACAACTGAAACAAAACAGCGACACTCAGGACATAGAGTTAAATGCGCTTCCGGCCCTACTGCCAGATATTGATGTTAAAGGCGTAATAGAATATCCAGGAGAAATAACCTTAAGAAATTGATCCACTCTAGTAACGGCGCCCGACAAATGAGCATAAGACACCTCCATGCCAAGTTTCATATCAGAAACCTCATCATGTCGGTATAACGACACATAGTGATCAACAACTTCATTCAAACACCTCAAAAATCTGGCCTCATCACTGTCAAAAAACGAGAGCACCCTCTCCTTAAAAACACATAATGACTCTTGATCTTTCTTGGCACATGCAGCCAAGCAATCGCCTTGATGATCAGTAATATAGCGCCATGCTTGAGCTTGAGAGCAGTGATCATCAGGTGGATAACGACGAATCAGTTCTTGACAAATACCAAATAGCGACTGAAAAGATTCATAACTATCGTTGGCCAAGCTTTGCTGAGCAAATCCTTGCGCATCATACTCCTGTGGCCTCGGCATTTGAGCACCATGGTCACCCTGACCAACACCCATGCTACTTCTATCCCTAGGTGGCGTGGTGGGAGTCGGTTTTTTCAGAGGCACCTGAGCATCTGAATTGAAAGAGCTTCGCAAATCAAAATTTGGAACATCTCCGTCTCTTTTTGTTACAGGAGAAGAGACATCAAGGTCAGTATCATTTTCATCTAATCTCTCCAACGAACAAGCTGAACCACAACGATATAAGTGAGACGTGGTCGAAGACGAACGTTTGTTAGGTGAGCGCGGCGTTTTCCTAGGAGAAGGCGGCTCACTACCTCCCCAGTCGCTCACACAATCGTTCAAACCTTCCAGAACCTCTGACAATGCTCGAGACAACGTCTTCATTAATGCAGGTGGGGACCCAGGATAATCATGATCACATTTTTGACTAACAAGTAAACTCGAGGAGAGCTGAGATAACATGTACAATGGGCGCTTATAAAAGGCAGACAAAAAAAGCAGGGATATGGACGAAAGCAACAATACTAACCATAAATAGCCAGAGGCAATAGCCATCAGTGCGAGCACCACCACAAAAACAGTGAAATGCTTGACCAGAGCTTCGCGCGACTTCAGCATCAGTGATTCCCGTAACCAAACACTTTAAGGCTACTAAGAAATGGGGTCTTGTGCAACCCAGAAGGAGCATTTATAAAAAAAACGAGCATTGGGTGTATCAAAACAATCAAACTACCAAATGACAAGCCATCACTCTACCACGCAACTGACTCTTTATCTGAGCCAGTACTAACAAATTCAGCCCTACCAGAACACTTACCATATCTCATTTCATGCCTGAGTCATCACGCGCCTACTTAGCTTCGCCCTGCACCAAAGCCCTCAGATTTCATCTCTTCTTCAGCAACAGAGCTGGAGCTTGTTTCAGTATTTTTTACATTAGCAGCATTGGCAGCCAAAGAATCGAAACCAGCACTAGGAAAAGCATCACGATTGGAACCAGAGAGCACAGCGGAGTGATCATCATTATCAAAACCTTGATCAGAGGTCACTTTTTTACCATTAGGGTCATTGGGTTTAACTGACGGGGTAAATGCATCCAAGACACCCTTTTGAGTACGAATACCCAACAGTGCCCTCATGAATTGACCAAGGCCCAGTGACTTCATAAGTTGACCAAGGCCCAGGAAATGATCTAACAGCTCTAGCAAAACCATCAAAAGGCAATAAGCCAGCTTAATAACTAACAAACCCAATATACTATTGGGTGTACAAAAAGGACTGTAGTCAGCATTATCATTCTCCAGAATATCTGCCCAACGTTATCGCAGCGGTCTGCATACCAATGCAAACATCACATATGATACGACAGCCCATACAACTGAGCCCGTCACCACTGCATACCCTACCGCTGCTACCACAATTAACGCACGAACATAATCTGCACGGGTGCACTGGCTATTATACTGATAAAGCTGGCTAGCAAGCTGCAAACCCGCATCTTTCACACCAGTCATAGAAGGTAAATATCTCATAATCATAGCCTCAACATAAGAAAAAAGGGACCGTGATGTACCAGGCATTATGCATGAAAAAAGCAAATAAAGCCTGATGCAACCCAGCCTTCAAGCAAACAGTCTAAGATCCGCATTAATACGAGGAAGTCAGGCTTTTGAACCTGGTATGTACCTATCTCGCCACAGACACTCGTCATCATCTGATTGACCAGTAGAACCAGGGCTGCAAAAATGCTCATCATATCTCATTTTATCGCTCTCTTGATAGGGCTTTATATCAAAGAGAGAATAACATGAAAAGGATGAATTTGGCGCACAAGCACTATTAATAGCATCCCCTAGACCTGGATAATAAAGCTCCAGCGACGAAACCATATCCAGAATTGGGAAAGTCAAATAGTTCTCTTTTTCGTCACTATTCTCATAATAATAGGTATTCAACACATATAAAATCGACACAATGGCGTTATATTGAGCATCACCATGAGAATTACTGTCAAGCGCGGTCGCATTTCTCCGGATGAACTGCTCTCTTGGAGCTGACAAGACAGTTATCGGATCTTGACCATGAACCCTAAAGCTCACCTCACCGTGCTTAAAAAAGCTGTTTTGATGGTCACTAACATCGCCAACAATCTGCAGTACATCATTTTTCATTTGCTTGAGTAGCTCTTTCAGGCTGGATCTCGTTGGCCATGAGCTGTCTGATACAGTTGAATCAACGTAAATCTTGACTGGTTTGCCATCCATCTGAAAGCCACGCTGTATTTCCACATGATGGCCAACCAAAGAGGAAAGCTTCTCCGCCTCTGATTTCATCTCTTGATGATGTTTGTTCGTCTCCAATCGCACATCATGCGAAAGATCACTAACCTTTAATGTCATCTCATGAAATAACCTCGTCATAAGTTGGCAAAGCGCAACGGCGCAAGCAGATAGCTCCCCTGCTACAAAATCATTCTTTTCTGATTCGTTATGAACCCTGGTCAAATTAGCCTGCAATACCGCCCTCCAGGTAACAGATGCAATAATATCATCACCGCTCTTTTTTGGAGTATCTGTCCACAGCGAGATATCACCAGGAATCTCTGAGTCAAGATAGGTATGCAATAATCGATATCGCAATGACAGTACATTTTTAATGATATCGATAATTTGTTTTGTCACTGTTGCCGACTCGGTTGCCTCTGTCCCCTGACGATTGTCACCGTAAATATCTGCCATACATGGTACATAAAATACCGGTTTACAATTCAAAAACTTATCAAGCCTAGCATTTCTATCGAGAAAAACCCTCTTAAGATCTTCTTTTTTTTCAAAAAATATCGCTTTAATTTGTTCTGATTCTTGTTCTTTACTGCACTCATCAAAGATGTGATACAAAACAACAAAGACAGACGTCATGACACCAACACCAAGCACAGACTCGTTCTGCGCAAGAATGTCATCATCATTGACCAGCAAAACTTGATTTCTTGGAGAAGTATCACTAGGTCGAATCAATGAGCCAAGCATATCAACGTAAGAGCGCAAGACATCACCCCAGGTTGTATCGGATGGTTTACCACCGCCTTGATAAACACCGTAGTGATCACGCATTTCAATATCGAAAGATTTGGGAATGGGGCCCGCTAAGAATTTTTTCATAGCGATCTGTGATTCACCTGAAACGGCCTCTCCAGGTAAGAAGGAGTGATCAAAACAAGGTCCGATCTGCCAGAGTGAGCTAATCAAGAAATCTCTCAAAACAGTATTGTCAAGAGGAGAACTAAAAAACACTTCAGAAGAAGCTGACCCTCGAGAGCGCAACCTTGAAAGTTTCAATTCCCCAGATAGTACATGAGCATCATCGTCTGACTCATATTCAGGTTCAGGATTATCATCAACGTCATATCTTCTAGATTGGACAGGTGTTTGGTAGACATAATTCTCTGTCTGCGCAAAGATATTTTTATCAGGCTGGTCGCCTGTGTTACTTAGATGTTTTTCTTGTTTGTCCATCTGACTGTAAAATGACGCACAACTTTCCGATAACGACTTAACATTCACACTCAAATAAACAAATATAACTGCACAGAGATACATCATGCCAAAGCGCAACAATAAGCCTTGCCAAGACAATAATGCAAGACCTAAGCACAAGACAAATGCAATACCATACAAGAAATAACGTTGTGATAAAGGTCTAACCATTCCCACTGAGAGCACCTCCAGACAGCCACTGCCAAGCTAAGATTCGATGATAAAGAATAAAAACACCCTAGTAACAGCCCTAGAGATCGCCTATATGGTAGACCTCTAGGACGTTATACGATACTCAGCGTTGAGCTTGACCACTAGACATCTTCACAGTCTGGCCGCTCTGAGTCTTACGAGATAAGGGGTTGGTTCTACGAGAAGAAGACTTACTCTTCTGCCCAGCCCAGAGTGAGTAAGTGGAAATGGTTTCCTGGCCACTGTTCACACCCTGAACGCCAGAAGCACCCGCTACTTTAGGTTGTGAACCCCCTGGTGCTTTGTCTGATACTGCAACAGGACTGGGAATACCATCTCTCTCAGTGCTGTCGTTCGCAGCTGACTTGAAGCCATTAGAGTCAGAAGTATTACCACTCATCGACGCACCACCCTCGACATCAGAATCCGTCTTCGAAGCAGAGCCTATGTCACTCGCTTGAACGGGGGTGTTGTTGTTACTGCGAATAACTCTCGCATCGCCAGATATTGTGGTTTGCCCATTAACATCTTCTGACAAAGAATCATTATCACCTGACCCTGAGACAACTCTATCGACAAAATCTTCTTGTGGATCAGCATCGCTAGACCCAAGATCAGTTTGGGAAGATGAGTTCGAAAGTTCACCATCTTCAGGCCTTGCATCATTATCTGCGCCTGGTTTACTCGCCTCACCTTGACCACCGAGCGTACTACCGGAATGCGTCTGATCACCTTTGACAGGAGCAGGCTTAGTATCTTTATCTTTTCCACGCGAACCATTGTCAAGTGCCGAACCACCATGACCGCTATCTATATCAAAATCAGTTCCGGTATCGTTAGTGCCTGAACCATTGCCAGGTGCTGAGCCATCATTACCGCTACCTAAATCATTGTCCTTTTCTTTACTCGGGGCAGGAATTGTCGGGCGAATACCCAAGATCATATTAATAGCTTGCCCAATCTTTAAAAAAGCAAGCATATTATAAAGCCGCCCCATATCAAAATAAGCATTCTTAATCGTAAAGTTTGGCCACGTCGCCTTCAAGGGCAAACGCTCGGCAATAACCCCATTCAGATAGGCACTTGCGGCAGTTGTAAAAAGACTGATTTTTGATGCGAGATATCCTCGTGTTGGCCCATGCACCAATGAAAACAGCGCAATTGATGCAGCTGCCCATGCAGCAGAGCCCATCACAACTGCATAAGCAGCTGCCGCCATCACCACAGATGCACGAACATAATCCGAACGGCTACACTGGCTGTTATACTGCTGAATCTGGCCAGCAAGCTGCATACCTGACTCTTTCACGCCAGCCATGGTAGGTAAATATTTTATCATGATGATCTCCATATTAAGAAAAAAGTAACATTTTCATCCTAGCCGACAATAACACGAAAGACAAGCATTACTAAAAAATTAAACGAGACAAAAAGCTTAGAGCCTACATTTATATAGCAAAAAACTTACAAAAAAAGAGGCCAAAATCTTAAAAGCGATTGATTGAAAAAACCACACGAACAAAACTACGACACACAGTCTGTTGCATGACACATTTCCATAATCGCCTCAAGGACCCGATCCACAGATAAATCAACACATTCAACTTCGCGAGAGCGGTTATCTGATTGAACGACATAGTTATTCCATGGGCGATATCTAACAGCATTGGTCGGACCAAACAAACCAAGCGTCTTACACTGTGTCGATGCAGCTAAGTGCATCAAGCCACTATCACTACCGACAAAGAGATCGCATCGCTCAAAGATCGGCACCATATGCCGCAAATGACCCCAGTCAAAAAGATTGATAACAGGCAATTGAACCTGATCTAGAAAAAAATCAAGAGCACTTTGATCGCGAACATCTTTCGTAATTCCTGTCAAAACAATGGTATATTTTTTAAAATAATCACCATTCAATAATACCAAATACTGCTCAATCGGCCAGTCTTTAGGCGACCAATTAGAAAAAGGAGAGACCGCCAAAAAAGGACCTGATCCAGAGAGCACTCTATTTGCATCGTCTCGATCTGCCTGGTCATACCAAATTTTTGGCTGTAGCGGCAAAGTGGCTGATAAGAATCTAGAAAACTTTTCCACCATATGCCCTGCATCGTCATGGCCATTGAACACCTTTCGTTCGTTGGCCCGCAAAAAATAACTCACAGGCGAATGGCGCATATCAATCACAAGATCCCATCTTTGCCCAACAACAGACCACCAAACCTTGGGCCAGTGCATTTTGTATGGCATTTTGTCAATAACGAAAAGATCATCAAGCCGCGGAAATCGAGCAAACAACTCCTTTGAGAAGCGGCTGATTACGATTGTGAACTGCGCCGTTGGATAGATATGATAATAATAGTTGAGCACAGACGATGCAAGCACACTGTCACCCACCCTGGTTGGACCAATAAACAGTATTTTTGTAACGCTAGTCATATGCCTAGATTATCATGTGTGTGCCAAGTAATCAACCACTGCCAAAAGCTATCAACAAAGATCATCAACATACTTTACAGACCCATAAAAAATAAACTACCATATAAACAATAAAGTGACCATCACAGTACATGGATAAAAAACAGCTTATCATCATTGGCCTCAGCCACCATACAGCAACACTTGACCAACGCTCAGCGTTTAACTGGACTGCCGAACAACAAATTAAAATTCGCCATGAACTACAACAAAAAGCCTGGATGGGTGAACACATTATCCTTACCACCTGCAATCGAACTGAAATCATCTGCCTGGCGGAAGAAACGCCTCTAAGGGACTGGTGCAATGAGCAAAATATTCCATCATCAATACTCTATGTACTCACCCACAAAAGAGCAACCCAACACATCTTAAGAACACTCACCGGCCTTGACTCACTCATACTTGGCGAGACAGAAATCATTGGGCAATATAAAAATGCGTTACAAACAGCGCTATCAACCAAAGCCTGCCACAAGAAACTGTTTGGCTTTGTGAACAGATGCATCAACCTATCCAAAAAAATGCGCCAAAAAACATCTATACAGCATAAACCGCTTGCACATTATGTTGTCAATAAAATGACTCAAGTATGGCCTGATCTCAAAAACTGTAAAATCCTGTTTATTGGTGCAGGTACCATCATTCAACAACATCTACACTACTTACAAAAATTCAAACTCACACAAAGAAAATCTCTGATATGCCGCAACCCAAATGCACACCAAGCTTTAGCCCACCGATATCAATTGAATATCTTTAGCGAAAGCGAACTCACCACACAACTCAATCTCCACGACTGTATTATCTCAGCAACCAACAGCCCGCAGATCATTATATCGTCAGCCATGCAAAAACAGCTGACCCAAAAATCAAGAATCTTCTTTGATCTTGCCGTACCACGAGATATTGAGAACAAAACCAACCAAAATCACATCATACATCTCGATAACCTCATTCCCAATGGACATCAACAAAACAAACTCCTGCAAAAAATGGAAATGGAAGTACAACACAACACCCAGGTTGCTCAACAATTTTTTGAACTTCAAAATCATTCGAAACACATCAATCGATTCAGACAAAACTGGATTGATCAAGTCAATATACTGCAAAAAAAACACAGTCAAAGCTCTTTTACAAACCATCAGATATTAGAAATTCTCAGAGATAAAATGCACAGTATTCACCTAAATCTCGGGATACAATCATCACCTCCAGATCCCTCTGAGAAGCATGGACGATGTATTGAATGCTATGCTAAGACCCTACTGCACACCCCTACACTACATATCAAAAAGTTGCTATCCACGACCAATCATGCCATCACGACTGAGCAAATCAACCAGCTGACCAATATTGCTCAAAACAGCGAACCCATCACCTCAACCTAGCCTCAAACCAGCTCAATGATTGTCCAGCCAACCGTATCAAGAGTAAGACAATATAGGGCAGCAGCGAAGATATGATTAACAAAAAACCAAACCGACTCCTCAAGACGACCTCAACGTCATCTCTTTGCCTTGGCCAGTAAAACGATGCACGAGTAAACTACAAAGATAGCCTGTTTCAAAAAGAGCATACAATGGCAGTGCAAAAAACACCTGAGCAAACATATCAGGTGGCGTAACCAACATGCCCACAACAAAGCATCCCAAAAATACATAAGGGCGACATCGGCGAATAGTCTTCGCATTCATGAAGCCAAAGTGCAACAACAAAAAAATCATCAATGGCACTTCTAAAAACAACCCACCATACAAACCCGCACACCAAAAAAGAGAAACGTAATGACGCAAATCAATCATCCAAACCACATCCTTGGGCATAAAAAAATGAGCATATGAAAAAATCAACGGCATCATCACAAACCATCCCAGGAAAAGGCCTATGAGAAACAACCCCCCTCCCACAAACAAAATAACGCGCAAAAGAAAGCGCTCAGAGCGATGTAATGCAGGAACAAGGAAACACCAGAGCTGACCTAAAAAAACTGGTAAAGCTAGTAGCAAACTCAGGTAATAAGACATTTCAAATAAAACATAGAACCCATCCAAAATAGACAATGAAACCACCGGAGGCAACGATTGAGCATGTGCCAACATCGATGAACGAGACCAAACCAAAAGCTCGAAGCGAAAATAAAAACACAGTGTAAATAAACAAGCCCAAACCGATAAACAGACATACAAACGCCCACGCACTTCCTGCCAGCAAGCATGATAGTCACCGAAAAAAGCCATAATCGCTCAGGAAAATATCATCTATGACAGATCTTTGGTCACGTCCTTACCCGGCTGAGAATCACCGTCTAAGCCCTGCCTAAAGCCACGCAAAGCTTTACCAAGCTCTTCGCCCAACGACTCCAGCCTTTTGGGTCCAAAAACCAATAGCGCAATAAAAAAAATCAACAATAAAGATCCGGGGCTAATACCAGCTACACCCATAAACAACTCCCATCATTAAAAACAAATTGAGAATAGCATAAATCACAAACAAAACCCAACCCAAACTAAAACATGCACTACACAAGCAGCATCAAGCTACCAGATGAGGGTTCCACCAACCTTGTGACCACCCAACAATCAAAAAGAAAAACACAAGCAAAGAAAGAGCAATCCTAAAAGTCAACGCCTTGACCATGGCTTCACGGTTTGTTGGCTTTGGTACCAACAAATATCGCAAGCCAACAAACAAGTTCCACAATACAAGCACCAACAAAGATACTAAAATGATTTTAAATCCCATATAATAACCCCAAGCGCTCTGCCTCTACAAACATGATCCCATTAAAAAGGAAATACCTTCAGACAGCATGTTATGCAAACCTGATCATCATGCTCATACTTGCAGGCTGGCAAATACAGCGAGCTCAGGGTAAATATGACCTAATTAGTAAAAAACCGCAAGTAGAAATCCAAGATTCAGACTTAAGAAATCCTCAAAAAGTACACGACAAAACACCCATCGTCTTTCACGCCCCCATCGACAAAACAAAATACTTCATCATTGAGCCAGCAATTTATCGACATCAAGTTGGAATAGAAATACTAGCCGTTTCATTTTCTTCAACGCTCAATAAGTTTGTCATCATCAACCTTGGTTGGGAAAAAAGCCTTGAGAATGCAAGTCAATCCATAGACCGATTCGCACAGTCAAAAACCATCAGAGGCATCTTATACCAACCCAAAGGAAAGCTCATGGCCCATAATATGCCACAACAGTCATGGCCGAAAAAGATTGCTTTTCTTGATCTTAACACCATAGAAGACCATCTAAAGCAGCCCGTGTTTGAGTATGCGATCATCACCAGAAACACAAGTCTTTTTGAGAACTTAACTGACCCAATGATACTTCCACTTGGCATTGCACGACATATCTGTTACGCTTTACAGTTCGCTGTGTTTGGTATGCTCGGATTGTATTTCAGCAACCAACTGACGAGGAGTATTCATGACCCCACACGAGAAAAAACAATCGAATAAGCCTTTGTACGGAATCATTCTTACTTTCATCATCCCCATCATTCTCGCACAATTACTATTCCACAGCGGCTATGGCAAAAAACACCATAAAAGCAGAGGGACTCTCGTCGCCCCACCTGTAAAAATTATGAAACAAACAAGATCATATTGGCAAGTCGCCACCCTGTTCAGGACAGAGCAAGATACTCAAAAACTTGAAATCGTAAGAAAAAGATGGACAGCCCTAGGGAAAGATCAACCACGGGTTCATCTAACAATACTCTCAGACCAAAACCAATCTGAGCAAGATGACGCATGGGAAACAGTCATCGTCAACAACCACATCATGCTGCAACTAAAAGAACAGTTAAGCAAAAATAAAAACGCATGCCAACTGTTCATCATCAACCCCAATAATGACGCCATACTGTGCTATGACAACGACAATGATCCTAAAGACATCGATCTTGACCTTAGAAAACTACTCAAGCTATCTAGGATTTGATCAATGAAAGTACTGTATTCAAGAAAAAACCAACAGCAAATACATTTCATGGCGATTCTATTTGCTGTTTTTGTCGTTGGACTTGGTGCTTACACTCGTCTCAAGCATGCAGGCCTGGGATGCCCTGACTGGCCTAAATGCTTCGAAAACTGGATTGTTCACCCCAATATTACAATGCCCGCACTCACTCAGGAGGCATCTCAAAAAGCTTGGATAGAAATGATACATCGATACGCAGCCGGCATATTGTGCTGCAAAATCGCAGTCCTTAATGGTTTAGCCATCTACCAGAAACAAAATAAAGGCACTTTACTGCTTCAAAGCACTGCGCTAGTTACATGCTTTCAGGCACTATTTGGCATGTGGACGGTGACTTGGCGACTTCACCCGCTTGCGGTCATGCCACATCTTATTGGAGGCCTTACTATCACCACCCTTCTCACCCTGAGCTATCACCAACGCTACACACAAAAAAGCGAAACCCCCATACCCAGTATCCTAAAAAAGACGCTGTTGTCACTATTGTGTGTTTTACTGATTCAGATCATCTTGGGAGGCTGGACCAGCGCCAACTATGCCGCCCTGTCTTGCCCAGATTTTCCGACATGCCAAGGAAAGTGGATGGCGTCAATGCAAAGCTTTATACAAGGATTTTCGTTACCTTTTGGTTTTGACAGTTATGAAGGCGGTGTTTTATCAGGAGAAGGACGAATCGGCATTCATATTGCCCACCGTCTTGGTGCCATGATATGCTCCCTCCTGGTGATCATCATTACTCAAATAACAATTGCGCGACGTAAAGATCTACCATCAAGATTTCACAAAATGATCGCAGGATTGATCAGTTTGTTTCTGCTACAACTTACGCTTGGAATACTCAACGTGATATGGGTACTCCCGATGACAATCGCAGTCGGCCACAACCTAGTTGCTGTTGCGCTGTTTATCCACACAGCAACCACCTATCTACTATTTGAACATAACACAGAAACAATCGAAAATCTTGAGCCAACATGGCAATACAGTTAACAAACTCATGATGCAAACCTCAGCACAACAAAACTCAAAAAAAATGACATCCTTGCGTCATGACATCCTAAAAATCATCAAATTTAAAGTTGTCATGGTAATGGTCTTCTCAAGTATTACCGGCATCCTCATCTGTCCGCCAGAAAAACAGAGCATCATAAAGGCATGCACCGGCATCCTTGGCATCGGACTGGCAGCTTGTGCCAGCGCAGCACTCAATCATTTATACGACATGCATGAAGATAAAAAAATGCAACGAACCATGAAAAGACCGCTTGCTCAAAACAGCATCAATGGAAACACAGTGAAATACTTTGCCCTTGGAAGCATCAGCCTGAGCACGTTAATCCTAGTGCTGGCCAACAATATAACCTGCGCCGTGTTAACCCTAGCAACCACGATTGGCTACAGCGTCCTTTACACAAAATGGCTAAAGCCAACTACACCACAAAACATTGTGATTGGAGGACTATCTGGTGCAATGCCACCACTTTTAGGATGGAGCAGCCTCATGGGCAATATCACTGTCCAACCATTGCTTCTAGTATTAATCATTTTCACATGGACACCCGCCCACTTCTGGCCGCTAGCGTTGCATCACCAAAAAGACTACGCAAAAACTAAATGGCCAATGCTGCCTAATACACATGGCGAAAAGTTCACAAAATTGTCCATCATTGCATATGCCTTACTCACAACTGCCACAAGTATGCTTCCATTTTGCATCCAAATGACTGGTTACCTATATCTAGCAATCGTATCTCTGATCAATGCAAAATGGCTTCAAATGTGTTATGCCTTGTGGCGTAACGAGGAAAATGCAGAAAACGTCTTTAGATTCAGCATCACATACATTGTCATCTTATTCAGCGCACTCATTTTAGATCACCAATAATGCCAGAGGTCAACCCAACAGTATCTTATGAGCCCAATATTGCCAAAGAAATAGGCAAGCCACTCATCGACATACAACAACGACTAGCACGCTATCATCTACGAGTTCACGTTACCCAAACAACAGTGAAGCTTGAAGACAAACAAAATACAGTCGGACCTATTACATTAAGCTTTGTTGACAGCTGGCAACAAAAGCACCAAAGTTGGACAAAAAATAAGCAACCACTGCTAAGATCCCTCAATATCAAGCGTGAAACAAATGTTCATGTCGCCGATCTGACCGCTGGATTTGGGCAAGATAGCTTGATCATTGCCTCTCGAGGCATTGCTTTGACCAGTATTGAAAAAAATCCCATCACAGCAGCAATACTGAAAACATTGGTAATACAGTTCAAAAAAAATGTGACCTCATGCCAATGGCAAGTCGTCAATGCGTGCAGCCAAGAATGGCTCAGTGAACAAAAGCCAAACACTATAACCCATCTGATTATGGATCCTTTCTTTGAAAAAAAAACCAACGCACTTCCGAAAAAATCTATGCAGTGGCTGCAGCTGCTGAATCAGCATTGTGAAGCATCCAGCGAAACGGATCTCTTCACCCTAGCCATGCAACAAACCGATTGTCGAATCATTGTGAAACGAGACAGAAAAGCCAGGCCCATTGCTAATGCAAAGCCAAATCAAGGCTGCATCATGCAAAAGACAACTCGATTTGACTGCTACAAAACTTAAGACGTTACCGAGAACTCATCCAAGCGTAACCGACTAATACGATCAGAGTACAAATAATGTGCATCACCCAACTGATCGAGAACAACCAAAGCCCCATCGACATGAACCCCAAGCACAGTACCACAAAAAATAGAATCATTCTCTTCATAAACAACAGAGGCACCGTGAAAAGCATGACAAGCATCATAGTCATCAGCAAAAAAAGCAAAAGAGCGATGTTTGAACAAATCAACAGCACGACGACAACAAGACATTAATAAGGCTACAAACTCAGTTTTATTAACATCATCAACAAACTCATCCAAACCACAGATTGGCTGGCTGAGGTTTAACTGATTTGAATTGAGATTGCACCCGACACCCGCGACTAAAATCGTCTGGTCAGGCTCAACACAGGTCTCAACCAAGATTCCCATCACTTTTTTGCCAAACAAAAGAATATCATTAGGCCACTTAATGGCAAAATCCAACAGGGGGTATCGACGCTTCATCGCATCCACCAAAACCAATGACAAGAGCTGTGAAAAGCAATGTAAACGGTCAACCTGAGAAAAAACATGGCGAAATGACAAAAAAACACCGGACGAAAAGAAAGAAGTCCATTGCTTTGAGTATCTCCCACGACCAGCACTCTGTGACTCTGATAAGCAAAACTCCAGTTGACTACTTCGGGGCTGATCTAAGCAATACTGATTTGTTGAGTCTAAACACCAAAATATTTTTAAGGTCCGTTCTGTCAATGACAGATGCTCATACAAACAGTCCTTGTCATATGACTCAATAGCTCGCACAAACTCAAGTTGATCACCACACAAAATAACAGGGGCCCCACAATTGATAATGAAAGTGATAAAATCCAAGACATCATGACGATCACAGCCAACAAGACCGCAAATTCTAGGAATGGTCCAGTGAAGGTCAATAGAGGATAAACGTAAAATTTGCCTACCCAAATCACACCAAGGACGCTCAATCATAACTTATTTTCACTATTGAAAAAACATCACCGATTTTATACCGACATCAGATCATGATGCAACCACCAGGACAAAAAACAAAAAGCCGCTCGAAAAAATTGACACAACACGGATTTATCTTTAATATCGAATTAAGCAACCGTTGAATTAATAGTAGAAAACAGGAGTGTTCATGTTCTATCGCTACGCAGCAGAGTACAGTACAGATTACAAAGAAATCCTGAATACTCTACAAGAAAAAACATCGAAACTAATCGAAAAACTCGAGATTTTGAGTCTCAATATTCATCAGCCTTTACAAAAAGCCAGAGACTTACAAAAGCGACTAGCCAAAGAAATTGCAAAACATCTACAGGACTATACAGACTTTCAATGGCTCTCACAAAGTGAACGCTCTGATCTATCCAACAAGTTCATTCAATCGCTAATTGAGCATGGACATAAAGAAACCATCCGTGATTTAACCGCACTTACTGATGAGACAAGCCCTCTCAATCTACCAGATCGAATCGGCATTCTTGCGCTACACGAAAAATCAAAACCAGTTATAAAAGATCTGATAACACTCACAATTGACCTGCATCATTCTGTGCACCAATTGTACGCAAATAACACCATAACCGATAGCACAGCCTCGTCTGAGAAAATCACAAGCGAAAGCATGGTCAAGCTATTTTTAATGACCCATGAAATACTAAAGACTTGCTCAAATTGCACACGATTATCTGGGAAGGCATTGCATATTAAAAGGTATGAAAAAGGCCAAGAGCATGAGTATTGTCTCAACAAAGTCGACCGTCAAATCGAAGAGATTACGAAACCACAATATGAAACTCGTCAGATGACCAAGATGATATCAGTTGTTATCGCCCAAGAATGGATGGCCAAACTCTCAGTACTATGCTACTTCCCCCCAGCTCAAGAGAACGACAGACAAGAAGAATGCGCAGACATCATTCATACAATGAATAGATGGGTAACCGCTAAATACAATCCGAGCTATCACAACCAAGACATGACAGATCTGTTGATTAAAATAGCTAAACTACAACACACGCTCAGCCACAGCATACCTCCAGAGAATCCTGACGAAAATGATATTTTCGTCGGAGGAAGAGGCAATCCAACGAGCCCACCAGAATACTTTAAGTCCAAAATATTCACATCATTACATGCCATCCTACAAGACGAAGAACAAAAGTTGGGGCCTGTTCTCGATACAGCAAAACAATTACAAACCGAATTCCAAGATAAAATCATATCAGAGAAAAACCAGTGCATGAGGACACATGCAAGCGTAATCGAGCACATTAAAATATTGCAAAAAAAGACTGTTGAAGAAATCACCGTCAGATATAAGCGCGAGTTGCAAGAAAAAACCGAAGAAAAAGACCAAGAAATAAAGAGTTTAGATATAAATCCAGAGACAGAACAAGCAACCCAGCAAAATCCACTATCAGGCATAATGGGCATCTGGCAAGAGAAGTGGAAAAAAAACAAGATCCCGCAAATCACTGCAGAGTACCAAGAGAAGGAACATGCCATACATGCTAAATATCAAACAGAACTTGCCAGCGAGCAAACAAGGTTAAATGAAGAGCTCGTTCAAATTGAGCTGGATAAGAAGCATGACCTAGCATTATTTCTAAAAATGGAATTACTTGGAGAAAAAATACAAAAGTATGCAGAAACCCAATTAATTGCTCGTAACAGAAGCTTCTTCATATCTGGTTGTATTGGAAGGCTGGCTGAAAATTTAAAACATGAAATGACTCCATCTGACCAAGCAATCAACAAACTTCAGAAAGACTACCCTTTTCTGTGGAAAACCATTCAAAATATTAACAAGAAAAAAGCTGCAGATTTAAGTCAAGCGATCATTACTGACCTCTTGGAGTATCAAGCATCATTCGGGTCTATTGAGCGGGATGAAATGAGCGACGATGAAAACCAATGGATAGAGCATTTCAATACCATCCTCGAGGCAATCCTAACAAACAACAAATCAGAACGCCCACCAACTGAATCTTTAGATAGATTACTGATATTTGATACAAAGGATCAGCATGTGATCTCATTTCTTCTCCACGTTTTGACACAAACACAGCAAGGAAAACACAAAGAGAGCCTGATGATCAAATTAGTTGAAAAAATCAAAAATCCATTGGCATCTAAGCTCTCCACTGCCTCACCCGCCATGACTGAAATCAATAGGATCAAGAAATACGCAGCCAGCACCAAAAATCTGCACGATCTTGAAGAATCTATCAAAAGTATCTGCATCGATTTGGATACCACGTACACAAAAACATCAACGAAATCAGCTGTTCACAAAACACCTCTTAGTTCAGTAATCATGTCTTTTTGTGAGCAAATAAACGATAGACCGAAAGATCAAATCGAACCGCAAAAAGGCCAAAGCCATCTCACCACAGATAATCTTGAAGAAATCGAAAAAAGACTACAGAGTCTGAAACCACCGTCCTCTAAATCTCTCAACAAGTATAATTTAAAACCATTTCAATCCGACGCACAATACAGAGAAAATGGAATATGCCCGGGACTATCAGCAGAAACGAATAATCGCCTAGAGAAACTACTCAGAACAGCGAAATACCAATTTACAACATTACAACCACTGAACGATAGTCTCTATCCATTTTTCTATTTAAACAAGACAGCGTCTTCGCACAAAAAACTAAGAACTACAGATGACATTCACTACAGTGAAGTCTTACCCTTACTCAATATCAGACAATTAGATTCAAAAACCAAGGAAATAAAAAGATTTCTTATCAATAATTTAACTGACGATCTCATCTATGATTTAAATATGCACTACCCAAGCGTTGCCTGGAAAGTAGACAACATCCACACTCAACTTGATGAAGCAATACAGGCCATAACCCAACGAATCCAGACAAAGCCAACTCACTCAACAGAAAAAACCAACGCTAACAATATGGATTTATTATTTAGGTGTCGCTACCTTGAAC